>WNEY01004625.1_pt1 | contig 10500 bp, 6 predicted proteins | sample 5400531 | NCBI WGS metagenome assembly WNEY01 (sample SAMN13153338, study PRJNA577476) | soil metagenome | isolation source: 200 cm saprolite under Douglas fir tree site 1 | place: USA:California | collected 2015-04-18
CGGGCCGTGGTCCCGGACTCCGCCCTGCTCTACCAGCCCGACGGCGGCACCGTGATCTACACGGTGACGGGCCCGCTCACCTACACGCTGGCGACCGTCGGCGTCGCGAGCATCCAGGGCGACCAAATCTACCTGACCGGGCTCGCGCCTGGCACCGCGGTGGTCACGGTCGGCGGCGAGGAATTGCTCGGCGTCCAGGACGGCGTCGGGGTCCAGGCGTGAGCGAGCCATACGTGAGTGACACTGCGGCGGGGTGGCGATGCGCTGGCTAGTCGGCACCAGCCTGCGCTTCCGGTACCTGGTGGCCGGCCTGGCCGTCGGGCTGATGTTCTTCGGCGTGCAGGTGCTCGGGCACGAGAAGCTGGACGTGTTCCCCGAGTTCGCGCCGGTGTCGGTCGAGATCCAGACCACCTGCCTGGGCCTGTCGCCGCAGGAGGTGGAGTCGCTCACCACGGTCCCGCTTGAGGCGACGCTGCAGGGCGTGCCCGGCGTCGGCGACGTGCAGTCCTACTCCGAGCCCGAGCTGTCGGCGATCTACCTGTACTTCCGGTCAGGCACCAGCGAGCTGCACGCCAGGCAGCTGGTCCAGGAGCGGCTGCGGACCACCGCGCCGAGGCTGCCGACCTGGTGCGACCCGCCGCAGATGTACCCGATCGTGTCGGCCACCAGCCGCGTGATGCAGGTCGGGATCACCGCCAAGTCGGTCTCGGCGACGAACTTGTCGATGATCGCGCAGTACACCATCCGGCCCAAGCTGATGGCGGTGCCTGGCGTCGCCAACGTCGCGATCTGGGGCTTCCGCAACCGGCAGATCATGGTCGAGGCCGACCCGGCGAAGATGGCGGCCAACAACATCTCGCTGGACCAGGTGATGTCCGCGGCGGCCGACGCCGTCGACAGCGGCGAGCTGAAGTACACCAACGGCGCGGCTGTCGGGTCGCTGGGCACGATCACGGCCGGCAACCAGCAGCTGTCGGTGTACAACATCCAGCCAATCGACACCCCGGCGCAGATAGCGACGGTGCCGATGGTGCAGGACAACGGCCAGTTCAAGCGGATCGGCCAGGTCGCTGACGTGACCCTGGGCTACCCGACGCTGACCGGTGACGCCGTCATCAACTCGGGGCCGGGCCTGATGCTGGTCATCGAGAAGTTTCCCGGCGCGAACACGCTCGACGTCACCAACGGCATCAACAAGGCGTTCGCCGAGCTGCAGCCGGGGCTGAACGGCATCACGCTGGACACCCACATCTTCCGCCAGGCGTCGTTCATCCAGACGGCGATCCACAACCTGACCCTGGCCGTTATCCTCGGCTGCATCCTCGTGGTGTTCGTGCTGATCGCGTTCCTGTTCCAGTGGCGCGCCGCGCTGGTCAGCCTGCTGGCGATCCCGCTGTCGCTGGGTGCCGCCGCGATCGTGCTGTCCGCGATGGGCACGACGATCAACACGATGATCCTGGCGGGCTTCGCGGTGGCGGTGGGCGTGGTCGTCGATGACGCGATCATCGACATGGAGAACATCGTGCGGCGATTGCGCGCCTGGCGCGCGGAAGGGCGCAAGACCACTCCGGTGCACCTGGTGCTCGCCGCCTCGCTGGAGGTCCGGGTCGCGATCTTCTACGCGACCGTGATCAACATCGTCGCGGTCATTCCCGTGATGGTCGTCGGCGGACTGACCGGGGCCTTCTTCCAGCCGCTGGCGATCGCCTACGGCCTGGCCGTGCTGGCGTCGATGGCGGTCGCGCTGACCGTCACCCCGGCGCTCGGGCTGATGCTGCTGTCCGGTGCCCGGCTGTCGCAGCGGGACCCGTGGCTCATGCGCGTCCTCAAGCGCGGCTACGTCGCCGTGCTCACCCCGCTGCTGGGCGGCGGCCGGGCAGGTCAGCGGGCCTGGCGGGCTACCAGGTGGGGCTTCCCCGCGCTGGTCGCCGCCGCGATCGTGGGTGGCCTGGTGATCTACCCGCACCTGGGGGAGGACCTGTTCCCGACATTCAAGGAACCGGACTTCCTCATGCACTTCGTGACCAAGCCCGGCACCTCAGTGCAGGAGCAGGACCGTCAGGTGGCGAGCCTGCAAAAGCAGGTCCTTGCGGTGCCAGGCGTCACTGACGCCGGCAGCCACATCGGGCAGGCGCTGCTCGGCGAGGAGATCTCCGGCGTCAACTTCTCCGAGACCTGGCTGAACGTGTCGCCTAACGCCAACTACGACGCCACCATCACCCGGCTGCGCAATATCGCCGCCAGCTACCCCGGCGCGTTCAGCGACGTGCAGACGTACCTGCACGAGCGGATCGATGAGGTGCTCACCAACGGCACCACCGAGGACGTGGCGGTCTACATCTACGGGGACGACGTCACTACCCTGGCTAGCCTCAGCAACAAGATCGCCGGGCAGATGGCCAAGATCCCGGGTCTGACCGACGTGCAGCCGGCCCCGCTGCAGTTCGTCCCCGAGGCCGATGTCCAGGTCAACGTGGCCGCCGCGGAGAAGTACGGGCTGACCCCGGGCGACGTGCGCCGGTTCGCCGCCGTCATGATGGCCAGCGAGCCGGTGTCCACGATCACCTCCCAGGGCCAGGTCATCAACGTCGCGGTGTGGTCCACCCCGGCCACCCGCAACAGCCTGACCTCCCTGATGCAACTGCCGGTAGACACGCCGTCTGGCGGGCACGTCGCGCTTGGCAAGCTCGCCTCCATCACCGTGCAGCCCACCCCGAGCCAGATCACCCGGGAGAACGGCCTGCGGCTCACCGAGGTGGACGCGAACGTCTCCGGACGCGACCTGGGCGCGATCGCCGCCGACGTGCGGAAGATGATGGCGGCGCAGAAGCTGCCCGCGGGCTACTCACTGTCGCTGCGCGGCGAGGCCATCGAGCGCGAGAACGCGCAGCAGAAGCTCATCTTGTACGGGCTCGCCACCCTCGTGCTGATCCTGCTGCTGCTGCAGGTGGCGTTCCGGCAGTGGCGGCTGGCCTGGCTGCTGATGCTCACGCTGCCGATGGCGCTGGTCGGCGGGGTGCTCGCCGCCTGGGGCGTGCTGGGCACGATCACGCTTGGCGCCCTGGTCGGCTTCTTCACCGTGCTGGGCATCGCCGCCCGTAACGGCATCTTGCTGATCAGCCATTTCCGGCACCTGGAAGAGGAGGAGGGCGTGCCGTTCGGCCGTGACCTGGTGATCAGGGGCGCCTCCGAGCGGCTGGCGCCGATCATGATGACCGCGCTGGCCACCGCCCTGGCCCTGGCGCCCCTGGTGGTCAACGGCAACCGGCCGGGCCAGGAGATCGAGTACCCGATGGCGGTGGTGATCATCGGCGGCCTGGCCACCGCCACGTTGCTGAACCTGTTCATCCTGCCGGCGCTGTACCTGGCCTTCGGCCGTGGCCGGCGAGCGGGCGAACCCGACAGCGAAACGCTAGCCGAGCCAGAGTCCCAGCCAGCCGTCGTCAGCTAACCACCCAGGCAGCCCAGCGGGTTGGGCGAGCGAAGCGAGCTGCCGGGGGGTACGGGGGTCCGCCCCCGGGGATGGAATGCAGGCCAGCTTGACGCGCTGGCCGGGTTTTGCCAGCGCGGAGTTGGACCCCGCAACCACTGACACGCGGCGAAGCCGCAAATGCCATTTCACTGATACGAGATCATCACCGGCGCCGGCGTCTTGGTCATCGTCTGCGCCGGGGTGAGCATCGGGTGGTCCTTGACCAGGAAGTCCTTCCAGCCGAGGAATACCCCGGACGGGGCCGCCGCTGCCACGGCCCTCCAGGTCGCCTGCTTCATCGCCGGGGTGCCCTGCCCGTCCATGTGCACGACGATCGCCAGGTCGTCGTGGCCGGTGTCCAGGCTGGCTTCGCCGCGGATCATCTGCAACTGGAACTGGTGCAGCACCAGCAGCTTCTGCGGTAGCCGGTAGCGGTCCGTCAGCGCCGCCAGCCAGCTGACCACGCTGTTGACCTCGCTGATGTTCACGTACCCGATCTGCTTGAGCGGGACCTGGCCCTTTTGCAGCTTCCACTCAGCGTCCAGCGCCAGCCCGACGTTGGGCAGCCGCAGCAGCGACTCATACTGCTGTGCCTGGGCGAGCAGGCTGGCCCGCCCTGGCTGCAGGTCCAGCACCACGTACAGGCCGGCCGCGCTGGCCTGCCGTACCCACGGCTCGATCATGGAGACGGGCGTGACGGCGGAGTAGCTCTTGTCGCGTCCCGGGGAGGCCTCGGCGACGGTGGCGATGATCTCGAACGCCGGGACGACCGGCACTCCCGCGCTGAGCGGAGCGTACTGTGCCGCGACCTGCCGGGCCCGCGCCACGCTGGCCGGCAGGCCCTGCTGGCCGAGGACCCCCAGGGCCGCAGCCCCCGGGTGCCCGTAGAGAGCGACCAGGCGCCGCCCCGGGAACACCACCTGGCCACCGCCCGGCAGTTGCACGCCCGTCACCGCCACGGATACTCGTTCCCGCAGCGAAACGGCCCCGCCGAACTGCTGCCCGATCCCTATCACCTGACGCGGACGCTGGCGGGCGAGGGCGGTGATCGCCCGCGGATCGGCGCGCGGGTCCCCGCCCGGGACCGGGATGACCGTGGCCCCGGCGTCCCGCGCGGTCACCGAGAGCGCGCCGAGCACGGCGTCTGGCTGCTTGCCAGCCGGCCGCACCAGCACCGCCAGGCCGCGCAGCGGTGCCGGCGCGCTTGTCAGGGGAAGCTTGCCCGCGCTCGTGACGACGCTGACGCCTGACCCGAGCTGCCGGGCGAACGGGGCGGCGGGCAGCCCGACGACGAGGACGGCGAGCGGCGTGAATGCCCGGATGGCCGCGACTAGCCCCGCGTTCAGCTTGCTGGCGGTAGAGACGGGCGCCAGCAGCACGGGCGCGTGCGCCGCGACGGCGGCGCTCGTCGCGGCCCGGATCGCCGACGGGGTCGCGGCGGCCACTACCACGACGGGGGAGGAGGCGAACAGCCGCTGCGCGAATCGGGCGGTCGCCGTGGATGGCGTTCCCCCGGTGAGCACCGACGTCGCCGGCACCGGGGCGGCCCGCGGGGCCGGGCTGGCGGGCAGTCCAGCCAGCTGGCGCGTCACCGGGGCCGGCAGCGTGATGGTGCCCGCGCCCTTGCCAGGCGTGCTGGCTTGGCTGGCGACTGGCTGTCCAGCGGCTTGCCCGGCGAGGAGCGAGCACCCGGTCGCGGTCAGCGTGACGCTCAGCGCGGTGACGCATGCCTGCAGGGCGCGCAGCCGGGCGGCGCGCGAGAGGGCGCGGATCCGGGCTCGGCGCCGGGGCGCGCTGCCCCGGTTGCGCGGGGCACGGGTTCCTAGCACTCGCACGCCCGCTGGTCTACCGCATCCACCGCGCCCGCGCAGCTGAATTCGGCATATCTTACGGTGATATGACTCCTGGATGGCCACATGCCCCCCGCTCCCGCCGCGGTTAGTTACTTAACGTAAGGGAAGATAGTGGGGCCGTCGCCGCGGCCGCGCGCAGGCACGCCGACGGCAAGCGCCGCATCCCGCTACGGGGGCGGCTGGTCAGCTCACTTGACGATCGTGAGGGCCCTATTCGCTGACACCGATCCCTGGTACCAGTGATCGCCGGCGTAGACGGCCGTCAGCGGCCGGGTACCGACCGCGAGCTTCTTCTTCGCCGCCAGGGCGCAGCTGCCCTGGGCTCCGCCGCCCTTGGCGGCGGAGAGCGTGACCAGGCAGACGGTGATCCCGCCGGAGGTCACCTTCACGGCGCCCGTGGGCGTGCCGCCATGCGCGCCGGTGACCGTCACCGACAGGTGGCCGGCCTGCTCGCTGGCGTAACTGACCTTCGCCGGGGACAGGGCAAGCGCGGTCGTGGTCGGGGCCGGCGTGACCGTCATGCTGACCGGCTGGGACCGGGACCCGTTCTTCCCGTTGTCGCTGTAACTGCCGTAGATCTGCGAGGTGCCGATGCCCAAGTTCTTGGCCGGCACCTTGCAGGTGCCCCGGCCATTGACCACGGTCATGATGCAGATGACCTTGTTGCCCTGCTTCACCGTGACGGTGCCGCCGGAGGCGGGCCTGCCCTGCCGCGCGGCCGGCTGCTGGCCCTGCGCGCCGGCGTTCCCGGGTGATCCCGGCGAGGTGCAGGCGGCGAGCGCCAGGCACGCCGCCGCGGCGGCGACCACAGCGATCTTCCGGAACGTGCCGCGCGGGAAAGCAGAGCTCAAGCGCACGATGAGGCCCCCTTCGGGCGATTTCTCCCGGGATTACCCTAGGGGAGCGCCTCGCCCGGACGCCACGATGCGCCCGCGAGTTCGGCAAGTGGTCATGGCCCGTTAAGTTCACGGAGGGCTATCAGGCGGGGTGAAGCCGGGATCGAGCTCGGTAAAGGCGTCCACGATGGCCAGGTAGCCGAAGGCCGCCAGCGTCCAGTCCGCGGGCCGCCCGCCGATCCCCGGGCCGGGGATGGGGGTGTTCAGCAGGCGGTCGGTGTCGGCGGCCTCGCTCGTATGCGGCAGGGCAGCCTGGGCGAGAACCTGGCGCAACGCGAGGGACTGGATAAGCTGGCCGCCGGCCAGCGTCAGGTGGGCGATACTCCGCTCCGGGTCCCTGGGCCGCAGGCCGAGGGCCTTGGTGAGGTAGCCGAACAGGCCCAGCATCGACACGCGCGACTGGAACTGCGCGTGCTCCAGCGCCACGGCGATCTTGTCCCGGGCCTCGCCCGCGCGCGTGGAGCCGACGGTGGCGATCAGCGCCATGTGCACGCGCCAGTACGGGCTGGCGCTGATGGCCTGGTAGTTGCGCGCGCCGGCCAGCCGGACCACCTCGCACAAGATCGCGCGCCGTCCCTCGAGCGTGCCGGCCAGCTGCCAGTTGCCGGCGATGACCCTTCTTGGGATCGCGAACGTCTCCGGGTCGAAGACCTCGCTGCTGGTAAACCAGCTGCCGGGGCCGGCCAGGTAGCTGAGCAGGTCATCGATGTAGTCGTCCTTGTAGGCCCACAGCCGGTACACGCTGCTGCGCGGCACCTCGGCCCGCGCGATGACCTCCTCCAGCCGCAGGTGATCGATGGTAAGGCCGGCGCCGGCCTCCAGTGCGATCGCCCGGCCAGCGTCCAGCATCCGCTGCCTGACCTCATCCGCCGGTACCCGTTCCGGGCGGTCCGCCATCTGCCGTCCCCTCACCGCGCTGGCTTCCATCACGTTCTATCAGTATCGCGGCCACATTGAGACATGAAATCTGGTGTCCAATGGGCCAGCCGTGAGACACTGGGTCCCGTGTCTCACGGCCCACGGCCATGAGCTGCCTGGAAGCGGCCCTTGGAGGGGTGGGGCCGAAGGCCCGGCCGGGCTAAGGGGAGCCCGGCCGGGCCTAGGCAGTATTTTCTGGGGGGTACACGCCAGCCCCCCAGGCCCCCCGCCCTCACGGGTACCCGGCATGCGAAGCTGCGCTCGCTGGCGCTCGCTGCGCCGCGCGGGGCCACCCGCCGTAGGGGCATGATTCTCGCCGTTCCCCGTCAACCAGGCTGCGCCAGTACTAGTGCTGAATCCCTTATTTGGTGGCAAGATGCGCGGCTTATCAGATTGATGAGCGTCAAAATATCTGTGCGGCCTCTTTTTCGCGGCCGGGCTTTTTGCGTAATGTCGTGAAAGCCCCGGAAAGAGCGCGGCCGGTCACGCGAGCCTCTCTCGTCACACTCATCACGGCTTTCGTAACGCTCGCGCATGGTTCCCGCCCCGGGGTGGTATCTCCGGAACATCCCGGGTAAGTTACTGTGACCTTCGTCACGAGCCATCCAGGGTCCTGGATTGCCTCCGCCGTCCGCTTGTGACAACGATGACATAGGGCCTGGCCTGCTGATTTACAGAGCGGGTAGCGCCAAGTCGGAGCCCGCTAAGTGATTGCGAAATGTCAGTTATCTGATTGTTATAGGCGATTACCGAGCGTAGTTTAATAGTGCTTTCGCTGGCACAGAACCATCCCCGATGGTACTCAAGTACCGGCGCGATCGAGGGCAATGGTCGCACCTGGATTTCGGCAGCACGCAGAGGGGAAAACCATGGCAGGGGAATGGTGCACTTATCGTCGGCTTGTCCTCGGGCGAGCGGGAGGCGCCTAGCGATGCGCCGGACCAGGCTGGCGCGGGCGGCGCTGGCGACGGCACTGCTCAGCGGGCCGGCGGCGGGCCTGATCGCCGTCCCGGCGGGCGCGGCCTCCGCGGCAGCCCTGGCAGGCAATCCGACGACCGGAGTCACCCAGGAAGTGAACGCGTGGAAGGCGAGCAACGCGCCGTCCTTCAACCAGCAGGTCGCCGCCTACGTGAAACGGCTGGAGGGCATCCCCTACCGGTACGGGGGGACCACGCCGGCCGGGTTTGACTGCTCGGGGCTCACCCAGTACGTGTACCGGCACTTCCACAAGAACATCGCGCGCACCGCGTACGCGCAGTTCCGCCAGTTCAAGCGCATCAGCAAAGCGCACGCCCGTCCTGGCGACCTGGTCTTCTTCCACGACTCGAGCGACCCCGGTAGTTACGTCTACCACGTCGGCGTCTATGAGGGCGGCCAGTCTATGGTTGACGCCCCGCACACTGGCACGACAGTGTCGTGGCAGTCGTTCGCCTGGGCCGGCAACACCGTCACCTTCGGGACCATCTCGCACTGACCGTGCCTGACCGGCAGCGGCCGGTTCCTGGAGCGTCACCCTGCTCCCGGGGCCGGCCGTTGATATGCTACAGAACCATGTCGGTTAGGGGTATTTAAGTGGCATCCGGGGCGCCCAGCGTGTCGCGGCGGCACCAGGCCGGCGCGCCGAGCGCCCGCGGGCTGCTGCTCACCCTGCTCGGCGAGCTCGTGCTACCCGGCGACGGGATGGCGTGGACGTCGGCGGTGCTCGCGGTCTTCGCCCGGCTCGGTGTCGCGCAGAAGACTACCCGCCAGGCGCTGATGCGCACCAGCAACGCAGGCTGGCTGCGGTCGGAGAAGGACGGTCGGCGGGCCCGCTGGGTGCTGACCCCCGCGGCGCGCGAGCTGCTGACCGACGGCGCCGAGCGCATTTACTCCTTCGGCCGCCAGCGGGACTGGGACCAGCGGTGGGTCGTGGTCTGCGTCCGCATCCCGGAGGCTGACCGGCGCGCCCGCCACGTGGTCCGCACCCGGCTCACCTGGGCCGGCTTCGGCGCGCTGGCCAGCGGCCTGTGGATAAGCCCCCACCCGGGGCGCGCCGCGGAGGCCGAGCGGGTGCTGCGTGACGCTGGCGTCGGCAGCGACGCGCACGTGTTCATCGCCCGCCGGACCGGGCTGGGTGACATCCGCGCCATGGTGGCCACCGCGTGGGACCTGCCAGCGGTCGAGGCCGAGTACGAGACGTTCCTGGCCGAATTCCGCGGCCATGCCCCGGCGGACGTCCTGGTCCGCCAGGTCGAGCTGGTGCACGCCTGGCGGCGGTTCCCGTCGATTGACCCGGCGCTGCCCAGTGAGCTGCTGCCGGCCGGATGGAGCGGCGCGCAGGCCGCGCAGCTGTTCACGCAGCGCCATGAGCAGTGGCTGGACGATGCCCGGCGCGAGTGGAAACGCCTGAACTCCCTGGGCTAGCCCAGGGAGTTGCCCGGATCCGGATTTACCCGGCGAATCGGGCGCGGCAGTTGCCGCACCTGGCTAGAAATGCTACAAAGATGTTGTGGGTTCTCCATGAACTCGTAGCAAGTCCTACGCAGGGCAACGCGACGCGAAAGGCGCGAGGAGATGACGAGCATGCCCGCCGAGGAGCGCCCCGCATCGGTAGCGGGGGCTTCTGGCGTGGAGTTCAGGACCTGCCCCGCGTCCTACCGGCACTGGCGGCTGGCCGTGACCGGCCAGGTCGCCACGCTGGTGATGGACGTCGCCGAGCAAGGCGGCCTGGTCCCCGGGTACGACCTGAAGCTGAACTCCTATGACCTGGGCGTGGACATCGAGCTCTACGACGCCGTCCAGCGCCTTCGCTTCGAGCATCCGCAGGTGCGGGCCGTCGTCGTGACCAGCGGCAAGGAGAAGGTCTTCTGCGCGGGGGCCAACATCCGCATGCTGGCCGCGGCCAGTCACCCGTGGAAGGTGAACTTCTGCAAGTTCACCAACGAGACCCGCAACGGCATGGAGGACGCGACGGACAATTCCGGCCAGGTCTACATCGCCGCGCTGAACGGGACCGCGTCCGGCGGGGGCTACGAGCTCGCGCTGGCGTGCCAGCACATCATGCTGATCGACGACCGGTCCTCGGTGGTGTCCCTGCCCGAGCTGCCGCTGCTCGGGGTGCTGCCGGGGACCGGCGGCCTTACCCGCGTGGTGGACAAGCGGCACGTGCGCCGCGACATTGCCGACTACTTCGCCACCAAGGCCGAGGGGATCGGCGGCAAGAAGGCAGTTGCCTGGCGGCTGGTCGACGAGATCGTGCCGCGGGCGCAATGGCAAGAACAGGTGGCCGAGCGCGCCCTGGCGACCGCGTCTAGCGCCCGCAAGCCGTCCGGGGACGCGGCCGGGATCCAGCTGACCCCGCTGGACAAGACGCGAACCGGCG
>WNEY01004626.1_pt1 | contig 10499 bp, 10 predicted proteins | sample 5400531 | NCBI WGS metagenome assembly WNEY01 (sample SAMN13153338, study PRJNA577476) | soil metagenome | isolation source: 200 cm saprolite under Douglas fir tree site 1 | place: USA:California | collected 2015-04-18
CACTTTACCTCAGCGCCGACTTCGCGGCCGCGCGCACGCGAAGGCTGAGGTCGCTTGCCGCGATGCGCTGCAGGTCGTTGCGGGCCTCGGCGCCGGCAAGGCGCACATAGGGCGCCATTGCCATGACCATGACGTCCTCTTTCTGATCCTCGCGCATGTCGCGAACCTGATTCAGACGCGAACGGTCGAGCATTTCGCGGAGGACCGGCGCCGCGCGTCGATCGTTGAACCGCGAAAGCGAGATCGCTGCGTTCCAGCGCACTTCGGCGACGTCGTCGGAGAGGCCGTCGACCAGCGCCGGCACTCCGTATGGATTCCCGATTTCACCGAGCGTGAAGTACGCCGTCTTGCGCACGTCCTTGTCGGTCTCCCTCGTCGTCTGCACGATGTGCGGGATCGAGATCGGATCCTTCAGCTCGCCAAGAGCCATGAGGACGTAGATGCGATTGTCGGGGTCGCGATCGTTGAGCCCATCGAGCAGCAGCGGCGTCGCGCGCCGATCGCCCAGGCTGCCCAGGACCATGGAGAGATAGCGCCGGATGCGCGGATCGTCACTCTTGGACTGCTCGTAGATCGCGGCCACCTGCTGCTCGAGGTTCGGGTAGCGCGCTGCCTCTCCCCGCTTCAGCGATTTCGAAAGCTGATACGCCGCCTGCCACCGCTCATGCGATCCGCCCGATCGGATCTGGTTGAGATAGTCGGGGATCGTGCGCTCTTCAGTGGCCAGCTTGCCGAAAAGAAAAAAGATCCCGACCGCCACCAGGACGATGCCCAGGGGGAAGATCACGAATTGGAGGAGGATGTTGCGGGGAGTTTCTTTCGGGATATCGCCTTGACCGGTCATGAATTAAGAATTTCGAATTTCGAATGAAGAATTAAGAAATCAGATTCCAAATTCTTAATTCGAAATTCGAAATTCGAAATTCCTTTCTCATCTCCCGGTGCCCGCGACCACGAAATCGGGCAGGTATCCCTTCAATTGCGTGGGCGCATCCGGCACGACGATGGCGTCCTTGTCGCAGACGGATTCGCACAGCCGGCAGGCGACGCATTTGTTCTTCTCGACGAATGCGATCTTGTAGTGATTGGCAACCGTCTCATCCTCGGCATCGATCATGTCGATGCACTCGAACGGGCAGATGTCGACGCAAAACTCGCATCCCGTGCACAGCTCCTTGATCACTTCGGCCTTCGGGATTTCCCTCGGCTTGACGCGCGGGATGAACTCACCGTGCTGGTTCTGGATGGCGTCGACCGGGCAGTAAATGCCGCACACCGAGCAGTCGATGCAGCGCTCGGGATGGATGTAGTACTGGCCGCGCGCCGTCCCCCAGATGGTATTGGTGGGGCACTTGACCTCGCAGACGGTGCAGCCGATGCACTTGTCAGTAATGAAATGAGGCATGGCGTTTCAGTTTACCTTAACAATCGCGGCGTTCTCGTTCACGTAGATCGGTGTGATCGATCGCGAGCGGCGAATGATCGCCAGCTCGGGCGCGTAGCGCTCGCCAATCCAGAAGAACGTGCCCGCAGGTAGTTCACTTCCCGAAGTGGCAGTTGCGCGCCAGCCCGGGTGGGTCGCCTGTTCGGCCGGAAAAGCAGTCGCCGGGCGAACCATGATCGTCTCGAGATAGAGGTACCCAGTGGCAATCACAGGCCCTTGCAGGCTGCGCACGCGCATGGCGGCGTCGCGATAACCATCGATCGGCCGTTGCGCGTGATCGATGATGCCGATCGCGCAGATGGCGATCCAGACCGTGATCAATAGCGGGATGAGCTTTTTGTGAGCGGATTCAGACAGCCAAAGCACGAGCGGCACCGCGATGATCGATTCGAATCGAAGCGGAAAGTAGATTCGGAGCGCGAGCGCGAGAGCGAGCGGAATCAGAGTCATGGCCGCGTAGCGATTCAGTCGATACCCGGCAACCACCAGCAACCCGGCAGCAACAATCAGCAACCAAAGGGGCGGTCTCGCGAACAGCACTTCGGGATAGTGCGGAAACCCGCCCACCCACGCCATCGATGCGCGGGGCTGGTGGAGCGCGAGCCAGGCGCCGGGGAGGAAAAGGAGGACCGCAATTGTGAGCGGGCGCCAATGCTTCCATAAAAAAACGAAGAACAGCGCGCCGTAGTAATGCGAATAGGCGGCGGCGACAAATAAAAGGGCCGCGGCATACGGACGATCGCGATCGAGCGCCAGGATTCCGAGCGTCACGAACATCGCGCAGAGCGCGTACGAGCGCGCATCGACCGCGAACAAAACTGCCGGCGGGAAAGCCGCCAGCAGCGCCGCCGCGATGAAGCGCCGTTCGATGAGCAACGCCACCAGCGCAATGGTGCTGAAGAGGAGCGAGATCGCGCGGATCACCAGCAGCGGCGGATCGCCGATCAGATGAATGAGGAAGTAGTAAAGCGGCGGTCCCGAGTCGTAGTGCAGCGCCTGGAAAATCCCCACGAACGGCTTCGCGCAGATCCAGCGGGTGAACAACTCATCGAAGAACGGCTGTCGCAGATAGAGGAGCGCGAGGCGCGGCGCGAGGAAAAGCGCCACGATCATCGTCATCCTGACCCGCACCGTCATTGATGACCTGTCACCCCGAGCGTTAGCGAGGGGCCTGGAGCGGCGGGCGGCGGCATGCATGTGGCCCATTTCGCGTGCCTTCCGCCCGTCCAGGCCCCTCGCTCCCGCTCGGGGTGACAGCACCGCGTCATACCGCAAGGAGCTCCGAAATGGTCTTGATCAAGTGCGACGACTGAATGGGCTTGGCGATGTACGCGTTCGCTCCCAGCGCCAATCCGCGCTCGCGATCCTCCTCCGCCCCCTCGGTGGTGATGATGATGATCGGAATGTTCTTCAGATCCGCATTCTGCCGCACCATCGAGACCAGCTTCAGCCCATCCATGATCGGCATGTTGATGTCGGTCAGGATGAGATCGACTTTTTCGGACCCGGTGAGCTTGCGCAGCGCGTCCAGGCCGTCGACCGCTTCGATGATCTTGGCGTTCGGAAATCGCTTCAGCGAAAACGCAATCAACTGCCGCATGGTCGGCGAGTCTTCGACCACGAGGAACCTGGCGTTGTCGGTCTTCATCATGGGGTGGTCGTCAGCAGATCGAGAAAGCTCTGGATGGTGTTCAGCTTCCGCTCCGACTGGGCGAAGAGCTTCGCAGAGAAGATGGCGGTGGCCGCGTGGGCGGCCAGCAGCGCGAACAGCTCGTAGTCGACCGCCGTGAAGGCGTGCTTCTGCACCAGGAGCTTGTAAATCGCGATCACGCCGATGACCTGATCCTTGATCTTCAGCGGCACGGCGGCCAGCGGCTTGTCGAGCGATGGCTTGCCGTCGTGGAGATAAAAACTCTCTCCGCTGCGCGCGACGCCGCCGAGGATTCCCTCGCCGAGGTGCGTGGAAATGTTTTCGATCCCCGGCACGAGGTCCTCGCCATCACAGGCGACGCTGCGCAGCTCGTTGGTGTTTTCATCGAGAAGGAGGATCGCGAACGATTTCGCGCCGACCAGATCGAGCAGGATCTCCTGCACGATGTGGATCACTTCCCGAAAGTCGAGAGTGGAATGGAGCTGATAACTTGCGACGTAAAGACTGGCCAGGTTGTTGTTCTGCTCTTCGATCTCGGTGTAGCGGGTGGCGTAATCCTTGTTCGCTTCTTCCAGCGTCCCGAGGCGCTGCCGCAGCCGCTCATTCTCGCGCAGTACCTCCTCGGTGAATTCCTTGCTCTTGTTGAACAGCTCGAGAAACTTCTCGCGCGACTCGTCGTTCATGGTCTGGCTCAAATTTTACACATGCAAAGCCGCTCGATGGCGCCCGCGATCTGATTGAGAGGCAAGACCTGATCCACCGCTCCGGTTTTGATCGCCTGGTTGGGCATGCCGAAAATGATGGCGGTGTCGGATGACTCGGCGATCGTCTTGCCCCCGCGCTCGCGAACGCGGCGGATCGCGTTGGCGCCGTCGTCGCCCATTCCGGTCAGAATCACGGCCACCAGGCGATCCCCGCACGACAAGCTGGCCGTGTCGAACAACCGGTCGACCGACGGCGCGTAAAGGTCCTTCGCGTCGGGCGGAATGATTCGCGCGCGCAGACCGTCGCCGTCGCGCTGCACTTCCATCTGCATCCCGCCGGGCGCAACGTAAACGCTGCCGCGCTCCAGCCGGTCGCCGTCAGTCGCTTCCTTGACATCGAATTTCGTCAGCTTGTCGACGCGCTCAGCGAACAGCCGCGTGAACGTCGCCGGCATGTGCTGCGCGACCACCACCGGGATCGACAGCCGCGGCAGCTTTTCGAAGAGATGCTGCAGGGCGGGCGGGCCGCCGGTGGAGCAGCCGATGGCGACGAGGTCGATGCCTTCGACCTTTTGGACAGCCGGGGGCGGCTGTCCTCCCCCTTCCTCTTCAATCCGCTTGCGGACGTTGTCGAGACGGACCTCCGCGACCTGCAGGACCTTCGCGATCAAATCCCGCTGGATTTCCTCGAGGCGCGGCGAAACGCGGCCACCCGGCTTGGCGATGAAGTCGATGGCGCCGAGGTCGAGGGCTTTGAACACACTCTTGTCGCTCGCGCGCGAAGAGACCGCGATGACCGCCGTCGGCCGGTTTTGCATCAGCCAGCGCAAAAATGAAAATCCGTCCATCACCGGCATCTCGAGATCGAGCGTGATGACATCCGGCTGGTGACGCACGACCTGCTTGATGGCGTCCTCGCCGTTGACGGCGGTCGCCACCACCGCGATGCGGGAGTCCGACTCCAGCATCCGCGAAATCGTCACGCGGTTGTAGGCGGAATCGTCGACAACCAGCGCGCGAATCACTTCTGGTACACCATGTCGTTCTTCAGATGCCTCAGCTTGAATTGCGTGGAGAGCGAGATCAGCGATTCGGAGTGACCCAGGAGCAGATATCCGCCGTCGACGAGCCGATTATAAAAGTTGTTGATGACGGTCCTCTTCGAGGCGTCGTCGAAATAGATGATGACGTTGCGGCAGAAGATGACGTCGACGCTGCCGAGGAGCGAGACCCGGGGCTCGTCGTAGAGGTTGAGGCGGCCGAACGAGACGCGGTTGCGAATCTGGTCCCGAATCCGCCACGAGCCATCCTTGTCGCGGATGAAGTACTTGTCGCGCAGAGTGGGATCGGTCGTTCGAAACGCCGCCTCGCGATACTGCCCCTTCCGCGCACGAACGAGCACTTCGTTGCTGATGTCGCTGCCGAAGATCTCGAATCCGGTCCGCTCGAAGAGCCGCGACTCCTGCAGCAGAATCGCGATGGAGTAGGGCTCCTCGCCGGTAGCGCAACCGGCCGACCACACACGAATTTTGTTGACTATTTTTCGTGATAATATATCAGGTACAATTTCTTCCACAAACGCGGTGAGCTGCGCCGGCTCGCGGAAGAAATATGTCTCCTTGGTCGTGACGAGGTCGTAGATCTCGTCGAACTCCTCGTCGGCGCGCGGGTCGTATTGCAGAAAGTAGTAGTACTTCTGGAACGAGTCGAAGTTGAGCTCCCGTGCGCGCGGCGAGAGCCGCTTCTGCAGCAGGTATTTCGAGGCATCCGCGAACCAGATTCCGGTGCGGCGATAGATCGCGTCGCGCAGCAGCCGAAAGACGTCATCGGGCAGATCGAGGTGATGGTTGAGCGAGAAGTCGAACGGAGGCATGGATGACCCTAGGGGCCCGCGTCCTCGTCATCCTGAGCCGCGAAGACGGCGAAGGATCTGAATGCGCGACATCGCATTGCATCTTGAGATCCTTCGCTTCGCTCAGGATGACGAGGGATCATCGGTTCATGACTTCATCGCCGAGAGAATGGCGGCGATGATCACCTCGCGGCGGCTGTCGGCGGTGCGCCAGGCCTGCTCGAGGAGATCGCGGTACAGATCCTTGTTGTGGATGAAGACCTCAGCGACGTCATCGACGATGGCCGCATTTTCCAGCGCCTTGAAGAGATGCGGAAACGACCCGCGATCGGGAATCTTGTCGAGCGCCAGCACCGCCGACTCCTGGACGTAGTTGTCGGCGTCCTCGAGCGCGCGGTAAAGGGGCGCCAGCGCCCGGCGATCGCCGCGAATTCCGAGGGCCGCGGCGGCCGCGGCCCGAATTCGCCAATCGTGATCGCTCAGCGCCTCGGTCAACCTCCGAAAAACATCCTCACCCGATACCCGGGCCAGCGCGAGCACGGCAGCGCGGCGGATCTCGACGTCCGCATCGTTCGTGCACCGAAACAGCACGCTGCGCACGTTCGGCTGTCCGAGTTTTCCGAGCGATTCGATGACTGCGATGCGCACCGGCGGCAGATCGCTCTCCAGATGACGCATGAGCGGCTCCACTGCACGCGCCTGGTGATATTCACCGAGCGCCTGCGCCGCGGCGGTGCGAATCCAGACGTCGCTGTCCTCGAGGGAGCTGATCAGCGGCTCGATGCCTTTCTCCGGCCGCAGCCGCACCACCGCGTTGATCGCGGCCAGCCGCACGCCCGGCGACTCGTCCGTGAGCGAAAGCACCAGTTGATCGCCGAAGCGCTCTTCGCCGAACCTCCCCATCAGCGAGACCGCTTTCTGCCGAATCATCGGATCGCTGTCCTTCGATGCCAGCAGCAGCTCGTCCGGATATCCCTCCCCCTGGATGTTGACGTACACCGAGAGCGAATTGAGCTTCATCGGCGTCGACGAGGCCTGCAGCAGCTTGCGAATTTTTGACAACACCTGCGGCTTGATCTCCGGGAACGCGCCGACGAGCGCCGAAACAGCGTTGACCGCCGACTGCTGCGCGGCGACATCGGGGTCATCGAGTTTCGCGAGCAGATAATCGACCGGCGCGGGACTCATCAGCTCGCCGAGAGTCTCGATGGCGAGGCGGCGGATCATCGGATTCTCATGGTCGAGGAACGGGATGACCGCTGCGATCGACTCGCCGCTTCCAATGGCATTGATGACGCGCAACAGCAGCGCGATGACCTCGTCCTCTCGCGCGTTCTGCAGCGCGTGAAGAATCGGCGCGACCGCGAGCGGACCGAAATCGATCAGGGCCTGCGCCGCGACCTCGGCTGTCTCCGGCTCGTCCAGATACGACAGCAACACCGGAAGCGCGCGGGCGTCGCCCGACCATCCGAGAAACTTCAGCATGAAGTTGCGGACGTCGCGCTTCGAGGTCGAACGCAACTGCTCGATCAGCGGCTCGATCTTCGCCGGCGGAAACGATGAGCGAAATTTGCGCTGGACGAGATCGCGCTCGTTCTTCTCCACGATGTGCGGCTTGGCGGCTTCCGCGATGCGCACCAGCGCGCGCAGCGCGGTCACGTTGAGCTTCTCCTCATCCGCGACGATCTTCAGAAGAAAGCTGGCCGTGCCGATGTCGCCGATTTTCCCGATCGCCTCCAACACCGGCTTGCGCAGCGATTTCTCGGCGTACAGCGGAAGGATGGCCGGTAGCGCCGCCCGGTCGCCGATCTCGCCGAGCGCTTCGACGGCGTGGAATCGCAGCCAGATGTCGTCGCGCTGCAGCACGCGCAGCAGGGGCGGGATGGCGGCGGCATCACGAAACTTGCCGACCGACGAAATGATCGTGGAGGCCACGTTGACATCGGTCTCGTTTTCCAAAGCTTCCCGCAAGGCATCGAACCCATCGGCGCTGCGAAGATCGCCGAGAAGATTCACGAGCGAAAGACGAACGTCGACGTCGGGCCGCGCGCGCAGGCGACTCACGATCGCCGGAATCGCCCCCTCCCCGATCCTCACCAACGCCTCGGTCGCCGAATTTCGCCGCCCGGCGTTCTCGGCATCCGCCAGCGCGTCGAGAAGCCGCTCGATCACTTCGCCACGCGGATCGCGCACGAAGCCGTCGACGATCGTCTTGCGGACGCGCCAGTCCTTGTCGCCGAGAAGCTCGAACATCAACGGATAGTCGCCGGCGTCGGCGGAGTGCGACACCAGGTACGCGGCCTTCTGACGGGCGTCAGGATCGGCGGAGCGGGCCTGCTGGACGAGTTCCGGGTTGGCGCTCATGCGGTCTAACCGACTAGCTTGGCCAAATCGAGAACAATCGTCAACGCATTCGGCCCGCGAACGACCCCTCGAATGCAATCGCTCTCTTCGTCAGGGTGGACGACGGGCTGGGGCTCGATGGCAGTCCGCTCGATTTTCGCGGGACGCAAAACGCGGTCGACGTCGAATCCAAGGAGACCCGCCCCGTGGCGGACGACGATGATGCGGGAGTCCTTCGAAGCGCCGCGCGCCGGCTGTTTCAGCTTTGAACGGACGTCGACAAGCGTGACGATCGAGCCGCGGACGGAAATGATGCCGAGGATGAACGGATCAGCGTTCGGGACGCGCGTCGCGGACCGCGTACTAATGATCTCCGCGACGCTGTCGATATCGATGGCGTAGCGCTCCTGGCCGAGGATGAAAGTGAGGAGCTCGATTTCGTCTTGGGAGACGGGGATCGTTTCCTGAACCGCACCTTGGCGTTTCTGGCCCACGGTCGCGAGGAACGCTTCCAGCCTCGCCGCCGCGTTGTCGGTTGTCGGTTGTCGGTTGTCCGGCGGAGATTTCTTCGCTTTCGCCTTCTTGCGGATCTTCGCGAGATCAACCATGCGCTTCAGTCTAATGAACTGTCACCCCGAGCGTTTAGCGAGGGGCCTGGAGGGGTGGACGGCGCGATGCCTTCCCCCCTCCAGGCCCCTCGCTAAACGCTCGGGGTGACACTACGGGCTTCCATCCGGTGATCGCGCGCCGCGGAAGTCACGCGCAGCGGATCGATCGTCTCGGCATCGTCGCCGAAGGCATCCAGAAGGGCGGTGGTGGCGAGCGTGTTGATCAGCCGCGGAATCCCGCCGCTGAGCGCGTGGATCTCCTCCATCGCCTCGCGCGAAAACGGATTGCGATTCCCGCCCGCGACGCGAACGCGATGCTCGATGTAAGCGATCGCGTCGTCCAGCGTCAACGGACCGAGGTGATAGCGCATGCCGATGCGCTGCCGGAGGGGGGCGTAAGCGGCGCGATCGAGCCGGCCCTCGAGCTCGGGCTGTCCGATGAGCAGAACCGAAAGCAGATTCTGATCGTCGAGCTGAAAATTCGTCAGCAATCGAATTTCGTCGAAGGTGGCCTTCGACGGCAGAAGCTGGGCCTCGTCGATGATCAGCACCGGCTCGCGGCGGCCCTCGTACAGCTCGAATAGTTTCGTATGGATCTGCTCGAGAAGGTCACTGCGAAAACGCGCGGGCTCGAGGCTGAGCGATTTTGCGATCGAGCGCAGGAGCTGGGTGGGCGTGAGGCGGGGATTGATCAGCAGGATGATCGGCCGCGATTCGCCGATGCGATCGATCAGCGCTCGCGACAGCGTCGTTTTGCCCGAGCCGATCTCCCCCACCAGCACCGCAAGCTCCTTCTCTTCGACCGCGTATTCCAGTCGCGCCAGCGCCTCTTTGTGCTGCGGGCTCTCGTAAAGAAAGCTCGGGTCCGGCGTTTTGCCGAAGGGTTTCGTCGTGAAGCCGAAGAATTCTTCAAACATTGGCCGACGCCCGCACCTGTCGCGCTTTGCCGCCGTACGCCTCGATCAACGACGCCACGTCGATCACCAGCACAATTTCTCCATCGCCGACTTCGGTCGCACCGGCGATGCCGGGAGTCCCTTTCAGCCGCTCGCCAATCGACTTGATGACGATTTCCTGTTGCCGGACGATCCCATCGACCACCATGCCGGCAAGCTTCTCGCCTGAGCGCGTCACGACCACGAAGACTTTGCGATCGGACGACTGGTCCTCATCGCCGAGCGAGAAAGCGTCCGCCAGGCGAACCAGCGGCAGCGTCAGATCGCGCAGCGACAACACCTCGCGCGCTTCGACCGTCCCGATTTCGCGCGCCTGAATGCGCAGCGACTCTTCCACGCTGGTCAGCGGAATCGCGAACTGCTGACCGGCCGCGCGCACGATGAGTGCCTGGAGGATCGCCAGCGTGATCGGCAACATGACGCGGAAGGTCGTTCCTTCGCCGATGTTAGAAATGACCTCGATCGAGCCTTTCAGCTCCTGAATGTTTTTCTTGACGACATCGAGGCCCACGCCCCGTCCCGAGATCTCGCTGACTTCCGCGGCTGTTGAAAATCCGGGAGCGAACAACAGGTCGTATGCGTCGACGTCCTGGTTCGGATCGATGAGACCTCGCTGGATGGCCGCCTTCCGAATGGCTTCGGGATCGATTCCTCGTCCGTCATCGGAGACATCGATGACCACCGAGTTGCCCTGCTGATACGCGACCACCGTGATCCGTCCTTTCGGATCTTTGCCGGCCGCCTTGCGCTCTTCGGGCGATTCGATTCCGTGATCGAGGGCGTTGCGGATGATGTGCATCAGCGGATCGCTGATCTCCTCGACCAGCATCTTGTCGAGCTCTGTGTCTTCGCCGCGCAGGACCAGCTCGATGTCTTTGTTCAGCTCGCGCGCGAGCTTGCGCACGTTGCGCGAGATCTTGGTGTAGATCTGCCCCACCGGC
>WNEY01018197.1_pt1 | contig 10499 bp, 6 predicted proteins | sample 5400531 | NCBI WGS metagenome assembly WNEY01 (sample SAMN13153338, study PRJNA577476) | soil metagenome | isolation source: 200 cm saprolite under Douglas fir tree site 1 | place: USA:California | collected 2015-04-18
CAGATCGATCGGCACGATCATGTTGACATGCTCGGCCTTGCTCTCGCGCACGCGCTCGAGCTGCAGCGAGCCGATGCCGATCAGCTCGCCGCTGCCGGAGATCAAGCCGGTGCCGCCCCAATTCGGATGCGCCGGATAGGTGAAGAGCGCCTCGTCGAGCAGGTACTCCCAATAGCCGGCGAATTCCTGCTTGGCGGCGATGTGGCTCGCCACCGAGCGCGTGCGCCCGCCGGTGCCGCCGACCACCACGCGGTCGCCGACGCGTGCGGCAGCCGAAGAGCCGAGCGGCAACGGATTGATTTCCATGCGACCGAGCGCCTGCACCAGCCCGAAGCCGGTGACGGCGTCGAAGCCGAGCGCATGGCCCTCCATGACGCGGCCGTCGCCGAGATGCAGCCAGACCGTCTCGGCCTCGGTGATGAGATAGCCGATGGTCAGCACCAGGCCGTCGTCGATCACGACGCCGTTGCCGGCGCGCTCGGTGCCCAGCGTTTCCGCGGTGAAGGCGTCGGCCGAAACGAGGGAATGCAGGCCCACCACCGAGGCAAGGGCGCGATCGAGATCGAAGCCGTAATCGGCGGGGCGAGGCTGAAAGGCAGGTGGCACTTTCCACTCGGTCACAGAGGCCATCGCGGCTCTCCTGTTGGTCGGCGCAAAATCGGCGCGAATGGATGGCGGGTTTCCGGCACCGAGGTCCCGCGGCGGCCGGTGCGATACTGTCAGCCCAATCTACCACCTTTGCCGCGATGCGCACCAGCTCTGTTGAACGCAGTTGAGCTCGTCAACATTCGCACAACCGTTGCGGCGCAACCGTCGCGCTAGCCAAGTTCGGCCAGCAATGTACGGGCATCGCGGACATCGCGAGCGGTCTGGCCGCCTTCGATCCCAGCGAGGATCGGCTCGAGCAGGCCACGAAGATCGCCGTTCGGCCGGCCGCCGCGCCAGAGCCGGGCAAGATCGGTCGCCGCACGTAATTCGAGCAGCCGCGCCTCCTGGCTTCGCGCCACCGCGATCGCCTTGGTAAAGCAGGCTTCCGCGCGCGCGCGGTCCGGTTGTGCCTGCAACAGTGCGCTTTGCCCGCTCAGGCGGTGCAGGTCGGCGAGCCAATATTGCTCGCCCGATTGTTCGACAAAGGCAAAACCGTCGTGCAGGGCGGCTTCCGCGCCGGCCACGTCTCCCGCTATCAAGAACGCCTCGGCAATGTTCGACAGCAGGATCGAATTGCCGGTATTGCCGCCCGACTGGCGCAGCGCGACGAGCGCCTTGCGAATGGAATCGATACGGCCTTCGGTCGGTTCCCGCATGGCGCCGGCGCACGCACCCAGAAGGACGGCCAATAGCCGGATCTGCTCGACCTTCTTTTCGGTGCAGTAGGCGCTGAGTTCGGCGCTGTCGCGCTCCAGCGCCGCGATGTCGCGCAGCGCAAACTGCGGCCAGACCGTCACGCAGAATGTCGCCGATGCGATCGTGGTGGCGTGACCGTGGCTTGAGAGTTCGCTGCGCACCTGCGCGCCGAGGCGTGCTGCGCTGTCGAGCAGGCCGAGCGACAGCCGCACCAGGACTTCGAACGACTGGATGGCGACGCCCTGATCCCATCCGAACCGGTAGCTGAGCGCTTTCTGCCGGCGGACATCGCGGTAGGTGTGGCCCTTTTGCAGGTTCGCCAACGCGTCGCGAAAATTCCCGGCATAAAACTGCAGCGCGCCGAGCTGGCGGTAGCCGACGAGCTGATAGGCGGGGTCATTCTGCTGTTCGGCGACATCGATGATCTGGTGGGCGAAATCGAGCGCCTGCTTCAGCCGCGCGGTCAGGGTGGACGAGGAACACAGTCCATACAGGACGGAAACGCGCTGCAGATCGGTGCCGATGCCCCTGTCGACGAGCTCTTTGGCCGCCATCAGGGCCGCGAATGTCTCCGGCGCGGAAATGCTTTTCAACGGCACCAGCGCGTTGGCGCGGGCAACCATGAGGCCAAGTTCCAGCGCGTCGCGCCCGGCTCCCGCTTCGATGTTCGGGATCAGCGCGAGGCCGGTCGAAGCGTGACGCTCGGCTTCCACGGGCGCCGACTGCGCCAGCGCCAGTTCCGCCGCCGCAAGCCAGCTCTGCGCCGCCTGTTCGGAAAGGCCAGCCTCTGTATAGTGATGGGCGATCGTCGCGGGCAGATATTCTTCGTCGGTGAGGCGCTGTTTGAGAGCCCAGGCGATATGCGCATGAATGCGTTGACGGCGGCTTCGCAACAGCGAGCCGTAGGCGGCATCCTGAACCAATGCATGCTTGAATACGTAGCTGGCGTTCGACTGACCGCCGCGCGTGTGGATCAGTTCGGCGTCGATCAGCTGGCGCAGCGCCTCGTCCAGCGCCGCGCCCTTGATCGGCGATACCGCTTCGAGCAGCGCCTGGGAGAACTCGCGTCCGATCGCCGCGCCGATTTGGGCGGTCTCCTTGATCGGCGACAGGCGATCCAGCCGCGCCGTCAATGAGTCGTGCAAGGTCGAGGGGATCGCGAGCGGCGTCAACGCCGTGTCCAGCACATAGGCTCCGTTCTCCTCGCGCACCAATCCGGATTCCAGCACGCTCTTGGTCAGTTCCTCGACGAACAGCGGTATGCCGTCGGTCTTCTCCACGATCTGATCGAGCACGTCCGCCGGCAGCTTCCTGCCGGACGTCATGCGATCGATCATCTTCGCCGCCTGATCCCGCTCGAGCCGGTTGAGCGGTATGACCGCAACATTGTCGCGGCCGATCCATGGCGCGCTGAATTCGGGGCGGAAGGTCATCACCAGCAGGATTGGCAGAAGCCGCATCAGCTCCAGCAGCCGGCTGGTGAGGTCGAGCGAGGTCGGATCGATCCAGTGCGCGTCCTCCACGATCATCAACAACGGCGTCTGCTTCGCCGCGCCGACGGTCATCCCCAGCAGCGCGGCCATCATGCGTTCCTTCAATTCGCTGGGCGCGAGTTCGAGCGCCGGGTAGCGCTGCCCGGTGGGCAGGCTCAGCAGCGAAGCGAGGACGGGCGCGATGTCGCGGCTTGAAAGGCCCGTGCTTTCGATCATCTTCTCGAGCTTGTCGAGCCGGCTGCCCGCGGGCTCACCGCTGACAAATTCCGCGGCATGCCAGATCTGGCCGATCACCGGATGGAACGCGTCGTTGACGTGGTGCGGCGAGCATTGGTAGCGCAACACCAAATGCTGTTGATTGCCGATCCGCTCACGCAAGGTCGCCAGAACGCGTGACTTGCCGATGCCGGCCTCTCCGGACAGCAGCGCGACCTGGCCTGCGCCGCTCAGCGCGCGTTGCCAACGCCCGACCAGCAGTGCGATCTCCCGTTCGCGACCGACGAAAGGCGTCAGGGTTTCCGAACGCGAGGCCTCGAAGCGGCTGACATTCTCGCGCTCGCCTGCAATCAACCAGGCGGCGACCGGTGCGTCGAAGCCCCTCAGCGTCTGCGGCCCGAGCGCTGTCAGCTCGAAGGTCTGGCCGAGCAATCGGCGCGTCGATTCCGAGACCACGATGGCGTTGGGTTCGGCGAGCGCCTGCAGCCGCATGGCGAGGTCCGGCGCGTCTCCGACCAGGCCTCTCAAGCGCGCTTCGCCCTCGCCGATCAGCTCGCCGACCACGACGAGACCGGTCGCGATGCCGATTCTGACGTCAAGCGCCGCGCTGCGCTCGTGCCGCAGCGCTGCGATCGCATCGATCAACGCGACGCCGGCGCGCGTCGCGCGCTCGGCATCGTCCTCATGGGCGCGAGGATAGCCGAAATAGACCATGGCGGCGTCGCCCATCCACTTGGCGACATGGCCGTCGAAGCGCGCGATCGCGGCCGCGACCGCGCCCTGAAACGCGCGGATCAGGTCCGCCATGTCTTCGGGATCGAGCTGCGCCGTCAGCGCGGTCGAGCCGACGAGATCGCAGAACATGACCGTCAACTGCCGCCGTTCGGAGTTGTCCTGCGGCCGCGGATCGGAGGCCGGCGGTCCCTCGATGACAAGCTGCCGGATCGCGCGCAGCAGTCTCAACCGGTGTCCAAGGGGCACACCGATATCCCGGAGATGCTGATCGGTCAGTTCCGGCAATATGTCGGTTTCGATCTCGTGTTCCCGGAACAGATCCTTGTATTGATCGAGGCCGAGACTGCTCAGCCAGGTCCCGATGTCCACTTCGGTTCGTCCTTGTTGTGGAGCAACATTACAGCGTGACGACGGGACAGGGCAGCCGATTTTGCAGCGTGCGCGCGAGATGGCCGCGGATAGAACGACCGCCACATCGATCGTGGTGCCCGAAGCGGAACGCGAGCGGTCGCTCGACACCGCCGGCTTCAAGGCGAAAATGTGCCAGCATGCCCACATATCGGGCGCCGGCCTGATGGCGCCGCCGTCTCCTGATGATGAGGCGCGCTCAGTCGGCGTTTGCCCGCGCGCGCGACGGCATGATCCGGAATGCGCGATTTTCCTTTAACCACTCCGCGCGCTCGTCGCGTAGCAGGGTGCGGCGGACCTTGCCGGAATCGTCGCGAGGGCAGACGCTGACGATCTCGAAGCTTTCCGGATGCTTGTAGCGGCTGAGCCGGTCGGAGAGAAAATCTCCCATGCCGTCGGCGATGGCCTGCGCATCGATCGTCTCGTCGAGTTCGAGGACGGCGTGAACGCGCTGACCGAATTCCGGATCGGGCAGGCCGACGACGACGCAGGACCGCACGTCCGGATGCGCGCTGACCGCGGCCTCGACCTCCGCGGGGTAGATGTTGGCGCCGCCGCGCAGGATCATGTCGGCCAGCCGGTCGCCGAGATGGAGATAGCCGTCGGCATCGAGCCGGCCGATGTCGCCAAGCGATTCCCAGCCGTCGGGCCGGCGCTTCGGCTCGGCGCCGAGATAATGATAGGTGCTGCCGGGACCGTCATTGGGGAGGAAATAGATTTCGCCGGTCTCGCCGGGCGCGACGTCGTTGCCGTCCTCGCCGATGATGCGCAGGCGGGCGGTCTCGCCGATCTTGCCGACCGATCCCTTGTGCGCGAGCCATTCGACCCCGGAAATCACGCAGGCGCCCTGCCGCTCCGTGCCGCCATAGAGCTCCCAGATCCGCTCCGGCCCGAGCCATTCGATCCATTTCTCCTTCAGCCAGGGCGGCATCGGGGCCGCCATGTGAAACACGATCTTCAGGCTCGACAGGTCATGGGCGTTGCGCACGTCCTCCGGCAGCGCCCAGATGCGATGCATCATGGTGGGCACGAAATTGACCCACTGCACCCGATGCGCGGCGATCAGGCGCAGCGCCTGCTCGGCATCGAACTTCACCATCCCCGTGATGCTTCCGCCCGCGAACAATGCGGTGTGCGACACGAAGAAAGGGGCGTTGTGATAGAGCGGGCCGGGATTGAGCAGCGACACGCCTTGCGGGATTCCGAGCGGCGGCTCGGCCGCAGTATCGAACACTGCGGGCTGATGGTCGAGGATCACCTTGGGCCGCCCGGTCGAGCCGCCGCTGGTCATCGCCTTCCAGTAACGCGCCACCGGGCTTGCCAGCGGTTCGTCGGAAACACCTTCCGGCGCGAAATTGGCCGGTAGCGCGTTCGGCGCATTCCAGTCCGCTTCGCCGCCGACCACCAGCGCCGGCTTGAGGATGTCGAGCACGGCCGCGGCTTCGCCACGCGGCAATCGCCAGGACAGCGATGTCGGCGTCGCGCCGAGCTTCCACACCGCGAACGTCGTCTCGAAGAAGGCGTTGCCGTTGGGCAGGCCGATCGCGACGCAATCGCCGGGCCTGACGCCCCTCGCGGCAAAGGCGTGGGCGCGCCGATTGGCGCCGCGTTCAAGCTGCTCCCAGGTGAGCGTGTCGGCGCCGTGGCGGATCGCGATCGTGTCTTTCGGTTTGCGCTCGGCGTACCAGCGCGGCACTTTGTGGCGCAAGATGGGCGCGGCGTCCATAGAGGAAGACAGTCTGCATGGCGACAGTGTGCATGACGCCGGACGGCGAGCGTCAAACGCGGGCTGCATGGCCCGCGTTTTCGTCGTGACGAAGCTGCTCTGCGCGGCGCCCTACTGCGACAGCGGAACAGGCTTAAGCGTGAAGGGACCCGGATCCTTTTCCTTGTTGTCGCCGATGATGTAGGACAGCTTGCCTTCGGCGACCCACGCGGTATTGCCGACCTGCGTCACCGAGACAGGCTCTGTCAAGCCATCCTTGATGGTTTCGATCTGGGCCTCGTCGCCCTTGATCGTGACCTTGTCGAGTTTGCCGTTCCCTTCGATCAGCAACAGGCTGTCGCCGAAGGTGCGCATCGCATCCGCGTGGTCCAGCGGGCGGGATGATTTCAATGCGGTGACCGCGCCCGCCTTGCCGTCCTTGACGGCGATCCGGAACAACGCGGCCGGGATGTAAGTCGTGACATAAATATTGCCGTCCGACCCGAGCGCGATGCCGTCAAGACCGACGCCATCCTTCGCCGGCGCCAGCATCGGATCCGTTGCCCAGACCTCGAGCGCGGTGCCACCCGGCTTGAGGCTGTACACATTTGGCGTGAACGAGTCGGTGATGTAGGCGGTCCCGTCGCTGCCGACGGCAATGTCGTTGCACAGCGATTTCGGATCCTTGAGGGCCGCGCTGCCCTTCAACGCGCCGCTGGCGAGATCGAAGACTTTGAGCCAGGCCCCCTTGGTGTCGCTCGGGCCCGGAACGCCAAAGCCGGATATGTCGTTTGAACAGACATAGAGCATGCCGCTTTTCTCGTCGGCGAGCACGCCGAGCGTGGAACGGCTGTCGCCGGCGGCGGGCTTGATGAATTGTTCCGCCTTGCCGCCGGGCGCGGCTTTCACCACGCCGCCAAGATTGAAGCTGCCGACATAAAGCGTGCCGTCCTTGGTCGACGTCACGCTTTCCGGAAAGCTCTTGTCGGGAACGCCGACCGGCGCGCTCTGAGCCCGTGCGCCAGCGCCGGACCCGAGGCCCAGCGCGAGCGCCAGTCCGACAATGCCGAGCGCACGCGCGCAACGGTTCTTGAGCAAATCTCCCTGTGCAAGCGAGCACAGTGCAACGCTGTGTTCTTGATTCATGATTGAGATTCCTGATCGAGGTGAGTGGGACGAGGCCGTGCCTCAGAGGCCGATCATCACCAGCCATCGGCTCGCTGCGCCGCGAGTGCGCAGGGAAAGGCTGCGATCCAACGATGGCAGCCCGCAATAGACCCGACACTGAACTCTACAGCATGATCCGGAAAAGTGCGTAGCGGTTTTCTGAAAAGATCATGCTCAATCAAAAAAACCTAGAGCGCGATGGCGATTCAACCTAATCCCATCGCGCTCTAGGCCGTGGCTTGAAAACTTGAAAGCGCGACGTTCGCCAGGAGGCGAAAGTTGTTTTGCGATGTCCGCTCGTCGCGAGACAATCGAGGTCTCGGCTTGCTTTTGCTGCGAGGCACGCAAGGCGACGGCTGCGCCGCGGCGATCGATACCGTTACCGAGCCCCACCACGGATGGGAGAAGCGGAACCGCGCTATTTCGGCGATTGCAGGACGACGCCGTAATGACCGTATATTCGCTCGACCGTCCCATCGGCGCGTAATTTCTCGAGGGCCGCCTCGACGGCGTCGCGCAGCTTCTGGTCCGGGCGCACCATGCCGACGGCGACATTCCAGTTGAGGTTCGCCTCGCTCTCGTCGCGATCCAGGATGCGGACCGGATTGTCCTTGTGCGTCAGATTGAAATAGCTGGCGATCGTCGGCGTCACCGCGGCGGCGTCGATCTCGTGATTGGCCAGGGCTTCGAGACTATCGACCTCGAATCCGAAGGTCGATGTCGGCACGTGACGCTGACCGATGATCATCGCCGCGACGGAGCCGACCTGGACCCCGACCTTGGTGTGCTCGTCAAGGCTCTTGAACGACGTGAGCTTGCTGGTCGAAGGCACGGCGAGCGCAACGCCGGTGCGATAATAGGGTTTTGAGATACTCAGACGGGTTTCGCCTTGCACCTCGCGATCCGCGATGACGTCCATCATGATGTCGCAGTCGGCGCTGCGGATCTGGTATTGCGTGATGATCCAGTCGAGCCTCAGCGAAACGCCAAGCTCGCGCGCCAGCGCCTGCCCCAGTTCGACCTGGAATCCGGGAGGGTCGGCTGTCTTGCTGGCGAATGGCAGCGAGTTGGGGTGGGCGCACAGCCCGATCGCACCGTATGAGCGGATGATGTCAAGCGACCGAGCCTGTGTCGGCCCGATCAGGCCGATGACGGCGGTGACCATGAGAGGAAGAATTGCTTTCATGCCACGTTCCCGGTGGAATCTCGTCGCGTCATGAGCGGGGTTTCAATGCGCGGATGTGTTTGACGATCTCATCGATCTGCGCGTCGCTGAAGGCGGTGCCGAACGCCGGCATTGCGCCGTTCTTGCCGTTCTTGATGCGATTTCGGAGAAAGTCATCGTCGCGGGCCGAGTCCATGAGTTGCGGCCCCCTGCCGGCGGCGCGGCCTCCATCGGAATGACAGAAGCCGCAGGTTGTTGCGAACAGCTGTTCGACATCGAATGCGTCGTTGTCAGCCGCTTTGGCCGCCGGCTGTTGTGCCGCGGCGGACATGGCGCAGGTCAGCCAAGCGGCCATGACCGCCGGCAGCAATGCCTTCACGTTCAAGTTCAATTGATATCCAAATCTCGTTTCGCGGAAGATCTGCGTATTTGAACGCTCCGGGGAGCGCGGCTTGCGCCCGCTCCCCGGCAGACCGTCGGAGGTGCCTATTTCAGGCTGTAGACGATGAGCGCGCCGTCATCACGCGGCATGCTCTTGTAGACGCCGCCGAACGTCGCGGCGTAATCGTCCGACAGCATGCCGCCGAAGCCCGCGGTCAGGGCGATATATTGCTTTCCGTTGATCGCGTAGCTGATGATGCCACCCTGATGGCCGGTGCCATCGGCGTGATTCCACAGCTCGGTCCCTGTTTCGGCGTCGTAGGCGTGAACCACGCCGCGCGAGTCAGGCTGCCCGCGGTCGACAGCACGCTCCCGAGGGGCGGCTCGGGGAAGCGAACCTCCCACTTCTTGGCCCCGGTCACCGGGTCGCGCGCGTCGAGATGGCCATAAATCTCGCCGCCCGGAGGAGGCGCGATCTTGAAGTCGGCTCCGATGTTGAGCTGGACTTGTGGTGCGGTCACCGGCGTCGTCTTCTGGACCTCGAGCGTCATGCACCATTCCTGGCCGATCTTGTAGTAGAGGCCCGTCTTGGGATTGTAGGAGCCGGCGTTCCAGCTGACGCCACCACCAATGTATGGGCACAGCGGCGGCGACTCGACTTTCCCCGCGGTGAAGTCGCGGCGGCCGATCAAATCGCCGGTCTTGGGATCGATGTTCTTGACGAAGTTGATGTTCTCGACGAGCCGCCAGACGTTCTTCACGGCGAGGTTGCGGTCGTAGACGAAGATGAAGCCGCTCTTGTTGGGATGCACCACGAGCTTCTGACCGTCGCGCTCAAGCATCACGAATTCGCCGACCGCGCTGTCGAAGTCCCAGGCGTCGTGCGGCAGTTCCTGGTGATAGGATTTCAACTTGCCGGTATCGACATCGAGAGCGATCACCGAGGTGGTATAGAGATTGTCGCCGGGGCGGGCGCCTTGCGTCTTGTAGTCGTTGCCCGACCAATCGTAGAGCGGCGCCGGGTTGGCGGTGCCCCACAGGATCGTGTTGGTCTCGGAATCGTAAGTGCCCGGCATCCAGCCGCCACCGCCGCCGGTGCGCCAGGAATCATTGCCCCAGGTCTTCATGGCTTCGTCGGTGCCGGCGACGGTCAGGAATTCCCACTTCTTCTTGCCGGTCGCGGCGTCGACACCGAAGATCGGGCCGCGGCCCGGCCATTCGCCGCCCTGCGAGCCGATCACCACCGTGCCCTTGGCATAAAGCGGCGCACCGGTGAAGCCGACCGTCAGTTTTTGCGAATCGACCAGCTTGGTGTCCCAGGCGACTTTCCCGGTCTTCGCGTCCAGCGCGATCAGCCGGCCGTCCATCGTGCCGACAAAGACCTTGCCCTCGCCCAGCGCGGCGCCGCGATTGTAGGGCGAGTGGGTCTGCCGGGCGATCAACGCTTCGTCCAGTTCCGGGAAATAGGACCAGATCACCTCGCCGGTGGCGCCGTTCAGCGCAAAGGTGCGGCTGTAGGATCCCGTGTAGTAGAGAACGCCATCGGCCACGAGCGGCATCGACTGCAGGCCGCGGGTGGATCGTCCCGGAATATGGATCCAGGCAACACCGAGATTGGAAACGTTGCTCGCGTTGATCTGGGCGAGCGGACTGTAGTGATGGGATTTGTAGGAACCATGGTAGGTCAGCCAGTCATTCTGGCCGCCCGCCTCGATGCGCGCGGTATCCACCGATTGCGCGAATGTTGACGATGCAGCGAGCGTAGCGGCAAAGGCAACAGCGACAGGTAAAGCAATACATTTCGACAGCTTCTTCATAGACACTTCCTCCGGTTGATTTTTTTATCGATAGTCACTGTATTGACGGGCAGCGGCGCACGATCGCT
>WNEY01004627.1_pt1 | contig 10497 bp, 8 predicted proteins | sample 5400531 | NCBI WGS metagenome assembly WNEY01 (sample SAMN13153338, study PRJNA577476) | soil metagenome | isolation source: 200 cm saprolite under Douglas fir tree site 1 | place: USA:California | collected 2015-04-18
ATCCGCCTCCGAGCCGGCTCTATCGCAACTTCGGCGATGGCACCTTCGAGGACGTCACCGACAAGTCGGAACTCGGGCGCCGGGGCTGGGGCCAGGGTGTTTGCGCCGGGGACTACGACAACGACGGACGCGTGGACCTCTTCGTGACCTACTACGGCCAGAGCGTGCTCTACCGGAACCAGGGGGGCGGCGTCTTCAGCGACACGACCCGGACCGCCGGGCTATCGGGCCCCGATCGCTACAGCACGGGCTGCGCCTTTCTCGACTACGACCGCGACGGCCGCCTGGACCTTTTCGTCTCCGCGTATGTCGCCGCTGAGGACGCCGTCCGCTACCGCCCGGGCGCCGGGCAGAGTTGCTCGTGGAAGGGCTTCGTCGTCATGTGCGGCCCCGCGGGTCTGCGAGGCGCCCAGAACGTCCTCTATCACGGCAACGGGGACGGCACGTTCACGGACGTATCGCAACGAGCCGGGATCCTGAAAGCCGCGCCCTCCTTTGGCTTCACACCCCTGGTCCTCGACTACGACAACGACGGCTGGCCGGACGTCTACGTGACCAACGACTCGCGCGCGGCGCTCCTCTTCCACAACGAGCACGATGGCACGTTCAAGGAGCGCGGCCTCATCGCCGGCGCCGCCCTCACCGCGGATGGCCGCGCGCAGGCGGGAATGGGAGCGGCCGCCGCCGACTACGACCGTGACGGCTGGCTCGACATCGCCAAGACGAATTTCGACGACGACACGACCTCGCTCTACCGCAACCTCGGGGGCGGCGCCTTCGAGGACGTGTCTCTCCCGGCGGGCCTGGGTGTGAACGACCGGTACCTGGGCTGGGGTGTCGGTTTCCCTGATTTCGACCTCGACGGGTGGCCCGACCTCCTGATCGTCAACGGCCACGTCTACCCCGAAGCGGACCGCGCGGGGGCGCGCTATGCCTACGAGCAGCGGAAGCTCCTCTACCGCAACCTGGGCAACGGCCGGTTCGAGGACGTCTCGCTGCGGGCGGGTCCCGGCATCGCGCTGCGCAAGCCGGCCCGCGGCGCGGCCTTCGGCGACTTGTTTGGCGGCGGGCGCCTCGACGTGGTCGTGAACAACATGAACGACGCTCCCAGCCTGCTCCACGACTGCGCGCCCACCGACCGCCATGCCCTGGTCGTGGCGCTCGAAGGGACTCGCTCCAACCGCAGCGCGATCGGCGCCCGGGTCGTGGTGCAGGCCGGCGGGCGGCGTCTCATCGACGAGGTGCGCAGCGGCGGCAGCTTCTGCTCCCAGAGCGACCTGCGCCTGCACTTCGGCCTGGGGGCGAGCGCGGTCGCAGACCGCATCGAGGTCGCGTGGCCTTCCGGCGCCCGGGACGTCCTCACCGGAGTTGCTGCCGATCGGACGGTCGTCATCCGGGAGGGCGCCGGCCTGGCGGCAGCGCGTTCGTTTCGCGCGCTCAAGCCCGGCGCGTGTTCTTGACACCCCTCGGAGCCGTGTGCTCTAGTGCCGCATAGGGGATCCCCAGCGTGAAGCGGCGAAGGTTCGTGGAGTCGGCCCTCCTCGCCGGCGCGGGAGCGGCTCTCGGCGGCAACCGAGCGGCGGGGGCGGCCGAAGGCGCGCGCCGGAAGTGGATCCTCCCCACTGATACCCCCGACCGCTTTCACCTGAAGGTGATGGAGTTCAACCCGGGACCCGCGCCGGACCCGCGGACCTGGGAGCTCGCGATCGAGGGCCCGGCCAGCCAGCCGCTCCGCCTGAATCTCGCGGACCTCGAGCGGCTCCCGCGCATCACGCAGAGCAGCCGCCTGAAGTGCGTGCAGTGCTGGTCGGGGCGCGTCCGGTGGGAGGGCTTCCGGGCCGATGAGCTGCTCAAGCTCGCGCGCCCGAAGCCGGAGGCTCCCTGGGTGCGGATCGACTGCGCTGACCGGTACTTCGACTTCCTCAAAATGGAAGACCTCCTTCATCCCCGAACGCTCTTCGCGCTGGGGATGAACGGCGAGTCGCTCAGCCCGGAGCACGGGGCGCCGCTGCGGCTCGTGATCCCGTTCAAGTACGGCTACCGCTCGTGCAAGGTGATCACCAAGCTGACGCTGACCGACAAGGGGGGGCAGGGCATCGTGGCCGACGCGTGGCCCGGCTACTACTCGCCGAGCGGCGACATCGAGCCCGGGGTGGACCACCCGTTCGATTTCCCCGGCGAGACCCGGAAGATCACCGGCGGCGAGATCGCCGACTACTAGCGCGGGCATGCAGCCATGGGCCTCGGATCGTCGCGACGTCCTCCGCGGCGCCGCCGCGCTCGTCGCCGACGCGCTCCTGCCCCGGCGAGCCTTCGCCGCGCGCGACCGCCGTGAGGTCGAGACCCGCGCCATCGTCGTGACCTTCGGCGGCGGCGTGCGCTGGGAAGACACGTTCGCCCCGGAAGGGTGGCCGAACATCCCCCATCTCGTGTCCGATCTCGTTCCGCAGGGGCTCTTCTATCCCGAGACGCGCTACGAAGGCCTGACCGGCCACTTCAACGCCACCGGAGCCCTGGTCACGGGCTGCCTGCAGAACGTGGACGCCTACGGCGGCGAGGCTCCCACCACCCCCACGGTGTTCGAGTGCTTCCGCAAGGAACGGGGCCTGCCGGCCGAAGAGACATGGGTGATCGCGAGCAACAAGAGCTTCGGCCTCCTCGGCGGGAGCAAGCTCAGGGACTGGGGCGATCCCTGCGCGGCCAACGTGATCCTGCCCAAGCAATTCCTCGTCGAGGCGGTGAAGTCGGCGGTATCGACCGACGCCGGACCCGGCGTCGAGGACCGCCAGGCCCTCGCCGACCGGATGGTGTCCGCCCTCGACGAAGGGTACGAAGGCTTCGGCTGGCGCGTGCACGAGTCGGGCCGCGCGCTGGGCAAGGAGGTCCGGACCAGCCTCGCCCGGTCGCTCCTCGACTACTTCAACGATCCGCTGGTCCCCACCAGCGGCGACGAGCTGACCTTCTTCATGACGAAGGAGATCATGAGCCGGCTCGCTCCCTCCCTCGTGCTCGTGAACTTCTGGGACATCGACGTTGCCCACTTCGGGGCGTATTCGCTCTACCTGGAGGCGATCCGGCGGACCGACCGCCTGGTGCACGGCCTCTGGGAGCACGCCCAGTCGCTGCCGGCGTATCGCGGCCGCACGACCTTCGTCGTCGTCCCCGAGATGGGAAGGGACGGCGACCCCAGCGGCAACGGGTTCCAGAACCATCGCAGCGGCGACGAGTCGTGCCGCCGGCTGTGGCTGCTCGCGGTGGGAGCCGGCGTGCCCCGGGGACTGGTCTCGGAGCGGCCCATCCGCACGACCGACGTGGCCCCGACGCTGGGCCGCGTCCTCGGCTTCAGGATGCCGGAGGGCGAGGGCCGGCCCCTGACCGAGTTGGCGTTTTGAGCGCGGCATGAGGATCGCGGCGGCGGGCGACGCGGCGGCCCTGCTCCGGCAGCACCGCGACCTCCTCGCGCGCCTGCCTGTGACCTTCCGGGCATTCATCGGCGTCGAAGCGGAGAAGTGGCCGACGCTCTTCGCGCCCGAGCAGGCCTATCTGCGCGCGCTGCTGGAGAGTGTCGCGTCCCGGACCGGACCGGGGCAGATCGAGGCCTTCTCCGGCGTGACGCGCCTCGAGGCCGAGGCCGGTTGTCGCGGCGTGCGGGCGAGCGATCCCCGCCAGCTCCAGGACGAGACCCAGGCCCTTCTCCGCCGCAAGGGCCTCCTGCCCCGCTGGAGGCAGGAGGTCGACCAGGTCTTCCGGCGGCTGCAGCCCCAGATCGACGAGCGGCTCCATTCCGCGAGCGCGCCACGCCGGCTGGTGGTGATGCTCTACGGGCAGGGAATCGCCATCCCGCGGGACAAGCTCTGGAGACGGCTGCGCAGTCTGGGGACCCGGGTCCCCCTTCGGCTCGAGGGGGCCCAAACCTCCGAATCGTTCCTGCGCGCGCTCTTCGGGACGAGCACGAAGGCCACCCTCTTCGCGGCGCTTCGCGACTCGGCCGGACATGGCCCCCACGACACCTGGATCGTGGAAGCGGGCGAGTCGGTGCACGCCCTGTGTGAGGCGGAAGGCGCCAAGGGGAGCGCTTGCGCCACGGGATTGAGCTACGTGCGCCTTCGCGCCTACCGGGAGATGCTGGCCCGCTCCCTCTACAAGAAGGTAGTGAGCGGGGTGTCGGGCCCGCAGGAGCTGGCCGCCTACGCACGAGCGCTGGACCTCTCCCCGCCGGAGGGCGCTCTCCTCCGCTCCGACGAAGTGGTGCGCGCCTTCATCCGCGACGTGTTCCTGGGCGGCAACGGGGCCCTGCTCGTCAACAACACATTCGTCGAGTGGGCCTCCGTCCAGGCCTTGAAGCGTGCGGAGCCCCGCCTGCTCGTGGCCCGTTTCGGCGTCCGTGACAAGATGAAGCCCTTCAGCAGCCTGCTGCTCTTCTCGAGCCCCCGTCCCACGGACCAGGTCCCGATCCTGGAAGACCCCCTCGGCTCGTTCGTCGACGTCGAGCAGCTCTCGTATTACATCTGGCTCAACGCCGAGAAGAGCGCCGCCTACCGGGGAAAGACGCTGTACCTGCTGCTGGCGGAGGGCGTCGACGAGATGCTGGCCATCCGCTCGGACGCCTCCCGGACCGAGGCCGGCGAGCTGCCCGAGGCGATGCTGGCCGAGGTGGCCGCCACCATGGCGGCCTGGCTGGGCGTATCGGTCGGGGCCTCGCCTGCGCGGCCGTTGGCATCGCTGGCGAGCTGATCGTCAAAAGCCGCGCCCGCCCCGCCGCGGGTCTCAGTGGCCCGAGGTCACCGTCCCGTTGAGGCAGCCCTCGACGCCCTTGACGGTCGCGCACAGGCTGAACTCGCCCTGCTTCAATCCGAGCAGGTCCTTGTTGAAGTCGTTGGGGAACGTGGGCGGAAGCACCTGCACGATGCCGTCACCCGCCCGCAGCCGCCAGCTGATGTCGGGCCCGTGCTCCTTCTGCGGCACGTCGCTGTTGTCCTTCTTCTTCGGCGTCGCGGTGAGATAGCCGGTGCAGCCTTTCGGCAGCTGTCCCCATCCGTTGTGGGGAACGATCTGGCCGTCGTCGCACTTGAAGCCGAAGAAGCCGACGCGGATCGAGTCGATGCTTCCGGCGTTGGGCGCCGGGGTCGGGGTTGCCGCGGGCGCCGGAGTCGGGGTTGGCGCGGGCGTCGGCGTCGCGGGCGCCGGAGTCGGGGTTGGGCTGGCCGCGGGCGTCGGAGTCGCCGCGGGAGCAGGCGTGGGCACGGGGACCGGGATCTTGACCACGGGGATGGGCGCCGCCGCCGGAGACTTGACGGGCGAAGGACGGGTCGGCAGCTCCTCAGTGATCGTCTGGCAACCGCCCCCCACCAGCAGCACGAGCAGGACCGAGCCTCGACAAAGCCTCATAGAACCCCCGCGGCATGCTAGAAATCACGTGAGACTCTGCCACTGAAATTGGCACCAGTCAAGCCTTTTTGTCAGGGAATGAGAAGCTTAGGCGAACCACGATGCCACGGCGCTCTGGGGGCGCACGATGGTGTCGTCGCGCTCGGGTCCCGTCGAGACGATGCCGATCTCGCCGCCGACGAGATCAGCCAGGCGATCGACGTAACGCTGAGCCGCGTTGGGCAGGCGGCCGAACTCGCGCACGCCGCTGGCGCTCTCGGACCAGCCGGGCAGCGTCTCGTAGACGGGCTCGCACGCCTCGAGGACCGCGAGGTCGGCGGGCATCTCGCGAATGGTCTCGCCCTGGTGGCGATAGGCGACGCACACCTTGACCTCGGCCAGATGATCGAGAACGTCGAGCTTCGTGAGCGCGACCGAATCGAAGCCGTTCACCCGGATCGAGTAGCGCACCACCACCGCGTCGAACCAGCCGCAGCGGCGGGGCCGCCCGGTCGACGCCCCGTACTCGTGGCCGCGGTCGCGGAGGTGCTGCTCGAGGGCGCCGCCGATCTCCGACGGCAGCGGCCCCGCCCCCACCCGCGTCGTGTACGCCTTCGCGATGCCGATGACGCCGTCGATGCGCGAGGGCGGCACCCCGAGGCCGGTGAGGGCGCCGCCCGCTCCTGCCGAAGAGGACGTCACGTAGGGGTACGTGCCGTGGTCCATGTCGAGCAGCGTCGCCTGCGCGCCCTCGAAGAGGACCGAGTACCCGCGGGCCATGTCCCGGTGGAGCACGAGGGACGCGTCGGCGATGCGCGGCCGCAGCCGCTCGCCGAAGCCGGCGAGATCGGCCAGGAGGCGGTCCCAGTCCACCTCGGGCAAGCGGCCGGCGCCGCGGCAGACCTGCTCGTAGTGCCGGCGGGCCTCGGCGATCTTGTCCGGCAGGTCCGCCGGGCGGAGCAGATCGCCCACGCGCACGCCGCGCCGTCCCGCTTTGTCTTCGTAGGCGGGCCCGATCCCGCGCAGCGTCGTGCCGATCTTCTTGTCGCCCCTCATCTCCTCCGTCATCGCCTCGAGCGCGCGATGGTGCGGCAGGATGAGGTGCGCCCGGTCCGAGACGATGAGGTTGTCCTCGATCGCCACGCCCCGCGCGCGCAGCTCGGCCATCTCGCTCTCGAGCGCCCACGGGTCGACGACCATCCCGTTGCCCATCACGCAGAGGATGCCGGGGTGGAGGATCCCGGAAGGGATCAGGTGGAGGACGAACCGCTGCCGTCCGACGAGGATGGTGTGGCCGGCGTTGTGGCCGCCGTTGTAGCGGGCCACCACCTGCACCTTGTCGGTGAGCAGGTCGACGACCTTCCCCTTCCCCTCGTCGCCCCATTGGGCACCGGCGATGACGATGTTGGGCATGAGGGCATCTTCGACGTAAACAGGACCGGCCATTCTACCCGCCCGCTCCGGCAGCCACAAGCGCGCGCGGTGCTATAGTCGCTGACGCCTCCGCGGCCATGCCCTCGCCCGATCAATCCACGCCCCTCGTCCTCGACGGCAATCGCCTGACCCTCGCCGATCTGGAGTCCGTGGCCCGGGGGACGAGGCCGATCCTCATCGACCCCCTGGCCCGGGAACGGGTCGCCCGCGCGCGAAAGGTGGTCGACGACGCCGTGGACAGGGGCGCCGTCGTGTACGGCGTCACCACGGGCTTCGGCAACTTCGCCGACGTGCCCATCCCTCGCGACCGCCTGGCGGAGCTGCAGGCGAACCTGGTGCGCAGCCACTCCGCCGGCGTGGGCGACGTCCTCGACGAGGCGGAGACCCGCGGCCTCATGCTGCTGCGGGCCAACGTTCTCGCCAAGGGATACAGCGGCGTGCGCGTGGAGACGCTGGAGCTGCTGCTCGCGATGCTCAACGCCCGCGTCCATCCGGTCGTTCCCTCGCAGGGCTCGGTGGGCGCGAGCGGCGATCTCGCTCCCCTCGCCCATCTCGCCCTCGCCATGATCGGCGAAGGTCCGTGCGTCAAGGAGGGGAGCGTGGTCGCCGGCCGAGAGGCGCTGGAGGCGGCCGGGCTGAAGCCCGTACGGCTCGCGGCCAAGGAAGGCCTGGCCCTCATCAACGGCACGCAGCTCATGACCGCGCTGGCCGGCCTCGCCCTCGCCGAGGCCGGGCGGCTCGTGGCGTCGGCGGACGTCGCGGGCGCGCTCACCCTCGACACCCTCAAGGGCACCGACGTCGCCTTCGACGAGCGCATCCACGCCGCCCGCCCCCATCCCGGACAGGCCGCCTCCGCGCGCAACCTGCGCCGGCTGATGGCGGGCAGCCCGCTGCGCGAGTCCCATCGCGGTTGCGGGAAGGTGCAGGACGCCTACTCGCTCCGCTGCATCCCCCAGGTCCACGGCGCGGTGCGCGACGCGCTCTCCTACGTGACGTCGACGCTCGCCATCGAGCTCAACGGCGCCACCGACAACCCGATGGTGTTTGCGGACACGAAGGAGCTGCTGTCGGGGGGAAACTTCCACGGCGAGCCGGTGGCCATCGCCGCCGACGTCCTCGCCATCGCCGCCGCGGAGATCGGATCCATCAGCGAGCGCCGCATCGAGAGGCTCGTGAATCCCGCCCTCTCCGGCCTGCCCGCCTTCCTCACCCGCGAGGGCGGCTTCCGGTCCGGCTTGATGATGGCCCAGGTGACGGCGGCGGCGCTGGCCTCGGAGAACAAGATCCTCGCCCATCCCGCCAGCGTCGACTCGATCCCCACCTCCGCCAACAAGGAGGATCACGTGTCGATGGGGGTCACGGCGGCGCGGAAGGCGGCGCGGGCGGTCGCGAACACCCGGCGCATCCTCGCCATCGAGCTGCTCGCCGCCAGCCAGGCCCTGGAGTTCCACCGTCCGCTCCAGACCTCGGCGCCCCTGGAAGCGGTGCACCGGCGCGTGCGCGACCACGTGCCCATCTATGATGATGACCGGGCCCTGGGTCCCGACATCGAGTCGGTGGCGGAGCTCGTGCGTTCCGGCGCGTTCGTGGTCGAGGCGGCCTCCATCTGCGGTACCCTGGAGTAGGGGGGTGAGGGGATGAGCCGGTTCCCGGACCTCAACCGTGTGCCCTGGCTGGGAGGTGCTCTGACCCTGGCCGCGGCCGTCGCGCTCGCCGTGACGCTGGGGCTGGCGCTGCGGCTCCGCTCGTGGCCGGTCTACTTGGGCCTGGGCCTCACGCTCCTGCTCTTCATGGGGTGGATCGAGCGGTACTGGCGGACGCGGCGCCGCGTGCCCCCCCCGCCCCGGGCCCGCGGCCGACTCAAGGTGATCCGCGGCGGCAAGTCCGATTACGACCTCGAGAAGGACGATTCGACCGACACGCAGCGATGGCTGATGTGAAGGCGCCCGTCGTTTCCCCGGTGCGCCTGGTGCGGGCGCCGCGGGGCCCGCAGATCTCCTGCAAGTCGTGGCAGCAGGAAGCCGCCCTCCGCATGCTCATGAACAACCTCGACCCCGAGGTGGCGGAGCGGCCGGACGAGCTCGTCGTCTACGGCGGCATCGGCAAGGCCGCGCGCAACTGGGAGTGCTTCGACGCGATCGTGCGGTGCCTGCGTGAGCTGGAGAACGACCAGACCCTGCTCGTGCAGTCGGGCAAGCCGGTCGGCGTCTTCCGCACCCACCCCGACGCGCCCCGCGTGCTCATCTCCAACTCGATGCTCGTCCCGGCCTGGGCGACGTGGGAGCATTTCTACGAGCTCGACCGCAAGGGCCTCATGATGTACGGCCAGATGACCGCCGGGTCCTGGATCTACATCGGGACCCAGGGGATCCTGCAGGGCACCTACGAGACGTTCGCCGCCGCCGCCCGCAAGCATTTCGGCGGCTCGTTGAAGGGCCGGCTCGTGGTGACCGCCGGCCTCGGCGGCATGGGCGGCGCGCAGCCGCTCGCGGCCACGATGAACGAGGGCGTCATCATCGCGGTGGAGGTCGACCGCCGCCGGATCGAGCGGCGCCTGGTGACGCGCTACCTCGACGAGGTGAGCGAGAGCCTCGACGACGCACTCGCGCGCGCCCGCGCCGCCCAGCAGGAGGGCCGGCCCCTGTCCATCGGCCTCCTCGGCAACGCGGCCGACGTCCTGCCCGAGCTCGTCCGCCGGGGGGTGGTGCCCGACCTCCTCACCGATCAGACGAGCGCCCACGATCCCCTCAACGGCTACGTCCCCAACGGCATGACCTACGAGAAGGCGCAGCGCCTGCGCGAGAAGGATCCCGCTCGCCACATGGCCGAGGCGCGCCGGAGCATGGCCGAGCACGTGCGGGCGATGCTGGCCCTCATGCGCGCGGGAGCGGTGACCTTCGACTACGGCAACAACATCCGCGCCCAGGCCAAGGAGGCGGGCGTCGAGGACGCCTTCGACTTTCCCGGCTTCGTGCCCGCGTACATCCGGCCGCTCTTCTGCGAAGGAAAGGGACCGTTCCGGTGGGCGGCGCTCTCGGGCGACCCCGACGACCTGAAGGTCACCGACGACGCCGTGCTGCGCACGTTCCCGGAGGACGAGGCGCTCGCCCGTTGGATCAAGCTGGCCCGCGAGAAGGTGAAGCCGCAGGGGCTGCCCGCGCGGATCTGCTGGCTCGGTTACGGCGAGCGGGCGAAGATGGGCGCCGTGTTCAACCGGCTCGTCCGTCTGGGCGCGGTCAAGGCGCCGATCGTCATCGGCCGCGACCACCTGGATGCGGGCTCGGTGGCTTCACCCAACCGCGAGACGGAAGCGATGAAGGACGGCTCCGATGCGGTGGCCGACTGGCCGATCCTCAATGCGCTCGTCAACACCGCTTCGGGAGCCACGTGGGTCTCGGTCCACCACGGGGGCGGCGTGGGCATGGGCTACTCGATCCACGCGGGGATGGTGGTGGTGGCGGACGGGACCGCCGCCGCGGATGCGCGGCTGCAACGGGTGCTCACGAGCGATCCCGGCACGGGCGTGATGCGGCATGCGGACGCGGGCTACGAGCGTGCGGCCGACGTCGCCCGCGAGCGCGGGGTCCAGCTCCCGATGCTCGACCTCACTCCGCCCGGTAGCCGACGAAGATGAACTTTCCCTGGGTCTGCTGCAGCCGGACCTGGGCCGTGGCCGCGGTCTGGCCGCTCGTGCCG
>WNEY01004883.1_pt1 | contig 10494 bp, 10 predicted proteins | sample 5400531 | NCBI WGS metagenome assembly WNEY01 (sample SAMN13153338, study PRJNA577476) | soil metagenome | isolation source: 200 cm saprolite under Douglas fir tree site 1 | place: USA:California | collected 2015-04-18
TGATCGCGAGCTGGCCGCAGTTCGGTGTCCCCGTCGGCCTGTTCCTCGCCAACGGCGGGCTGCTCGTGATGAGCAATATCGCTGGCCCGACAGGCTTTGCGAACTGGGGCTGGCGCGTTCCCTTCTACTTCAGCATCGTCCTCGTTGGAGTTGGCCTATATGTGCGGTTGCGCGTGTTGGAGACGCCGCTCTTCCAGCGACTGCTGGACGCGAAACGAATCGAACCGGCTCCGGTCCTGGAGGTCATTCGTCGAAACTGGAAGGAAATTCTGCAATCCGCCTTCCTGCGGCTCTCAGAGCAAGCGCCGTTCTACATCTTCACGGCCTACGTCTTCACCTACGGGACGACGGTTCTCAAGCAAAGCCGCAACTTCGTACTCTATGCGGTCCTGGCCGCCTCGGTGCCGCCGTGGTGGGCGTTTGGGGCTTCATCTACTTCGGTCTGCTGGACACGAAGGTCGCGGCCCTGATGTTCATCGCCATCTTCCTCTCGCTGATCCCGCACGACATGCAGTACGGTCCGCAGGCGGCGCTCATCGCGGAGAGCTTCACGGGACGATTGCGCTACAGTGGCGCGTCGCTCGGCTATCAGCTCGCTTCGGTGATCGCCGGCGGGCCGGCGCCCCTGATTGCGGCGACGTTGTTCAGCGGGCCCAAGTTTCTGGGCATCGGCGCCTACAAGACCAGCCTCGCGATTGCTTTCTACATCCTGGTCTGTGCGGTGATCTCCTTCATCGCCGTGTCGACCGTCAAGGAGCGTTCGAAGCAGGACATCTCGGTCGAGTATGACGAGCAACCGGCCGCGGAGATGGTCGGCGTCGGGCAGCGACAAACGGCGCAGCCGACTCAGGCGTAGCGACGCCCCCACCCTGACCCTCCCCCGCAAGCGGGGGAGGGAAGGGGCGGGACGCTCTATTTCAGCCGGGAGCGGTCGATCTTGCCCATCGCGTTGCGCGGGATGGCGTCGATGAAGCGCACCGCGCGAGGGCACTTGTAGGTCGCCAGGCGCTCGCGCGTGTAGGCAATCAACTCGAGCTCGTCCACGGGAGTGCGCGCAACCACGAAGGCGGTGACCTCTTCGCCCCAGCGGTCCGACGGCAGCCCGGCCACCGCGACCTCCGCCACCGCGGGATGCTGCTCCAGGATCATTTCGACCTCGCGCGGATAGACGTTATAGCCGCCGGAGATGATCAGCTCCTTGATGCGCCCCCGGATGGCGAGCGTTCCATCGGTCGCGATCTGGCCGATGTCGCCGGTGCGAAACCAGCCATCCGCAAAGGCGTCCGCCGATGCCGCGGCATTCCGCCAGTAACCCTTGAAGACCTGGCCACCCTTCAGCTGCACTTCGTCTTGCTCGCCGAGCCGCACCTCCACGCCTGGCAGCGGATAGCCGACGCGGCTGGGCTGGCGCGGCCCGTCGTATGGGTTGGAGACCACAATGCCGCCCTCGGTGATGCCATAACGCTCGAGTACCGGCTGTCCCAGGATTCGTTCACAGCGCTCGAAGAGGCTTGCGGGCAGCGGGGCGGATCCCGCCACGAAGAGGCGAACATGCCGCAGGTCGGCGGGAGTGCGGTCGAGGTAATCGCAGAGCCGCTGATACATGGCCGGAACCCCGAAGAACATGGTGCCGCCGGCGCGGAGCTCGCGGATGACATTCTCCGGACTGAACGGCACCAGGATGGCGCACCCGCCCGCGATCAACGAGCCGTGGAGGGCGATGGCCAGGCCGTGAACATGGAAGAGCGGCAGCGCCAGCACCAGGCGGTCGGCGGCGGTCCACCGCCAGGCCTCGACGACGCCGCGCCCCTGGGCGAGCAGGTTGCCGTGATCGAGCAGGGCACCCTTTGGCCGGCCCGTCGTGCCGGAGGTATAGAGAAGGAGCGCCGGACTGTCGGGTCCGAGAGAAGTTGTTGAGCTCGCAAGGGAAGAAGGGTCTGGAGAACCGATTTCCTCGACACGTGTGATAGTGCGGAAGGCCGTCAGCCGCGGTCGCAGCGTGTCGATCAGTGGCTGCCGTCCCGCATCGACCAGCGCCACGGCAGCTTCGCTATCCGTCAGGATCTGCTCGGCCTCGGCTTCTTTAAAGGCCGGATTCATGCCGACGACGGTCGCCCCCAGCAGCTGCAACCCGAGATAGGAAACGATCCAGGCCGCTGAGTTCTCCGCGAACAAGGCGACATGGGTCGCTCGGGAGACGCCGGCACCCTCGAGCCGCCTCGCCGCCCGGCTCGCGGCAGCTCGGAGTTCGTCGTGCGAGAGGGCGATTTCGCCGGCGACCAGCGCCGGTCCCTGGCCTCCTGGGAGGAGCGCCTCAGCGAGGTTACCGCGACGAAGGTATCGGCGGGCGGCCTCGTCCTCCTGCGGAATCTGGCTGCCCGGTTGCAAATGGATTGCCCACGCCGGCCGTACGTCCGTCGCCATGATTGCCTAGCATGGCACGCCGCTAGGCGCCGAGTTGAGACGCCAGATCGAGGAAGTCCTCGGCGAGGATGTCGACCGGGAAGTCGGGAAGCTCCGCCTTGCCGGTGCCCCATTCCTGCGGTCGGCGCACGAACGCGGTTCGCATGCCCTGCTCAGCGGCCGCCGCCAGGTCGTACGCGTGGGCTGCCACCATCATCGCCTGCTCGCGCCCAACGGCAAGCAGGTCCGGCACGAGTCGGTATATCCGAGGGTCGGGCTTATAGCTTTTGACCAGCTCGGTCGACAGAATGCAGTCAAACGGGAGGCTGCCAGTGCGGGCCAGGTCAACGAGCAGCGCCATGCCCCCGTTCGAGAGAGTGGCCAGGACGAACCGGGAGCGCAGGCGGGTCAGCCCAGCGACCGCGTCGGGCCATGGCGGCAAGTGATGCCAGGCAAAGACCAGACGGTCAAGGTCGGTCTCGGGTAGCGACTGGAGTGAGAACGTAGCGACGACTTCGCGGAGCGCAGCTCGGTGCAACTCGTCCAGTACTTGCCAGGGCTCCTCGCCGAGCCGCACGCGATCCAGGAATGGCTGATAGCGTCTCCGCCAATCGTCGGCGAAGGCGGCCATATCGACGGACAGATCATGTTCTCGGGCGATGGCAGCCAGCTCCGCCATGACGCCGCTGCGCCAGTCGACGACTGTCCCGAAGACGTCGAAGGCGAGTACCTTGAGATCGGAACGAGCGCCGCGAGCCATGCGCCGACCGTTAGCCCTGCGCCAGCTGCAGGTCGGAGCGATCGATCGCGTCTTGCGGATGTCGCAAGATGTCGAGCAGCCTCGGGTCGAGTGGGACGAGGACGCCATCGAAGTCGGGCTCGGCTTGCTGCAACGTTCGAGCCCACGCCTCTCGATCCGCGGGGACCTCGACGCGCCGCCAGCGCTCCGTTCCTGACAAGCCCGCACCCTGCCCTCCCCCAGAGGGGGAGGGAGAAGTACCCGCGTCCGCCGCGAGGGTGATGACGCGCTGACGCGACAGGTGCTGCAGAGTCTCCATGCGGCGGTCCAGATCGACGTTGGGCCGCGGCGTCGAGTTGCGAATCAGTCCCAGGCGAAGCTGCCCGGTGACTGCGGCGATCGCCGCCAGTGCCAGCATCGGGTCGTAGCCCTCGCCTTCCTCGAGCCAGATGCTGTCCGCACTGGCCGCCTCCATCGCCCGCGCGTCCGCGAGGAACTCGCCCGGGTCCTCGAACCGGGAGGGGAGGAGGACCCCAACTTTCATTCAGGCCTGGGCGCTGAAGATGATCACGGCGCGCAGGGCCAGCACGCCGACCAGTACCAGCACCGGCACCACCACGGGTGGAACCTGGCGCAGCAGCGCCGGACGCCATTCCGCAACAAGCGGCACGAGGGTGCCGATCAGGACCACCAACCAGAGGATGATCCAGCCGCCCCCAAGGACCTTCGACACGACTCCGCCGAGCGTGATCAAAAACAGGACGATCAAGAGCAGCTCCAGGATGATGAAGTACCGGTCTGCCTCCATCAGCTTGCCGTCGGTGACCCCCGCTTCGCGCCGCCGGCGGCTCAGCAGCAAGATACTGGCGGCGGCGCCGCTGAGACCCGACGCGAGGAACAGTCCACCCAGCGTCCACGTATCGCTCCATACCGGCTGGTTGCTCACGGCCAGCAGCACACCCGTGTAGGCCGCGACGAAGAGCCCGAAGATCGCGCCGATGACCATGAACACCTTTCCCAAGGCGCTGCCCATGACACGCCCGGCACCCGCGAGCACGCGCCAGCGTAGATAGCCGCCCTCACCGACTGCGGCCAGGAACATCACGAACGAGAAAAGCCCGAACAGGGTCAGCCCCCAGACGCCGAGCGACATCGGCGAGTATGCCTTGAACACGGGCGTGCCCGAGGCGGAGTCGACGAGCATGTGCCAGAAGCGCGTCGGCTGCCCGAGGTCGAGCGTGAGAAGGATGGGGCAGATCAGTAGCAGCGGGAAGCTGATGATGAAGGCGAGTCGCGAGGCCGCGGCATCTGCCGGACTGGCCCAGAGCCGCAGCATGGTGCCGATGACAAAGGCGCCGCCCGAGATCCCGGCAAAGAAGAAGTACAGAAGGATGTACCACTCCCAGTGCGGCGCGACGACGAAATGCTCGCCCGGCATTAGCCCTTCCCCGACCCTCCCCCGGAGGGGGAGGGAGCCGAGCCTGATCCGCCCCCGGAGGGGGAGGGAGGTGAGCCTGATCCGCCCCCGTAGAGGGAGGAGGCAGACCCGGCCGGCATGGGCGGCTGCTCGCCGCGGCGGCGGAAGGCAATCAGACCCGCCACCCCCGCTACGACGGCGGTGATGGCTGCAGTCAGGTAGCCGGGAATGTTGTTGCGGCTTGGCAGGACCGCGCTTTCGGTGCTGGGCAGGCTGTACGTCTCCGGCTTGTCGGTCAGCAGGAAGAAAGCGTGCAAGCCGCCGTACTCCTTGTCACCGTAGATGCGAGCCTCGGACACGCCCTGCGCGTGAAGAGTGTCAACGCGTTGGGCGGCGATCTGACGCATCTCATCGAGCGGGCCGAACTTGATCGATTGCGTCGGACACGCGGTGGCGCACGCCGGCTTGAGGTTGTTCTGCAGGCGGTCGTAGCAGAACGTACACTTTTGCGCCGTCCCCGTGTTGCTGTTGAAGCCGATGACGCCGTAGGGGCAGGCCGAGATGCAGTCGCGGCACCCGTTGCAGACGTCCTGTTGGATGAAGACAGTGTCGAACTCGGTGCGGACGATGGCATTCGTCGGGCAGACTTCCAAACAGCTCGCATTGGCGCAGTGCTTGCAGACGTCCGACATCATCGACCAGGCGATCGGTTTGTCGGGGCTCTTGGTCGTTTGTTCGATGAAGCGAACGTGCCGCCAGTTGGCGTGGTCGAGCTGGCCGGTGTTGTCGTAGCTGTCCCGGAACACGAGCGGGTTGTCGGGCAGGCGATTCCATTCCTTGCAGGCGACCTCGCAGGCCTTGCACCCGATGCAGAGTGTCGTGTCCGTGAAGAATCCGACCGCTTGTGCCATGTCTCAGTTCCCCATCAGGTTGGGCGTGATTTTGGTCAACCCCTGGTCGCGGGCGTACAGGTCGAGCGGCAACGCGGCGATTTCGTCCACGACCGGCACCGCGCGAGTGTCACGGCGCAGGTCGAACGTCAAGAGATACTTCCGGCATGTCTGGCAACCGTCAACACGGACGTGAGGGAATCGTTCCTGTTCCTGGAAGATCGGCAGCTTAGTGCCGGTGGACTCGCCGCACCCGGCACAGGTCATCCGGGAAAAGATCCAGTTGGTGGCGCAGCGCGAGCAGACCAGGTAACGAGGGCCGCTGACGAGCGCCTCGCCGGAGACGGCGAAGTACGAGAGCTGCGGGAGGCCGCCGCAAGTTGGACATTGGAGACTTAACCCCCCACCCTGGCCCTCCCCCACAAGGGGGGAGGGAATTTGATCCGTAAGCGGCGAGGGAGATGTGGACAACGCTTCGAGGAGGGGAGAGGCGGCGGCGCGGGCCACATAGGTTTCGAAGGGAGTCAAGGGCTGCCCGTCGAGCCAACGCTGCACCAGGTTCACGAGGTCGGCGCTGCAGAAGACGCTAACCACGCCATCACGCAATGCTCGCGGGCCCGCTTCGGTGGTCGCGTCGATGATCCCTGGAAGGACGTCCCGGACCGCGAGCGCGGCGATGTCCAGAGAGCCCCCACCCTGCCCTCCCCCAGAGGGGGAGGGGATTTTGTAGGCGGCCTCCTGCACGACGGTAAGGGCCTGGTAGAGACGCAGCATCTCCGCGGCGTGCGGAAAGCGGTCCGCCAGTTCCGCCGCGCGCTCCCGACGGAGCGGCCACGGGTTGGCAGCGACCGCGGCTTCGAGGACCTGCATCAGATCTTCTCCAGGTTCACGAGGAAGGCCTTGAACTCGGGCGTATACGCGTTCGCGTCGCCCACGAAAGGCGTCAGGGCATTTGCCAACCAGTTCGCGCCCTTGTTCGGGTCCGCGTCCGCCGAGACGCCGACGAAGCCCCAGTGGATTGGAATGCCGACCTGAAAGACTTTCTTGCCGTCGATGGTGCTCGGCCCCAGGCGCTTCGTCACCAACGCGAGCACCTCGATCTTGCCGCGCTTGGAGCGCACGCGCACCCGGTCGCCGCTGTGAATGCTTTTCTCGTCGGCGAGCTCCTGTGGGATCTCGACGAACGGAGACGGCTGAAGGCCGGCCAGGAGCGGGACATGCTGTGTGACGTAGTGCTCGTGCTCGGTGAGACGGTAGCTGGTGGCGACGTACGGATAGTCGGCGACGGTGCCGAAGCTGTCGGTCGCTTTCCCAAACTTGCCGTCGCCGCCGGTGTAGAGGAAGGCGACCGGCGATTCCGACTGGCCGGGATGAAGCGGATTCTTGACCGGGGCCTCCATCGGCTCGTAGTGCTCGGGCAGAGGCCCGTCCGCCATCGAGGTGGAGAAGAGGCGGCCGACGCCTTCGCCGTTCATGATGAAGGGCAGCCACGACGTGGGACTCTTCGGGTCCATCGTCGCTGGATAATCGGGGACGTCGCCGACCCATTTGGTCCCGTTCCATGTGATGCCCGGTCGTGTCGTATCCCAGGCCTTGCCATTCAGGTCGGCCGATGCGCGGTTATACAACACGCGGCGGTTGAGCGGCCACGACCACGCCCAATTCGGGAAGAACCCCAGCCCGGTGGGATCGTTGGCCTTGATGTCCTGAAGGCCCTGGCGCCGCGCGCTGAGGTTGCCGGCGTCCGGGTAGGACGCGGTGTAGATCCAGTTGCCGGCCGTGGTGGTCCCATCGTCCTTCAGATTGGCGAACGTCGCCATCCGCTTGCCGGTGGTGAGGTCGAAGCCGTTGACCTCCTGGGCGATCTCGTCGAGTGTCGGCTTGATCGGGTCCTTGTACTTGAGGGTGAGGGCGTTGATCGGGTCGGGGAACTTGCCGCCCTGCTGATAGAGCTTCTTCACCCGGTCGAACAGGTCGGCGAGGACCCAATGGTCGTGCCGCGCATTGCCCTGGGGCGGGATCACCTGATCCTTCCACTGCATCCAGCGGCCGCTGTTGACGAAGGAGCCGTCCTTCTCGATCCAGTGTGTGGTGGGCATCATGAAGACCTCGGTCTTGACTGAGCTCGGGTTCACGCCGGGTGCATGCCAGAATTCGGAGCTCGTAGTGGGCAGCGGATCCATCACGACCAGCCACTTGAGGTTGCCCAGTGCCTGCATCACCCGGTTCGAGTCGGGGCCGATGCTGGTGGCGGTCATCCCACTCAGGATCAGGCCCTGCATCTTCCCCTTGAGCGCCTGGTCGTAGATGCTCATCCAGGACGAGTTCTTGGCCGGCTTGGGGATGAAGTCGAAGGCAAACTCGTTCGCCTTGGTCGCCGCATCGCCGTACCAGCCTTTGAGCAGGCTGACCATGAACTTGCGGTAATTGATGCCGAAGAAGTTCCAGGAGCGGGGGTCGTTGCGTTTCGAGGCACTCGCCTTGACGTAATCGTCGAGGTTCTTCTGTCCGGGTGCGGGAATGCGCAGGTACCCGGGCAGGATCTCCCAGGAGATGGCATTGTCGGTATTCCCCTGGATGTTCGCGTGTCCTCGCTCGGCGTTCATGCCGCCGCCCGGCCGCCCCATGTTGCCTAACAGCAGCTGGAGCACCGCGCCGGACCGGATCAATTGCCCGCCGGTCGTGTGATGGGTCAAGCCGACCGCGTAGACAATGGTCATCACCTTGTCCGGCTTGCCCATCTCGCCGACCAGCTGAGCGATGCGCATGAATTGGTCCGCAGGTATGCCGGTGATGCGCGAAACCATTTCCGGCGTGTAGCGCGAGTAGTGCTGCTTCATCAGCTGGAAGACCGTTTGCGGGTCCTGCAGCGTCATGTCGCGCTTGGCGATGGCGTTTACCGCGCCGTTGGTGGGCAAACCGGCGGCAGTCGCCGCGGCGGTGCCGGCGTCGTCGGCCTGGTAGCCCCAGGTGGCGATGTCGTACTTGCGGTTCGCCGCATCGTAGCCGCTGAAGAGGCCGTCCTTGAAGCCGTATGCGGCCTTCACCAGGAAGGAGGCATTGGTGTAGTTCTTCACGTACTCGTCGTGGAACAAGTTGTTCTGCAGCACGTAATTGATGAGGCCGCCGAAGTAGGCGACGTCCGTCCCGGTGCGGATCCGCGCGTAGATATCGGCCAGGGCCGACGTCCGGTTGAAGCGGGGGTCGGCGTGGATGATCTTGGCGCCGCCGCCCGACCCGGGCCCCCGCTTGGGATCGTTCTTAGCGGCGACGAACCACTGGAAGCCGACCGGGTGCGCCTCGGCCGGGTTGGCACCGTTGATCACGATCAGGTCGGCGTTCTTGATGTCGCGCCAGTGGTTGGTCATCGCCCCCCTCCCGAATGTGGCGGCCAAACTGACCACCGTGGGGCCGTGTCAAACCCGTGCCTGTTGTTCTAGATGCACCAGGCCCAGGCCGCGCATCACCTTCGCCGCGAAGTACCCTTCCTCGCTGCTGAAGGCGGCGCCGCCGGCAAAGGCAATCCCCTCCGTGCGGTTGACCGTATTGCCAGACGCATCCTGTCCGACGAAGCTGGCGTCGCGGGCGTCTTTGATGCGCTGGGCGAGCTTGTTGAGCATGTCGTCCCAGGTGATCTGCTGCCAGTGGTCGGAACCCGGTGCGCGATACAACGGGTTGTCGACTCGGCGGGCGCTGGTGGCGAGCTGCATGGCGGTGGCACCCTTTGGACAGAGCCGTCCCTCGTTGACCGGGCTGTCCGGATTGCCCTCGATCTGCAGCAGCTTGGTCGATCCGTCGGCGTTCGTTTTCGTGTAGGCGACCAGGGAGCATCCGACCGCGCAGTAGGGACAAACCGAATGCGACTCTTTGGCGTCAGCGATGTGGAAGCTCTGTTTGAGCTGAGCGGCCTGGGCCATGTCGAAGCCGAGGGCAGTGAGGCCGGCCGCACCGGTCCCGGCGGCGCTGATCTTCAGAAAGTCGCGGCGCGTGACCTGTGGCACCCAATTCCTCCAAGGGAAGGCGTTGCAGGCGACTAAACGTCAGCCTACTCACTTGGCCGGGGGGATGTCAACCGCCACTGTCGTTGGTGGTACGGTGGGCGTCGAGATGAACGCGTGGTTCGAGGCGCTGGGTCGTCGGTTCGCTGAGGCCGCTCGGGAGCGAGGGATCACGGTCGCCCCACCGGAGCTGGATCCCCAGGTAGCCGACGAAGTCCTCGAACTGGCGCGGGTCGCGGCGCATAGTAAGGAGCGTCGTTTCGCCCCGCTCGCCTGCTTCATGGCCGGGGTCGCCGTCGAGCGCCTGCGCCAGGCGGGCACACCGTCGGCGGCCGACGAAGCCGCCTATATCCGAACAATCCGAGAGCAGGTCGAGGCCGAGCCCCCGGCAGCCGAAAACCCGTTAGGCCCCTCGTAAGAAGGACTGTCTCGGGAACAACCGTTCGCCCAACCGGGGCACGAGCTGGCTGTCCTCCCGGCTGTGCTGGCCTGGAAACAATGTGCGACAAGCTGATCCGCAGTCGGGTCGCTTCGCGGAGGTCGTAACGCAGTCCTGCCTTACTTGACGGCAGGAGGTGTGTAAATGCGCTGGCTGCTTCTGTTGGCCTCGATCGCGAGCACTCTGTTGACGCTCGGAGCGGGTAATCACTGGCACTAACCCCTGTCACGGCGAGATGACGACAGGGTAACGGTCGGCCGAGGCGGCCATGCTATCGGCCGACCGTTCGTTTGTCGGCATATTTCCCAGATCCGGCCGTTATACGGGCGGCCGTGAGCGGATACCGGGCGCTGAATTCGCAGGTCAAACAAATCCTCGCCATCATCTGGATGACTGGTGCCGTGGCCACCTTTTACGCCCTGGTCTGGCCCCTCTTGCACAGCCACGGTTTTTCCGTTCCGTTCGCTGTCCTCGTCCTCATCATCTTCACCACGGTCGCGGACCTGTTTCCGGTGACCTTCGAGCAGGGATACGAGATCACCGTCTCGAACGTCTTCCTCATCGGCGCCATCATGATCTTTCGCGACGACCCCGCCAACGCGGCCATC
>WNEY01015132.1_pt1 | contig 10493 bp, 10 predicted proteins | sample 5400531 | NCBI WGS metagenome assembly WNEY01 (sample SAMN13153338, study PRJNA577476) | soil metagenome | isolation source: 200 cm saprolite under Douglas fir tree site 1 | place: USA:California | collected 2015-04-18
AACGCCGTTCCGTAGTAGACCGCCGGCACGCCCACGATCGTCAACAGCAGCAGCGGCAGGCGCTGGGCCTTGGTGCCGCGCTGCTGCTGCCAGTAGAGGAGTCCGCCGCAGAACAGCAACGCGATGAGCCAGAAGGGGAAGTCGTCCTCCTTTGCTTCCAGCCCCCGAATCAGGTAGCCGCCCGCGAGGAGGAAGAACACTGCCCGAAAGATCCCGTGGAGGCCCGCCCCGTGCCGCTCGTGGAAACGCGCCAGCGGGGAGACCAGCACGTGGAGCCCGTAGGCCGCCGCCGCGAGCACCGGAATGCCGACCGCAAACATCATCGCGAGGTCGTCCCAGCCCGTCCACAGGATGGTGATCGGCCGCGCGTCGCAGCCGTACGGCAGAGCGAGCCCGGCGAGCAGCAGCACGGCGGCGAGCTTCTTCAGCAGCGGGAGTCGCATCGTGCCCTCCTTTGGCGTTCCAAGATATGCGAGCCCGGGGTTAACGCACGCCGAGTCGCGCCCTGCGGTCGGCCCAACCCCGGGCGCAAGCCCGGGGTTGGAGAACGATGCGTGTGGTTTTCCGCCTCACCTGGCAACAGATTGGTTACCTGCTCCCGGCGCCAAGCCACAATACTTGAGCTCGACCCTCGTGAACCCCGGGCTTGCGCCCGGGGTTGATTGGCGACAAGGACGGTTCAGTTCACCCCGGGCTTGCGCCCGGGGTTGGTTGGCGACAAGGACGGTTCGGTTCACCCCGGGCTTGCGCCCGGGGTTGGTTGGATGCCCCTCATGAGCGAACATCGCGCCTACCGACTGTACGCTCACATCACCTGGCACACCTGGCGACGGCTCGGTTGCATCGACACGGCGGGGGTCGTCGACGTGAGGAGCGCCGTGCGCAGCGCTTGCGAACGAACGGCTGTGCGCGTGATGCGCGACGCTGTCCTATCGGATCACGTCCACCTGGTAATCAGCTTTCGGCCCGAGACACGTTTGAGCGACTTCGTGAGGTTGGCGAAGTGCGTGGCTGCAGTTCGGGCAAACCGCCGCGTTCCCGGCAGCCTCAAGTGGGGTCGCGGGTTCTTCGCCGCAACACTCAACGAGCGAGACGTCGATCGGGCGATCCGATACGTTTCCCGGCAATTCGAGCGTCACCCAGATCGCATTCCAGCTCAGACGCGGTCGGCCCAACCCCGGGCGCCAGCCCGGGGTTAACGAACAAGGTCGTGGCCCGCGGTCGACCAAGCCTGAGCGAGAGTGCCGGGCGATTTGACGGAGGGCGCCGCGCCGGTAGCTTGGTCGGCGCCCGCAACCCCCCGAGTCTGCGATGATCCGCCCGCACCGCTGCACCGCCCTCGCCGTCGCGCTCGTCGCGACGACCCCGCTCGCCGCCCAGCAACCGGCGTTCACCCTCGAGCAGGCACTCGCCGCGCCGTTCCCCGACAACCTCGTCGCGGCGCCGGCCGGCGGTGCGGTCGCCTGGGTGTTCAACGCCAAAGGCGCGCGTAACATTTGGGTCGCCGTCCCGCCCGAGTACCAGGGTCGCCAGGTCACCGCCTACGCGGAGGACGATGGCCAGGAGATCGGCGACCTCGCCTGGACGCCCGACGGGAAAGCGATCGCCTTCACCCGCGGCGGGGGCGCCAATGGACGCGGCGAGATCCCCAACCCGCGCAGCCTGACCAGCGGCGTCAAGCAGGAGGTCTGGCTCGTCACGATTTCGGGCGGGGCGCTCCGCCGGCTCGGCGAGGGCAACTCCCCCGCCGTCTCCCCCAAGGGCGACCGCGTGGCGTTCCTGCAGCGCGGCCAGGTCTGGTGGGCGTCCCTCGCGGACTCGTCGCCCGCCGAGCAGCTGATCCATGCCCGCGGCTCGGCGAACGCGCCGCGCTGGTCGCCGGACGGCGGCAAGCTCGCCTTCGCGAGCAACCGCGGCGACCACGGCTTCATCGCCGTCTACGACGTTGCCGGGAAAACGCTGCGCTTCCTCGATCCGTCGCTCGACCGCGACGACGACCCGGTGTGGTCGCCGGACGGGACGCGTATCGCCTTCACGCGGGCGCCCCCCGAGCCGGGGCGTGTCCCCTTCACGCCGCGGCGCGAAGCTCAGCCGTGGTCGATCCGCGTCGCCGAGGTCGCGAGCGGCGCCGGGCGCGAGATCTGGAAGGCCGACCCCGGCGCGGGCAGTGCGTTCCAGGACGTCGTCGCCGACCAGCAGCTGTTCTGGGCGGCGGGCGACCGCATCGTGTTCCCGTGGGAGAAGGACGGCTGGACGCACCTGTACGCCGTCCCGGTCGCGGGCGGCCGGGCCACGCTGCTGACGCCTGGGGAGTTCGAGGTCGAATACGTCGCCGCGAGCGCCGACCGCAGCACCCTGTACTTCAACTCCAACCAGGGCGACATCGACCGCCGCCATGTGTGGCGGGTCGCGGCGGCGGGCGGGGCGCCTGCGGCTGTGACGAGCGGCACGGGGATCGAGTGGGCGCCGGTGCCGACCGGCGACGGCAAGAGCGTCGCCTTCTTACGCAGCGACGCCCGCCAGCCCCCGCGGCCGGCGCTCGTCGCGGCGGCGGGCGGCGCGGCCCGCGATCTCGCCGCGCCGGCGATCCCGGCGGACTTCCCCCAGGCGGCGCTCGTCGAGCCGCAGCAGGTCGTGTTTTCCGCCGCGGACGGTCTGACGATTCACGGGCAGCTGTTCGTGCCGAAGGGCCCGCGCGCCGGTGAGCGGCGCCCGGCGGTCATCTTCTTCCACGGTGGCTCGCGCCGGCAGATGTTGCTCGGCTGGCACTACTTGTACTACTACCGTAACGCGTACGCTCTCAACCAGTACCTGGCGAGCCGCGGCTACGTCGTGTTGTCGGTCAACTACCGCAGCGGCATCGGCTACGGCCTGAACTTCCGCGAGGCGCTGCACTACGGCGCGCAGGGTGCGAGCGAGTTCAACGACGTGATGGGGGCCGGCGTGTACCTGCGGACGCGCGCGGACGTGGACCCGGTGAAGATCGGCCTGTGGGGGGGCTCCTACGGCGGCTACCTCACGGCCCTGGGCCTCGCCCGCGCGTCGGATCTGTTCGCCGCGGGCGTGGACCTGCACGGGGTGCACGACTGGAACACGGAGATCCAGAACTGGGTGAGCGAGTACGACCCGGCGAAGCAGGAGGAGGTGGCGCGCGTGGCGCTCGAATCGTCGCCGATCGCGGCAGTCAACGACTGGCGCTCCCCCGTGCTCCTGATCCACGGCGACGACGACCGCAACGTGCAGTTCAGCCAGTCGGTCGAGCTCGCCGCCGCGCTGCGGGCACGCGGGGTGCAGGTCGAGCAGCTGGTCTTTCCCGACGAGATCCACGACTTCCTGCTGCACGCGGATTGGCTGCGGGCGTACCAGGCGGCTGCCGACTTCTTTCAGCGGAAGCTCGGAAGATAGACGTCAGACGTCTCTCAGTTCACTCCCCCCATTAGCCGCTTCACCGGCTTGAGGAGCAGGAACATGATCAGGGCGGCGCCCAGGCACACGGCCGCGGTCACGCCGAACAGCGTCGGCAGCGGCGTGGTGCTGATGAACCCCGCCGACCATCCCGCCAGCTTGTTGCCTAGGGCGTTGGACAGGAAGAAGACGCCCATCATCAGCCCCACGATCCGCGCGGGCGCGAGCTTGGTGACGACCGACAATCCGACCGGGTACAGACAGACTTCGCCGAGCTCTTCGATGAAGTACACGCCCACGAGCCAGAGCGGAGAGATCTTAACTCCGCCTTGAGCGATGCCTCCCGCGGGAACCAGGACGAGAAACGCTACGCCCATGAACAGCAGCGCGAGGGCGAACTTCGCGGGACTCGACGGCTGCCGCGGTCCGAGTTTGATCCACAGCCACGCGAACACGGGCGACAGCAGAATCACGAAGGCCGCCTGCACCGCCACGAACCAGGAGGCGTACAGCTTGATCCCCAGCAGCTCGAGATGGATGTGGCGATCCGCGAACAGGGTGAGCGTTGAGCCGGCTTGCTCGTACGCGCCCCAGAAGATCGACGCGAACAGGAAGAACACGAATACCGCGGCGATGCGCTTCCACTCCGCAACGGTGACGCTGCGCAGAGCATCCCACACCCTCCGGGCCAGGTTGGGACGGGGCGCGGCCGCGACGGGGGGGGCCGGCACCGGCCGCTGGGCCGCGAGACGATCGAGGGCGGGCTGAAGACGCCGCTTCCCGAGAACGAACTGGACCACCCGAAGAAGATCGAAAATCCGGCATCGCGCCGCGGGTCTCCCTGTTCGTACAAGGAGCCGACGAGGGTCGACGCGTTGGGCTTCAACAAACCCGTGCCAATGACAATGAGCGACAAGCCGGCGTAGAAGAACGGCAAGGCATGGAACGCCAGCGTGAAATGCCCGAGGGCGATGATGATGCCGCCGATCAACACACTGCGGTACTGGCCCAGCCACCGGTCGGCGATGATCCCGCCGAAGATGGCCGCCACCCACACACTGCCGGTGTAGTTGCCGTACACGCGGCCGGCGTGCGGATCGGTGAACCCGAGCCCCTTCACCATGTACAGCGTGAGGAACCCCCGCATCCCGTAGTAGCTGAACCGCTCCCACATCTCCGTGAAGAAGAGCGTGGACAGCCCTACGGGGTGGCCGAAGAAGCGCGTGCTCTCGGGCCTGGTCTCCATCACACGTCCTTTCTCACGCGAACAGGTCGTTCTGCGACGCGGCGGCCGGCGCGGCGCTCGGTCTCAGCAGGTTCCCCAGCCGCTCCTCCCACTTCTCGACGTCGAAGTGGTGCTCGTGCAGGAGCGCCCGGCGCAGCACCGGCGAGAACTCGTGGAACGCCTCCAGCTGCTCGACGATCGCCGCCCGCAACGCCTCCAGCTGGAAGCTGTCGTCCGTCGCGCCCAGGTCCGCGAGAATCGCGTCCTCGGTGCGCGAGGCGACGATCGGCTGGGCGCGGTCCTCGACGAACACGTCGGTGCGCCGGCCGGGCCCCCGGTCCTCGCCGATCGGCACCAGCCCGACGATGCGGTCCGAGCGCCAGTACTTGCCGTAGCCGAGAAACACCATGCGGCCGGATTTGATGTCCATGAGACCTCCGGACGTCAGACTTCAGAGCTCAGACGTCAGCGCTGACGTCTGATGTCTGATGTCTGACGTCTCTGTCGTCGCTGCAGAACATCGTTCAACACCACTCGATCGATCTTCCCGTCCATCCGCACCCGCACGTCGTAGTTCTCCCAATACATGAAGTTGGCGAGCGCCTCGAGGAACTTCTGGTTGGCGCTGCCCTGCGGCGCGTCGAGCCATTTCTGCGGCTGGTTGATCGGCTCGCGCAGCAGGATCGGCTCGAGCTGGCGCACCACGTCGGGGGTGATCGGGAGCAGGTCCTCGGACCGGCTCTGGAAGAAATACAGCTGGTGCAGCGCGTACAGCCGCTGCAGCTCGCGGATGGGGTTGGTGTCGTCGTAGACCCGGATGTCGATGTAACGGTCGTTGCCGCCGAGGTACCCCGCGTCCGCCCGGACCACAAGCAGCGCCGCCGACTCCATGCCCCGCTTGTCCCCGCCCCCCGCCTGCCCCGCCACGAGGGCGGCCATCAGCCGGTCGGCGAGGGCGCCCGTGGCCCGCAGGTACGCGTCGGCCATGTTCTTCACCGTCTGGTCGGATACCATGATGTTGGCCTGCGCGGCGAAGCCGCGGCCGACGATCACCTGGCCCTTCCCCGCCGCGACGATGTCGCCGCCCGGCGTCAGCGTGCGCCCGCCGGCCCAGTCAAAGCAGGAGTCGCCCGTCCAGCTCGCCGCGTTGCCGTGCGCGTCCACCATGCCGACCTGGCGCTGCGCCCGCCGCGTGTCGCCGCGCATCACGATGCGCAGCGCCTCCGGTGCGCTCGCCCCCCGCGCCATCAGCTCCAGCCCCTGCGCGCCGTAGGCCGTATTCCCGAGCGACTGCGTCGCCACCGCCCCCACCCCGGCGCGCGCCCAGGGGACGATGCCCCCGACGTTCGGAAACTTGGACTGCACGGCGACGCCCAGGTCGCCGGTCGCCGAATCGTAGGCGACGATCGAATAGGTGTGGGCGCGTTTCAGGTGGTCGGAGGGGGCGACGATGGGCTGCTGCGCCAGGAGGGCGACGACGAGCAGATGCATCCCTACTCCTTTCGCATCTTCTTTTTCAGCTCTTGCAATTGTCGGTCGGCCGCGGCCTCGCGGGCTTTCCGGTCCAGGTCGGCCTTGAGCAGCTCGTCCTGGACGTCCACGCCGGGCCGCGCGCCGCCCGCCGCCTGCAGGTCGCGCCACGCCCGCTCGGCGCTGCGCTCGGCCTCGGTCAGCGGGCGGTCGCGCTCGGCGGCTTGGAGCTGCGACTGCATCTCGCCGAGCTCGCGCTCGGCGAGCGCCCGCTCGTCGCGCTGCGCCTGGAGCTTGCGCTCCAGCACGCCCACGCGCTCGCGGTGCTTCCCGGCGAAGCGGTCGGCGACCTGCACCGTCTCCTGGTCCTGGATCTCGCCGGCCAGCCGGCCGCGGCGCTCGGCGTCGGCGAGGCGTTGCTTCTCCGCGGCGAGCTCCAGCTCGGTCCGCTGCAGCGCCTCGGCCAGCTCGCGGACGGCCACCTTGGCCTCCACCACCGCTTCGCGCATCTGGCGGGCGAGATCCCTCAAGTCGTGCGGCGGCGTCGCCGCATCGAGCGCGGCCTTGAGCGCGGACCGGAGACGCTCGAACATGGGGCGATCAGCTCTTCCGGATCGTCTTGGCGAAGAACGCCGAGAGCAGCGGCTCCACGGCGCGGGATCGGCACTTGGGGCACTCGGGGAGCCGCCGCCCGTGCTCGTCGATAGGCTCGGCCTGCGTGAAGCGGGTGTCACACTCGGTACAGCGGTACTCGTAGATGGGCATACCGGGACAAAGAGTATTCCGCATCGAAACGAGGGTCAAGTTGACTCCTCCCGCGGCGCGGCGGACATTGACTCCATGCGCCTGTGCGTCGTTGCGCTCGCCGCCCTGCTCGTCGCCTGCAACGGCGGCCTGGGGCCGACGCCGGCGCCGACCTCCTGTCCCACGGACTTCACCGGCATCTGCGGCACGGTGAAAATCCGCGGCGCGATCCCCGAGTCCACGGATGTCGTGTACTTGGTCGCGTACCAGACGTTTCCCCAGAGCCGTGGCGACTTGTTCAACTTCGTGCCGTTCCCGCCACCGACGGTGAGCCTCGCCGACACCACGTACTTCTACACGCTCCCGTTGCCCAACGGTCGCTACGAGTGGGTGCTGGCCGTGTGGAAGAAACTGGGACCGACGCTCACCATCGCGAACGCCGACACGCTGCTGCGCGAGGCGGGATACTACAAGCGGACGGACGCCGATACTTCGCGGTTCGGCGCCGGGATCGTCGTGGTGAACAGCATCGGCACCGATTCGATCGACTTCGTCGTGGACTTCACCAACATGCATCCGGTGTCGTTTTACTTCCCCGCGGCGGCGGTGCAGCGGTGAAGCGGTACTGTCTGCTGCTGGCCTTGCTCCCGGCGGCGCTCCGGGGCCAGGCCACCGGCATCGTATTCGGCGCCGTCCGGGACACCGCCGGCCGGGCCATCCGCTCGGTGCGCGTGACGGTCCAGGGGACGCGGCTGCAGAGCGACGCCGATGCGGCTGGCCGCTATCGGCTGCTCGAGGTGCCCGCCGGGCCGACCATCTTGGAAGCGCGCATCATCGGCTACTCGCCCGCCGTGGACACGGTCACGGTGGTGGCCGGGGACTCTGTGCCGCACGACTTCCGTCTGCGAGTGACTCCGGCCTACATCCGCGTCGATACCTTCCAGTTGGTCCCCATCGTCGTCACCGCCGGCAAGCGGCCGCAGTCTCTCCAAAACGTCGTCGCCAGCGTGGCCGTCATGAACGATTCGGCCATCGCCGTGCACGCCGTCAATACGATCGACGAGGCGGTGGACTGGGCCGCGGGCGTCCAAATGCTGAACGGCCAAATCAACATCCGCGGCTCGACCGGCTACGTGCAGGGCCTGGGCGCCCGTGTCCTCCTGCTCGTGGACGGCGTCCCCATGAACCAGGGCGACCGCGGGGGCATCAATTGGGACCTCCTCCCCGTCGACAACATCGACCGCATCGAGGTGGTGAAAGGGGCGGGCTCGGCGTTGTACGGCACCGCCGCGCTCGGCGGAGTCGTCAACCTCATCACCCGCGACGTCCCCGACCATGCGCATGCGCGCGTCCGCGTGATCGGCGGTGGCTATGCCGGCCCGCCGCATGAAGTGTGGAAATTCCGGGATTACAGCGGTGCGGAGGGCGGGATCGACGCCACGGCAAGCTGGGGCGGCGATCCGTTCCGGGGGTCGATCTCCGCAGGCACTCGCCACTCCGACGGGTACCGCCAGCAGGACCGCCGCGACCACTGGCAGCTCGCCGGGAAGGGACAATACCGGCTCGATCCCGTCACGCGGCTCGACGTCTCCGGCGCGTGGGCCAGCGACCAGTATCAGGTGCCCCTTTCCTGGTGCGTCCGCAGCCAGTGCGACGATCGCGGCCAGGCCTACCAACCGTTCATGGTGGATACCTCCGGGCTCGGCGATCACACCCGATCCGACAAGGGATACGTGACCGCGATCGTCTCCCGCGAGGCCTCGGCGACGCTGACCTGGCTCGCGCGCGGCTCGTGGTTTCGGACCGACTTCACCGACTACCTGCGCGGCGGCGGGGATTTCGCCAAAGCAAACCGCTACGGCGGCGAGGTCCGGGCCGTGGTGCAGCCGGACCAGCGGCGGACGGTGACGGTCGGGGGCGAGCTGGCGGTCTCCGACGTTACGAGCGACATCTTCAGCACCCACACCCAGGCCGAGTACGCGGCGTACGGAGAGGGAGAGCACCGCCTGGGGGCTGCCCGGATCACGACGGGCGCGCGCATCGATTTCCTCGCGGTGGATGGTGGCGGGCTCACGGCGGTCGTGAGCCCGAGGATCGGTGTGGTGGTACCGGTGGGCGCGGGTGTGTGGCGGGGGTCCGTGGGACGGGGGTTCCGTGCGGCGTCGCTGGCGGAGCGGTTCGTCTCTACCGTCGTGAGCGGCGGAATTCGGGTCGTCCCCAACCCCACCTTGCGCGCCGAGGAAGCCTGGACGGTGGAGGCGGGGCACACGCACAATTGGGCGGCGGACCGAGTCCGCGTGGACGCGGCGCTGTTTTGGACCGAGGCCCGGCGGCTCATCGAGCCGGACGTGAACACGACGTTGTTGCAGATCCAGTTCCAGAACCTGGCGCGGGCCAGGCTGGTGGGGCTGGACCTGTCCGCCGCCGCCATGCCCTTCACGCCGCGCCTGTCCACCACGCTCGCCTACATGTTTCTGTACGCGCGCGAGCTCGGCACCGATAGCACGCCGGCACGCCCCCTCGCCTTTCGCCCTCGTCATCTGCTGACGCTGAGCGCGGACTACGCGCTGGGCGCGGCCTCCATCGGCGCCGACCTCCGGTACACCAGCCGCTTCGAGCGCGTGGAGCTGTACGAGAGCGACCCGCGGGTGGCGGCCAAGACGCTGAACCTGCGGGCGACGTGGAAGAGCGGCCCGATGGCGGCGCGCCTGCTGGTCGACAACGCCTTGAACTACATCTACAACCTCGTCCCCCGCACCCTCGCGCCGGTCCGCAAGGTGACCGTTGCGGTGACGTGGACTCATTAGATTCCCGCGAACGATGCGACTCGCGGGACCTCGAGACTCTCTACTCACATCGTGAGCGCCCGATGACCCTCCGTCCTGCCCCTCTGGCCGTGGCCGTCCTCCTGCTTGCCGCCTGCGGCGGCGACCGCGGACGGTCGCCGATTTGCGGCATTGCGCTGGTGACGGCACCGACCCTCATCCATGAGCAGCTCAAGAACGCGCGCGCCATCATCACCGACGTTCCCCGCGGACTCCCCGAGAGCCTGCCGGGCCGGCTCGCCGGCGCCGGCGACTCCGGGATCGGCAAGGTGAAGGTCAGCTTCGCCGAGGGGCGGAAGAGCGCCCTGGCCTTGGGATGGGAAGGGGGGCTCTTCCCACGCCACAAAGACGGGTTCGCCCTCCTGGTCGTCGACGACACCTCCCAGCGCGTCGAGGGCGTGATGCTCTTCGACGTGCCGGGACCCGATTCGACCGTGTACCCGCTCCTCGGGCACGTCTCGACCAGCGACTTGAGCTTGCCGCTGTACGGGGTGTCGGTGGACTGGGCCGGCATGAGCAATCCGCGCTGCCCGCTGCTCGCGTTCCCGGGGGCCAAGCCGGCCTCATGACCGTCGCGCTGGTGACAGCGACGCTGCGTACCGACGCCGGTCGTGAGCGGGTGGCGCTCAACACCGCCTACGTCCTGGCCCTGCTCCGCGCGGGCGTGATCCCCCTGGCCGCGCCGCCGTTGCTCGACCCCGGTCATGCGGCCGAGGCGCTGCGTCCGCTGGACGGGCTGGTGCTGACCGGTGGCGAGGACGTCGCCCCGGCCCGCTACGGCGCGGCACCGCACCCCGCCCTCGGCGAGGTGGACGAGCGGCGCG
>WNEY01004629.1_pt1 | contig 10492 bp, 10 predicted proteins | sample 5400531 | NCBI WGS metagenome assembly WNEY01 (sample SAMN13153338, study PRJNA577476) | soil metagenome | isolation source: 200 cm saprolite under Douglas fir tree site 1 | place: USA:California | collected 2015-04-18
AAATCCGTTTATGACTCCGTGGTGATCGCCGCAACCGGACAGGTAATGGAAGTCCGCTTTGCCGGCCAGACTCGCGTTTTTGTTTTCAGCGAGTAAACGCGGAGGTTCCGTACTCTTTTCCTTTGAGACGAGAGGGAGGCCGTCCGCCGCGGCAGACGGCCTCCTTCCTTGCCACTCTGGCCCGCAAATTCCATGGCGCAGTCCCCGCTGACGAATTAGTTGTTGGAATCTCTGTCGCCGCGCGCGCAACCGATCATCTCGAATCGCCAAACGCCATTTCCACGCACTACCGAACGAGCATGCAATCACCGTAACTGTAGAAGCGGTAGCCCGCTTGCACGGCATGATTGTAAGCTGCGAGAACATGTTCGCGGCGGGCGAAAGCGCACACCAGCGCGAGCAGCGTGGAACGCGGCAAATGAAAATTGGTCAGCAGGCCTCGCACCACGCGAAACGAAAATCCCGGAATGATAAATAGGCGCGCATCCGCTCTGCCTGCAACCACAAGATTCGCGGAGCCTGATTGAGCAGCGCGCAAGGCGGCGTCTTCCAGCGCTCGAACGACCGTTGTGCCGGCCGCCAGGATGGGCCGTTCGGCTTCGTGGGCCGCTTGGATGCGCTCCGCAGTTTCCACGGAAATTTCGTAAGACTCGGAATGCATCTCGTGGCCTTCGAGCGTCTCGCTGTGAATGGGCTGAAACGTGCCGAGGCCGACGTCCAGCGTAAGTTCACGGATTTCCACGCCCCGCGCTCGAATTTTTTCCAGAATTTCGGTTGAGAAGTGCAGCCCGGCTGTGGGAGCGGCAATCGCCCCGGGATGCTTGGCGAAGACTGTTTGATACCGCTCCCGGTCTGAAGTCTCATCGGCGCGTTCGATGTACGGCGGAAGCGGCACATGGCCGAGCCGCTCGAGATGCTGGCTGATGCTGCATTGATCGTGGGAAACAAATCGCAGCGTTCGCAATCCAAGTTGGCCCCGTGCGATAACCTCGGCCTCCAGCTCTCCGTCGCCGAAGAGAACCCGTTCCCTTGTTTGCATCTTGCGGCCAGGCCGGACCAGCGCCACCCAAGTCTCGGAATCAAGTCTCCGCGTTAGGAAAATCTCGACTTTCCCGGTCAGATGCTCGGATCGCGTGGTCCGCGAAGGCGTCTGCGAATGGACCCCGGCGCGCCTCCCAAACAAGCGGGCAGGAATGACACGCGCATTGTTCAGTACGAGGAGTTCGTCTCCGCGCAGCAGATCGGGGAATTCCGAGAAGAGTCGGTCTCCGAAGACGCCTGTGAGCCGATCAAGTTGCAAGAGCCGCGAGGCTTCTCGGCGGTCCAGAGGCCGTTGAGCGATCTGTCCTCGGGGAAGATGGTAGTCGAGTTCGTCCAAGCGCATGGAAGCGGGTAGTCTACCAGCAAAGCAGCCGTGACGAACGAAAGCACGACAACACTCCCCGAACATGCGCGGCTACTAGTCCAATCCCTCTCCGTCAAGTGACGATAGATTCATAACAACAACTCCTTTATAATCTATATTTTCCAATCGGTGACACCCGTAATCCCTTTAGAATGCGCTCTTCCGAAAACTGCCGGATGGCGCATTCCGGTCCCTCCAAATTGTACTTGACAATAACACACTCATATTATATTATGTGTATGCAGTCATCTTAGGAGGTGCTTACAACATGAGAACTATTGCTCGATGGGAACCCTTCCGCAGGGCTACTTCCCTGCAGGATCAAGTCAATCGGTTGTTCAATGATGTCCTTGAGCGTGCGGGCGAGGAATCCAGCCTTACTGCGTGGGCTCCGTCGGTGGACATCTATGAAACCGAGTATGAACTGGTCGTAAAGGCCGATCTCCCGGAGGTCGATCCCAAGGATCTGGATATCCGTGTGGAGAACAACATCCTTACGATTCGTGGTGAGCGCAAGTTCGAGAAGAAAGTGAATGAAGAGAACTATCTGCGCGTGGAGCGCTCGTACGGTTCCTTCGCTCGCAGTTTCACCCTGGCGAACACCGTGAACTCGGAGGCCATCAAAGCCGACTACCAGAACGGCGTGCTGACCCTGAGCATCCCCAAGCGCGAAGAAGCCAAGCCGAAGCAGATCAAGGTCAACGTCGCGACGCCTGCGATGGCCGCATCTGCCTCTGGCAGTTAATTCTGGCCCACCGTCTCGGTTGAGCGGTAAATTAGGGGCTGGCCAAAACGTCAGCCCCTTTTCCTGGGGTGGCGGCACAAAACGAGGGCAGTATGTTGCGATTTGAAAAAATGACCGTCAAGGCCCAAGAGGCCATCCAAAGCGCGCAAGAAGTTGCCGCGCGCCACGAAAACCAGCAGATTGAACCTATCCATTTGCTAGCCGCGCTAGTAGCGCAGGCCGATGGGGTGGTGCCTCCGCTTCTCGCCCGCCTGGGCGTCCGCAGCGAAGTGTTGACGCCGGAAATTGAGCGCGAGCTTGGCAGGCTGCCCAAGGTGCAAGGCTTTGCCCAGCAGCACATGGGGCGGGCGCTGAACGCCGTGCTGGAGCGCGCCTTCAAGGAAGCGGATAGCTTCAAAGACGAATACGTTTCGACGGAGCACTTGTTTCTCGCCATCGCCGCACAGGACCGCGATCCCGCGGGACAATTGTTGAAGCGTCAGGGTGCCTCCCACGAAGCGATTCTACAGGCCTTGACCGGCGTGCGCGGAACACAGCGCGTGACATCGCAAAATCCCGAAGCAACTTACGCGTCGCTGGAAAAATATGCCCGCGACCTGACGGAACTGGCCCGCAAATCAAAGCTCGATCCGGTCATTGGGCGCGACGAAGAGATTCGCCGCGTCATGCAGATTCTGGCGCGACGCACGAAAAATAATCCGGTACTGATCGGCGAACCCGGCGTTGGTAAAACGGCGATTGTAGAAGGGCTGGCGCAACGCATCGTTTCCGGCGACGTACCGGACGTGTTGAAGACCAAGCGCATCGTGGCTCTGGACTTGGCGGCGCTGGTGGCGGGCGCGAAGTTCCGCGGAGAATTTGAAGACCGCCTGAAGGCCGTCCTGAAAGAAATCACCGAAGCGGAAGGGCAGATCATTCTGTTCATCGACGAGCTGCACACCCTGGTGGGAGCAGGCGCCGCCGAAGGCGCGATGGATGCGTCCAACATGCTCAAGCCGGCGCTAGCGCGTGGCGAGCTGCGCGCCATTGGCGCGACCACGCTGAACGAATACAAAAAACACATTGAGAAAGATCCAGCGCTGGAGCGCAGGTTCCAGCCGGTGCTGGTGAGCGAGCCCACGGTCCAAGACACCATCGCCATCCTGCGTGGACTCAAGGAACGGTACGAAGTGCACCATGGTGTACGCATCAAGGATGCGGCGATTCTCGCGGCCGCCACGCTTTCCCACCGCTACATTTCGGACCGCTTCCTTCCAGACAAGGCTATCGACCTGATCGACGAATCCGCGGCCAGCCTGCGCATGCAGATCGATTCTTTGCCCGTCGAGATTGACGAGATCGAGCGGCGCATCATGCAGCTCGAAATCGAGCGGCAGGCGCTGTTGAAGGAAACGGATGCGCACTCGAAAGAGCGGCGCAAACAGATCGAGAAAGAACTGGCGGCGCTGAAAGAAGACTCCAGCGGGCGAAAAGCGCGCTGGCAGGCGGAAAAGGAAGCCATCGGAAAAATCCGCAAACTCAAGGAGCAAATTGAACAGCTCAGAGCGGAAGAGCAGAGGTACGAACGCGCCGGCGAGCTTGCCAAGGTCGCGGAAATCCGCTACGGCAAAATTGCCGTCGCAGAGCGCGAGCTGCAGCAGGCGCAGGAAAGATTCTCCGCGGTGCAGAAAGATGCGCCGATGCTCAAGGAAGAAGTGGATGAGGAGGACATCGCCAAGCTGGTGAGCAAGTGGACCGGTATTCCGACGGGCCGGTTGCTCGAAGGCGAAGCCCAAAAGCTCGTGCACATGGAAGAGCGGCTTCGGCAACGAGTCGTCGGCCAGGACGACGCGCTGGGGCGCGTGTCCAATGCCGTGCGGCGCAGCCGCGCTGGTCTCTCCGACACCAAGCGGCCGATCGGCTCGTTCATTTTCCTTGGACCAACCGGCGTAGGCAAAACGGAGCTGGCGCGAGCGCTGGCGGAGTTTCTCTTCGACGACGAGAAATTGATGATCCGCATCGACATGAGCGAGTACATGGAGAAGCACACCGTGTCGCGGCTCATCGGCGCGCCTCCCGGCTATGTAGGATACGAAGAGGGCGGGCAGCTCACCGAGCAGGTGAGGCGTCATCCGTATTCGGTTATTTTGTTTGATGAAATTGAGAAGGCTCATCCGGATGTCTTCAACGTGCTGCTGCAAATCCTTGAGGACGGGCGCCTCACCGACGGCAAAGGCCGCACTGTGGACTTCCGGAACACCGTGCTGGTAATGACCAGCAACGTTGGATCGACAGCGATCTTTGAACTTTCGAGTAAAGATCCGGAGCGTGCGCGAAAAGAGGCCATGGAAGCATTGCGCGCCTCGTTCCGGCCGGAGTTCATCAACCGCATCGATGAAATTGTGATTTTCAACGCGCTTGGGAAAGATCAGTTGGCGAAAATCGTCGTCTTGCTGCTGAAGAACGTGGAGAAGCTGCTTGCGGAAAGGCAGATTACGCTGGAGCTGACGCCCGCGGCTCAAGAATTGCTCCTGCGCGAAGGCTACGATCCGGCTTATGGAGCGCGGCCGCTGCGCAGAACCATTCAGCGGCTGATCCAGGATCCTTTGGCGTTGCAGATCCTGCAAGGCATGGTGCTGCCCGGTGACCATGTGTGCGTCGACCGCGACGGACAGAAAGACGCCATGCGCTTTGAGTGCGCCCCGTCGAAACAACCCGCCGCTGCTGCAGGACTCTAATTAGTAGTCGAGTGAGGCGCTGAGATTTCGAGTGCTTCACTCTTCTCGAGCGCGGATATTCTTGAGCGTCTTTTTGCGTAGAATGAGTGCATGAGGAACCCATGAGAATTTTAAGAACCGGGATACTGCTGATCCTGTTGAGTGTGCTGCTGGTGCTCGCAGGCGGCGCGATTGGCGGCCAAGGCGGCCTGAAAATTGCCCTTGGCCTTGCCATCCTGATCAACGGCATTTCGTATTTTTTCTCGGATAAGATTGCCCTGGCCTCTAGCGGAGCGCAGCGCGTTTCGCGTGAGCAGGTGCCGCGGCTCTACGAAGTGATGGAGCGCCTCGCCGCGAAGGCGCGCCTCCCCATGCCGAAGCTCTACGTAATTCCAGAACAGGCGCCGAACGCCTTCGCCACGGGCCGCAATCCACAGCACGCGTCTGTGGCGGTGACACACGGACTGTTGGAGCTGATGAACGATGAGGAACTCGAAGGGGTCATTGCCCACGAGCTCTCTCATGTCCGGAACTACGACATCCTGACGAGTTCGATCGCCGCAACCATCGCCGGAGCCATCACCTATCTCGCGTCCATGGGCCGCTGGGCCATGATTTTCGGCGGCTATGGAAGAGATCGCGACGATGACCGCGGGGGCGGCGGTATTGCCGCTCTGCTGATGATTTTCCTGGCCCCCTTTGCCGCCCTTATGCTGCAGCTCTTTCTTTCGCGAACGCGCGAGTTTTCCGCCGACGAGACCGGCGCCCGCATGGTGGGCCAGCCCTATGGCTTGATCAGTGCCTTGCAAAAGCTGGGCGCCTATAACCAACGCATACCTACAACATCGCTCTCGCCCTCGACGTCGGCACTGTGCATCGTAAAGCCTCTCTTCGGCTCAGGCGGTGTGTCATCTCTGTTTAGCACGCATCCCCCGCTCGAAAAGCGTATCCAGGCCCTTCGGGAGATGACCGTAACCCCTCAACGATAGCGTGACGTTCTTTTTGACGAGATTCTGCACACTTGAACCCCTTCACGTGTAATCTTTTCAAAACAAACCGCCCGCGGACGACTAGTAGATTGTTTGGCCACGGCTAAGCATTTGATTTATAAGCAGTTAAAGACTTCCGTAGTCAGGCCAGCATTTGGCGCTGGAAATGCTGCCTTATCCGTAGGGCGCATAATCGTCTCTGGCGACCTGAGGGACGGGGGATATGAGCTGTAGAGACACTATCCATTTGATTTGTTGGTACTTAGAAGGACGACTCTCCTCGTCTGTTGAAGGCGAGATCAAGCGCCATCTGGATGGCTGCCGCGATTGCCACATGGTCTTGGACGCCGCCGTGAGCACTCTCGACCACTACTTCAGCCTTGAAAACACCTCCGAGACCGAAGCTACCTACCGCGCTGCATGAGTCATCGCGTGGTTAACTTACTGATAAGAAGAACTTTACGTCTCATTTTTTCCTTCGCGGCAATATTTTGATGCCCGCAAATTCCGCCCGTGATGTTCCAAAGAGTACTGACCGCAAATTTTACGATTCCAGAGGGCACTGCGTAATCTTTACTGGTACTGGTACTTATAAGACTATTCCATCTAGCCCTTCAAAATGATCGTAATCATCTCATTATGAATCACTTACGGTGCTGAGTGGTGGCAAAATCCATTTGGTGTGGTGGGTGCTCCTTTCCATCTCACAAGGCGAAAGCCAAAAGGAGAAACGAAGTATATGAGCGACTTTCAAGACTCAGCCATCGCGCACACAACCGGCACACCCCGTTGGGTTGGACTGGCAGTAGCAGTGTTGGGCGGCATCTCGTTGCTAAGCCTCGGAGTGGGCTGGAGCGCACTCAATCAAGCCAAGGGCGTTGAGCAGTCGACACAAGCCACCGTGAAGCAATCCAATGACGCGCTGTCTCAGAGGCTGGCCAAGGCGGATGAAATCAACCAGCAATTGCAGAGCGATGTGAAGGTGGTCACCGACAAGCTCAATCTCACTCAAGGTGAACTCCTCGCGGCGCGCAAGCAAAATAAACATGCGACCAGCGCTGTCGATAAAAAAGTGGACAACCTGGCGACTTCCGTAAAAGCGGAACTGGCCACCAAGGCGAGCAGCGACGACGTGAGCAAGCTGAATGGCGACGTCACCGGCGTAAAGGGTGATCTGGACGCCACCAAAACCAGCATTCAAATGGCGCGCAGCGAGATGGGCACGCTTATCGCCCGCAACCACGATGAAATCGATCAACTCCGCCGCATGGGTCAGCGCGATTACTTCGAGTTCACCGTGCAGCGTAAGGCCGGCGCGACGAAGGTCGGCGCTATTCGCATCGAACTAAAGGACACCAATCTCAAGAAGAACCGTTACACCATCAACGTCCTGGCGGATGATAATAGCTTCGAGAAGAAGGATCGTTCCGTGAACGAGCCGATCTTCTTCTACACTGGCGGAACCCGCTCGGCGCTGGAGCTTGTGGTGAACAAGGTTACCAAAACGACTGCCACCGGTTACCTCAGCGCTCCCAAGGCTGCGGGAGCGGCCTCGGCCAGCGCGGCGACGTCCGGGCAGTAAGCGAGTTCCACAGAAGCTAGTATTCAACTCGTTGAGAAAGCAGCAAGATAGGGAGGATTCCAGAGAATCCTCCCTTTTTTATTGAAACTCATCCGGGAATAAGAATCCCCCGTAGTAGGTCTTAGGAAGAGTCTGGACACCAGACCGCTGCTGTGCCAAGCTACTGGCTGGCCCGGCAGATCCAAAAACCGCAGTCGATTTCTGGAGGGGGAAATCATGAAAGTACGATTTGCAGTGGCAGTGGCAGCGACGCTCTTCGCGGGAGCACTCACAATGGCGGCGGACGGCTCTTGGACCGGCTGGATTTCAGACAGCCAGTGCGGAGTCAAAGGCGCGAATGAAAAGGCCGGTGAGTGCACCACCAAGTGCGTCAAGGAACATGGCGCCAAGTACGTATTCGTGAATGACGCCGACAAGAAGATTTACGTTGTCGATGCGCAAGACAAAGTCGCGGCGCATGCCGGCCATCACGTGACCGTAAAGGGCACCGTGGACGGCGAAACGCTTAAGCTGACCAGCATTGACATGGCAGCGGCTGCGCCTGCAGCTAAGTAAACCTTCATCACTTTTTCAAAACGGGCGGGCCGATCAAGTCGGTCCGCCCGTTTTGTTTTGTGCAGCGGAGTATTTCCGCTACGATGTTGTCCTGCCATGTCGACCCTTCTTATTCACGCCAGCCGGGCGCTAACCCCCTCAACGGAAATCAACGATGCGGGCATCCTGATTCGCGAAGACGTGATCGAAGCCATCGGGCCGCGCTCCGGGATGACGCTGCCCGCGGGGGCGCAGGAAATTCGCGCAACCGGGAAGACCGCCATTCCCGGCTTTTTGGATGTGCACATTCACGGAGCCGGCGGGCACGACATCATGGAGGGAAGCAGCGCCGCGATGCGCGCCATCACTCGCAAGGTCTCGGAGTATGGCACGACGTCCTTGGTTGCCACCACCGTCACTGCCAGCACGGACGAAACTCTGCGCGCCGTCGAGGGCATCGCCGGTTACATTGCGCGACAGCACGAAAGCGATGAACCTCGTGCGGAAATCCTGGGGATCCATTTGGAGGGGCCTTTTATCAGTAAGGAGCGCCGCGGAGTTCATCCACCCGAATGGATTCAGCCGCCGTCGGCGGAGATGCTCAACCGCATGCTCAAGGCTGCCGCGGGGAATGCCAGAATGCTGACCATCGCGCCGGAAGTGCTTGGGGCCGCTCCGTGTATCGACGCCGCCCGTGAAGCCGGCTTGGTCGTTTCCATGGGGCACACCGACGCAACCTACGAGCAGGCTCGTGCCGCCATCGCGCGCGGGGTGCGCAGCGCCACGCACCTTTTCAACGCCATGCGTCCGTTTTCCCACCGCGATCCGGGCGTCGTCGGGGCCGTGCTCACTTCTCCGGATATCAATGCAGAACTGATCGCCGACGGCGTGCACGTCGAAGAAGGCGCCATAAAGCTTCTTCTGCTGGCTAAGGGAGTCGCGCGCGTCATCCTGGTCAGCGACGGCCTCTCCGCAACGGGTATGCCCGAAGGAAAGTACACACTTGGCGGTTTCGAAGTGACGGTCAGCGGCGGCGTATGCCGGAATGCCGATGGCGTTCTCGCGGGCAGCACGCTGACGTTGGACCGCGCGCTGCGAAATGTCGTGGCACTCGGCGTATCTTTGCCCGACGCCGTGCGCATGCTCACGCTCAACCCCGCGACCTTGCTGGGGATCGAATTCAAGAAAGGCTCGCTGCGCGTGGGAGCCGACGCGGACATCGTGCTCCTTGACGAGGGATTGCACCTCGCGGGAGTCTGGGCCCGAGGCGTGTCGCTGAATTAAGGATTCAGCGGAATGTTGAGTTCCTCCGCGAGTTGCTCCGCGTCGAAAGGACTGCACGCGAAATAGCGCCCGCCTACTTCAATCGTGGGAACTGTGCGCTTGCCGTTGTTCGCCTTAATGACGATTTCTTCCCCCGAGGGATCTTCTTCAATATCCACTTCGCGAAAATCTACCCCGCGCTCCTTCAAGAAGGACTTTGCGCGCCGGCAATCGGGGCACCAGGTGGTGCTATACATGGTGATAGGTTGCACTGGGTTGCACCACTCCATTAGATGCGGGCAGCAGGGCGAAGTCGCAAGAAGGCTAGCGAGTGAGGATGCTTCATGCGCCGGCAACGAGAGCGCTGCGCTTCTTGGTGCCCACCTGGACGCGGATTAGCGCGCGCTGCAAAGCAATGTTGGCGCGGTCCCAATCGATATTTGGATCGTTGGAAGACAGGCGTTTCTCGGCGCGAGCCAGCGCATCTTTGGCGCGCTGCACGTCGATTTCTTCTGCGCGCTCCGCGGTTTCCGCGAGAATAGTCACGCGGTCCGGCAGAACTTCCGCAAATCCGCGCACGATCGCGACATGCGCGGATTCCTTGCCGCCGATGTCTTGATAGCTCAGTTCACCAATCCCCAGCTCGGTCATGAGCGGCGCGTGCCCCGGTAAAATCCCCAGGTAGCCGTTCTCCCCGGGCATCTGCACCCCTGCGGCTTTGCTGCGCAGCAGTTGCTTCTCCGGCGTGACGATCACCAGCTCGATGGCTTCGGGCAACATTTTTCGTTACGCGCTCGCCTTCATTTTTTCGGCCTTCTCGAGAGCTTCCTCGATCGTGCCTACCATGTAAAACGCCTGCTCGGGAATGTCGTCGTACTTGCCTTCCACGATTTCCTTGAAGCTGCGCACGCTGTCCTCGATCTTGACGTATTTGCCTTCGAGACCCGTGAATTGCGCGGCGACGAACATCGGCTGCGAAAGGAACTTTTCGATCTTGCGCGCGCGCGCCACCGTGCGCTTGTCTTCGTCGGAAAGCTCTTCGATGCCCAGAATGGCGATGATGTCCTGCAGTTCCTTGTAGCGCTGCAAAATGGATTTCACGCCGCGTGCCACGGCGTAATGTTCGGCGCCCACAATGCGCGGATCGAGAATGCGGGAATAGCTGGCCAGCGGATCCACGGCCGGATAAATTCCACGCTCGACGATTTGCCGGCTCAGGTTCGTGGTAGCGTCCAGGTGCGTGAACGTTGCCGCGGGACCCGGATCCGCGTAATCGTC
>WNEY01004632.1_pt1 | contig 10490 bp, 6 predicted proteins | sample 5400531 | NCBI WGS metagenome assembly WNEY01 (sample SAMN13153338, study PRJNA577476) | soil metagenome | isolation source: 200 cm saprolite under Douglas fir tree site 1 | place: USA:California | collected 2015-04-18
GTTGCTGCCCACGCATCGTACCCCATGCTTTACTAGCCATTCGGCGGCCTCTTCAGTGACGAAAGATTGCGAAAACATGGCGCCTGGCTTGGGCTTGGCATAGGTGAACAGGAAGAGCACCGCGTCCCCGGGCCGGATGTCGTACTTTTCAAGGTCGGCCGGCGTGATGCCTTCATCGTCCGTCTTGGCACGAACGTCCACAACGACGCCTGGAACAATCAGGTGATCCATGGGAGCCTCATTGGCCGACCAACCATCGGGATCGGCATGTGCCCCGGCGTCCATGTGGGTCCCAATCTGACTGGAAAGGCAAATCCGGGTAGACCTCCCAGTTGTTTTTTGGAAGGTCATCTCGGGATTCGTGGAGACTTCGTCAATTCCAAACGCCTTCATCGCCGCATCACCGATTGAGTCTTCCACCATACCGACACGGATCGTGTCGGTCAGGTCGATTATGGTAGGAGAAGTTTTCCTGGTGCCGGCGGATACCATGGTGGCCGCTGTCAGCAGGAACAAGAGCAGAAATTGTCTAGGCATAGCCACCTATTCATTCGGACGGAATTATTGCTGGATTTCCGCAGCGTCCTTGCCTAACACAAAGAACGGCGGCCCCGAGTCACAACGTAGCCGCCGCTCTCGGATATCGTCAGAACGTAGCCCTCACCGACAACTGGAACGCTCTCGGACCTCCAACGCCGAGTACGCCCGGTGTGGAAGTCGGCAAGCCAACAGACGAGGAGTTCGCGTCTCCCACGATTCCACTCACGCCGAACCCGGCGTGACCGCTGTTGGAGATAAAGTTTGGAGAATTGAGGAGGTTGAACACCTCACCCTGCAAGCGAAGCCGGAAGCGCTCCCCGAGCGGAATCGTCCGGCTGAGCCGTAGGTCTGTGGAACGGAAGTTCAGGTCGTTGGGCGTCAGTTGCCGGTTGATGAGAGGCAAACCCTGACCTGCGCGATAAGCATTGATGTCCGCCAGTAAGGCCGACTGCGATCCGCGATTGCCGTTGTTGCGTTGAATTCCCGCTGGGCGCAGGGGGGTAATCCCGTCGGACTGGGTACCGGCGGTAATGTCGTAGGGGAGCGGCGTGTTGTAGCTCGAAATCAGGGCGATCTCCCATCCGTTGCCGAAAAATGGAGGCAAGCGGCTGGGGTCGACGATCGCGCTGAAGATGAAGCGGTGCCGCTGGTCAGTGACAGCGGGTCCACGGTCCGCCTGGTAGTTGAACGGGTTGGAAAGGTTGTCTCCACCAGAACCCACGCTCTCGTTGTAGAGATTTTCTGCTTTAGACAACGTGTAGGACGTGTTGAGCTGCAGCCGCCGCGCCAAACTCTTGTTCAAGGCGACGACGAAGGCGTTGTACTTCAAAGTATCGCCGTTGCTGATCCAGGTCGTTGCCCCAAACTGACTGCACACCGCCATTCCAAACTGCTGACACAACGGCGCCGCCGGCACGGCGATGTTGAATGCGGGATCGACGTTAATGTCTCTCGAAAGGATTCCCTTGAGACCCAGGGAATGGACCCCGTCCATGCTGAGCACGAGCCCCTTGCTCAGCTCCCACTGAAAGCCACCGGACCAGTACTGAACGTATGGGGTAGTCAAGTGGTTGGCGAGTGCGCCTAGAGGATCTTGCGGCGGCCCGAAGAATTGGTCGTGAATCTGTTGCGCGGTCAAACCTGGAAAAGGATCGGCAATGTTGATTGCTCCGGGATCAAAGAACACTCGGAAGCCAATGTTCCTGCCGTCAAACCCCCGCTCCACGATGCCATCGAGAAGGTTGATGTTGGCGTAATAGATGCCATAACCGCCGCGGATGACGAACTTGCCCTTCTTGAACGGATCGTAGGCGAAGCCAATACGGGGCGAAAAGTCTTTCTTGTTGGAATGACGGCTTCCCGGAGGCGCAAGCAACCCCAGAATGCCGTCGAAATTCTTGTTGTTCTCGTTGCTGAAGTAGTCCCATCGCAGTCCCGCATTGATGGTCAGATTGGGAAGCACTTTCCAATCATCGTGAACATAGAAACCCAGAATCTGGCTGGCCAAGTCTCCCATCTGGCATCCCGGGGTATTGCACGCGCTTTGCACCAGTATGTCGGCATCGGGAGCATCTAGCGGGGCGTCCGTGAAAAAGATGAACTGCCCGTGGGTGGCAAAGTCAATGAAAGCTGAGCCATTGACGTGTTGAAATTCGCCACCGAATTTCACACTGTGCCGCCCCTTGGACCACACGAAATCATCACGCAACTGCGAACGGCTTTCCGTTGTTCCCTGTGGGTCGCCGGTCCGCTCACCGATGATCAGATCTGGCCGGGTAAACTGCGGACTCGGGGGAGAGAACGATTTCAGTAGATTATTGAAATGGAAATACTGGAAGCCAACAGTGTTTATTTTGTTTGGGGAAATGACCCACGTCTCGTTGCCAGCGTTAGAACTGGTTCGAGTAATATCGTTGCGGCCATTGGAGTGAGCGCGGATTCCGCCTACATTCTCAGCCGCATTGAAGTCATCCAGATTGAACCTGAAAGACAGGCTATGGCTTTTGTTAATGATGTAATCTGCCTTCGTGGTAACAAAATCCCTGCGAAACGGTAACGGAAAGTTGCCTTCGAACTGGGGATATTGTCCGTTGGTGTTTACAATCCCGGTGTCCAGTTCGTGGTGGTCCTCAAAGGCGCCGAACAGGAAGAACTTGTCTTTCTTGACTGGCCCACCAAGGGTTCCCCCTGATTCATAGCGGTGAAAGTCACTCTGTTTGGTCTGGAAGAAATCGAGAGCACTGAGACTCTGGTTGCGAAAGAAAAAGAATCCTGACCCGTGAAGAGTGTTCGTGCCTGACCGCTCCACAATATTAATGAGCGCGCCCATCGAACGCGCTTGCTCGGCTGTGAAGCGTGTGGTGACAACATTGAACTCCTGGATGGCGTCTGGGCTGACGTCATAGGCCAGTCCGCCGATCACAAAATCGTAGTTTTCGAAGCCATCAACGTAGACGTTGGACTGCCGTCCCCCAGTGCCCGCAACGCTGATGTTACCGACTCGCTGTTTAGTCGGATCAATGACGGGCGTGCGCACAACTTGGGGAACCAGGGTGGCAAGATCGGAGAAATCGCGCGTCTTGAGTGGGAGAGAATCGAGTTCCTTTCGCTCGATGACCTGTCCGATCTCTGACCGCGAGTCTTGCAGCACCGGAGGTTCGCCGGAAACGTCTACTACCTCCTTACTGCCGGTGACGGCTAGCTTCAGGTGCTGTTCGGTGGTCTTTCCGACCAGTACGATCAAGCCGTGCGCCACGGTTGTTTGGAAACCGTTGGCTTCAGCGGTCAAGTCGTAGGTCCCGGGAACTACTGCGCGGAAAGCAAATTCTCCTGCGGCATCCGTCTTTGTTCCGTGTAACGTGGAAGTAGCCCGGTCGATCAAGGAAACGTTTGCGCCCGCAATCGCGGCTCCGCTCGCGTCTACTACGGTGCCGGTCACTTCGCCATTGCTGGGTAATTGCGCCCGCACAGCCACTGCCAGCAGCAAGAGGATTACAAATGTCGAAGCTGTGGCCCAGCAAGAACTGCGGATGTTCATATCGCCCCCTCTTCGCGGTCAAATGCAAACCGCGCGCACGACATTTACGTCCACAACTCCAGCGAATCGCGGAGGAAAGCTACACTAGTCTGTAGGCCATGTCAACGATAATTTCGTTTGTATACTTTTAGTATGCAATCGATCTTGTTATACTCCCGGTTCGTGGAAGGCCTGGATTAATGATAGTCGCATCGCCACGCGGGAAAACTAAGGGTCCGGCATCACGCGTGCCGCCCGGCGGCGGGCCAAAACTGTCTTTGACCGAGCGCGTTTACGCAGCCCTGAAAAAAGACATCATCACCGGCGAGCTAATGCCAGGACAGGCGTTTACCGAAAACGATTTGGCGCATCGCTATACGGCGAGCCGCACTCCGGTTCGCGAAGCCGCTGTCCGGCTGCAAGCAGAAGAATTAGTCCGCATCGTGGCCAACCGCGGCTATTTCGTTACTCAACTCACCATTCCGCCGCAGGCGCTGTCGGAGTTGGAAAGGACAGCGTGCTTCCGGGCAGACGATGGAAAATTCGCGGCTTTTATCGCGGCCGACACCGCCTTCCATCTCGGTATTGCGCGACTCACCCACACGCCCTGCTGGCAAGAGCGGTATCGCAAATGCGCGCACAAACTGAGCGCATTATGTTCGCGGCCCGCGGACTCGATCGACGTGCGTTTTTATGGAGAGCTCCCCGCTCGGCAACACATGGCCATTCTGCGAGCTATTTTGCGTAAGGATCCCGAACTCGCCCGCCGGCTCATGCGCGAGCACATCATCGGGGGCCAGAGGAAATCGCAATTCTGCCATATGCTTCAGCCGGGATATGCTCGATTGCCAGCGCTTGCGATTTTTCAGAGCGGCCGAAGGTCGTCCTCGGTGAATTTGAATTTCCCACCATGGGCCATGCATGGCTTGCCCAGCAGGGGCGCGGGCCGCAAGTCGAGTTTGTCCGCGCGGGAGGTGAGGCTATACCGTTTTCATCATACGAACGCAGCATTGACCGGCACACGCGTATCACAGCGGTAACTCATGTTTGCTTCAACAATGGACATTGGTCCCCGGTCAGGGAAATTGTCAATAAAGCACATGGAGAGGGCGCGTGGGTCCTAATGGATGATTACCAGGATTGTGGCACGCGCCCCGCCAATGTTCGTAGCCTCGAAGTGGATTTCTATGTGACCGGGTCTTTGAAATACCTGCTTGGTCCGCCTGGCTTAGCGGTGTCTCGCTCAAAACGCCGGCGGGACAGTCGGTCCGCTGGTCGTGATCCGCTGCAGGGAGGCTGGCGAGGCTTGCGGGCTATTGGCAAAGCAAGGAATCGTGTTGTCGCCACGCTATGACGGTCTCCGCGTGTCGCTGCACCTGTACAACACTCGAGGAGACGTGGACGCATTGCTGCGAGAGATCGACCGTAACCGCGTGTTATTTGAAGGACTATTCGCGGCGCAGGATGCTGAAGTTGAGCTGAATGTTACAAGGGAATAGTTAAGGAGATGAGTCCAGAACCGATGAAGAAAATGCAGTTGTTGACGATCCTGCTTCTGGTAGGCTCAGCAACTCAAGCGCAAGTGCTCTCGCCGGAAGCATATCGCACGATTCGCGCAAGCGCTTCCGGGCAGCGAGCGTTGGGGGATTTCTGGAACTTGACCCAGTTTTCCGGATTTGCGCCGTCTGCCGGGGCCGATCAAATCGCAAATTATCTTCTTCTTGAGACCAGCAGGTTAGGACTGGCAAACGCCAACATCGAGCGCTTCCCCTCCGACGGCAAGACTTACGTATGGGCATTCCGCACAGAACCATACTGGGAAGCGCACCGGGCAGAACTGTGGCTCGAAAAACCGCACAGAGAGTTGCTGGCCAGCTTCTCCGCCCATCGTGTTTCACTGGCGCGACTGAGTCGAAATGCGAACGTCAGCGCCGCATTAATAGATGTCGTCACCGGTACCCGTGAGGAGGAGTATGCGGGCCGGCAAGTCGAGGGCACAGTCGTACTGGCAACCGGCCCTCTCAGCCAAGTGCTGCGCAAAGCGGTGTGGGAACACAAAGCGCTTGGCGTCGTGATCTTTCGAGAGACAGACGCTGCGGATTATCCCGACTTGGTTGGTTTTCAGGAACCCAAGCCGTGGGAAGGACCGCACGGCGAGCAGACGACATTCGCGTTTTCCTTGTCGAACCGTGTTGGCGAGTCCTTGCGCCAGCGCCTCGCAGATGGGGAGCATCTGGTTGTCCACGCCGACGTCGAAGCAGATATCGGGAGGGGGGAATATCCTGAGGTGCGCGCCGAGATTCCTGGCTTGGATCCTCGTCTCCCCGCCGTTCTCGTGTACGCGCACACCAACGACCGCAATGCAGGCGGTGGGAATAACTTGACCGGCGTGGGCTGTACGCTGGAGGTAGCGCGCGTCCTTAACGGTCTTATCCAGTCGCAGAAGCTAGCCCGTCCGCGCAGAACTATCCGCTTCATGTGGGGGCCGGAACATTTCGGAATCATCTCCCACTTCCACGCCCATCCCGACGATGCTCAACACATTCTCGCCATGATCAACGTGGACATGATCGGCTACGACCAACAGCGAACCAAGGCGGTAGCGCATCTGTTTCGGGCTCCCTATTCTCACCCTACCTTCCTGGATGATGTTGTGCAGAGTTTTATGGAGGAGATGGGTACCAATAACACGATTTCCATCCGCTATGCCGATCTTCTCGGATCCCATCCTGCGGAGGGCTTTCTTGATCCCACCTTCGACCCGCTCGGCAGCCGCACCGACTACCGTTACAACATTGAGCGTTTCTGGGGGCCCAGCGATCATGAAGACGCAGATGAAGCCAGCATCGGCATTCCAGCGATCCTTTTAGGCGACTTTCCCGACGTCTTCTTGGGAACCCAACAGGACACGCCGCAGGTCGCGGATCCAACCCAGATGCGTCGCGGCGCGGTCATTGCAGCAGCATCCGCTTTCGCGATTGCCTCCGCTACCGCCGCTGAGCTTCCTGCGTTTGTGGACAACGCAGTCGCCAAAGCCAAGACGCGTCTTGCCCAGAGTGAGCTGAGAGTACGTTCAATGCTTCGGGCCTCAGGATCGGCGCAATCGGGTTACGATGCGCTGCAATTTCTGCACCTGGATTACGCACGTGAGGCCGAAGCTTTGCAGTCACTCAGCGATCTCGTAGGTACAAATGCCGGTAGAGGCGAGCTGGCGAAGGTGCTCGCCACACTTCGCGAAGAGGAGAAAATTGCCGAGCAGCGTTTGCCTGTCAGCCCGAGAGACATTGTCGCCTCGACCAACGCCGGGCGCGAAGTCCCAGAGCGCGACATGGCAATTCGCGGCCCGGTCAACTTCTATCGGCCCGAATATGGCCGTTGGTGGCTTACGGACAAGAGTGGACATGAAGGTTTTGACAGCAAAATTCCTCTCGCACGGCGCGGGCATTATGTGATGTATGAAGCTCTCAATTTCGTTAATGGCAAGCGAACCGTCTCCGAGATCCGCGATCTCGTCAGCGACGAATTCGAGCCTATTCCAGTAGAAGAATTCAGCAACTATTTTGGATTCTTGGCGTCGGTCGGAGTGGTAAAGATGAAAGTAGAGGTTCACTCCCGTTGAGGATATTGGAAATAACATGAATAACAGCAGAGCAGTCCCGGGTGCGACCGCGCTTTTGATGCTTTGTCTTGCACCTCTTGCGGCGCGCGCCGCGTTGTCCGATGCCGCATCTGCCGTGGAAGCTTTGTCCAAAGTTCGTGATTTCGAGCAGGTCGCCATCTCTCCGGACGGATCCCAAGTCGCGTGGGTGGAGCTCTTGCGTGACGCTAGCGGTGCGCCTTCACGCAACACGGCAATCTACTGCAAGTCGCGGAACGACGCGGCGGCAAAGCCGAACCGAATCAGCGTAGCCAGCGGCCGAGACGCCAAGGAGCACGACCTCGCCTGGGCTCCGGACAGCCGTCAGATTGCCTTCGTTTCTGACGCTGAGAAACCAGGAACGCCGCAGTTGTACACGACAGACTGCTCCGGCCGTACACCCCGGCGACTGACGTCCCTTTCCGGATATCTCGACGATCCCCGTTGGTCACCGAACGGCCAGAAGCTTGCCGTGTTGTTCACTGAAGGAGTGTCCGCCGGTTCAGATCCCCTGGAGGCCTCTCCTCCCCGCGTGGGAGAGTTCGACGAACACATTGCGGAACAAAGCATTGCCGTCGTTTCATTGGCGAGCGCTGAAGTCAAGGTGATTTCACCGCCCGATATGTACATCTACGAATACGACTGGGCCCCAGACGGAAGCGCGTTTGCGGTAACTGCCGCTCCGGGCTCAGGGGAAAACAACTGGTGGATCGCGCAGCTATATACGCTTCCCTCCGCAGGCGGGAAGATAACATCAATTTACAAGCCGCCATTGCAAATCGCCCTACCGCGATGGTCTCCGGATGGCAAGAGCATAGCTTTCATCGCTGGATTAATGAGCGATGAGGTCTCAACCGGCGGCGATCTCTTCGTCATTAACCCCGCCGGTGGCGAACCTCGCAACCTCACGCCTAAGCTTCGGGGCTCGGCCAGTTGGTTTGCCTGGACCTCACCCAACCAGATTCTGTTCGTGCAGGATTCCCAAGGCAAGAGCGTCGTATCCCGCGTCGATTGCGGAACTGCCAGGGTCGACGAACTATGGTCGGGGAACGATTTTCTTAACGCTAACATGTGGATGGGAAGCCTTTCGATTGCTCATGACGGGGTAACTTCCGCAGCAGTGAGCAGCTCACTCGGTCATCCGCCGGAAGTGGTTGCCGGGCCAGTCGGCAACTGGAAGCCCATAACCGAGGCCAATAGCTCGGTTCATCCCACCTGGGGAAAAGTGGAAAGTGTGTCCTGGAAAAGCGACCAGTACGACGTGCAAGGCTGGCTGGTTTTTCCACTGCACTACGAGCCCGCGAAAAAATATCCTCTGGTCGTGGAAGTGCACGGCGGACCAGCCTCTGTTCTGACTTCGGCTTGGCCCAAACATTTCTACCAACCTCTTCTGCTTTCCGGTCAGGGATTTTTTGTCTTCTTTCCCAATCCCCGAGGCAGCTACGGCCAAGGCGAAGAATTCACTCAAGCCAACGTGAAGGATTTCGGCTACGGCGATCTCAGAGACATTCTCAGCGGTGTGGACACCGTGATTGCCCGATATCCCATCGATGCAAACCGGCTCGGGATCACTGGCTGGAGTTACGGCGGTTTCATGACCATGTGGGCGGTCACCCAGACCAACCGCTTCGCCGCTGCAGTTGCCGGCGCTGGAATCACGAACTGGCAGAGCTACTATGGCGAGAACGAAATCGATCAGTGGATGATCCCATACTTCGGTGCGTCGGTTTACGACGATCCCGCAGTGTACGCACGCAGTTCGCCCATTACCTTTATCAAGAATGTGAAAACGCCCACATCGGTAGTCGTTGGCCAATTCGATGCCGAGTGTCCTTCGCCCCAGTCATTTGAGTTTTGGCATGCGCTGAAGACCCTCAATGTGCCAACCTCGATGGTAGTCTACGCAGGCGAAGGCCACCAATTTCACGCCCCGGACCATCGTCTCGATGTCAACCTGCGCATGATTGACTGGTTCAACAGATGGCTGGCGCGGTCCAGCGCGAAGGTCAAAGAATAGAAAACCGACCCCGAAGTGCGCCATGGGACCTGAGTCCGAGCGGAATCCATTGGTCGCCGTGGGCGAGGGATAACGGACTGACGGCCGATCAGTCGTTTCGTTTATTCAATTCCATGAAAATCAAATTCAATTGAGACGGCGAATGTGCCAGGTGTGTGCCGTCTGCATGAAAAGCAGGTCTGTCTTGAACCGTGCCATACGTTTTGGTCCGCTAGGCGCCGAAGCAATTGAGCCACGACTGTGCCTTTAGTCGCCAAAAATTGTTTTATGTTCAAGGCGATCATTATTGTCAAGGCTGCATGCCGTGCTCGGATATCTCCTGCGGAGGAATTTTCGCCGTGCCTGGTATGTGCTTCGCACGGGAGACGAGCATCCGGGACTGGGAAAAGTTGGGAGGCGACTACTTTGTTGCTTCTTGGGAGAAGCGCGGCTTAAAGGATCCTGCTCTGAACGAAGAAGCAAATGCGAAGAGAGTTTCAGGGTAGGGGCGCTCGTGCTCTAGCGTTACGATATCGTTAAGGCTGTGGCAGTGAAGACGCTCATCCGATAATGCTCGCTTTCCCAGGGCTTCCGTTTTGGCGGCTGTTCTCGCGTCAGAACAGGAAAGGGAATGTTGCAGTGGTCGCGCATTCTGCATGCGTGAATCGAAAAGCCGCCCCGAAGGGCGGCTTGGGTTTAGGCGCTCTGGTGCTCGATCTACATCTTTACGGTGATGGGTTCGGTCAACTTGAAGCTGAGGGTGGATTCGGCTGGCAGCACAATTTCCTTGTTGCCGGTGTAGGCGGCGCCTGCGGTGCCTGCGCCAGCTCCGAGAGCTGCACCAATCAGGGCACCTTTGCCCCCGCCGGCCAGACCGCCGATTAGTGCTCCGCCGCCAGCTCCGCCGCCGATCATGGCCGCGGTGCGTTTGCCCTTGCCTTTGAGGTAGCGGCTGACTGAGCTTGTCTGCACATCGTACGCACCGCCGTTTATCGTGACGGAATCAAGAGCCAGTTTGAGGACAGCGCCGCCCTTAAAGCGACCCAGGGGCACCGCTTGCACGACTTTGCCCGAGGCTTCAGCACCGCTCGGTACTGCGACCTTGCCATCGACTTCTATTGGCGTGGCGACGCTCGCAGTGAATTGGTCGCCGGAGTTGCTGAGCTTGGACCCGACCGCGTTGGCGAGGCGCACGGTGATGACAGTGCCTGCCGGTACGGTCACTTCTTTTTTGCCGAACCAGCTCGATGTCTTAGGCGCTGCGTTGTTGTCTGATGTCTCGTCGGATGCTGGCGGCTTTG
>WNEY01010353.1_pt1 | contig 10488 bp, 9 predicted proteins | sample 5400531 | NCBI WGS metagenome assembly WNEY01 (sample SAMN13153338, study PRJNA577476) | soil metagenome | isolation source: 200 cm saprolite under Douglas fir tree site 1 | place: USA:California | collected 2015-04-18
CGCAGCAGGCCCTGGGTGTACGGGTGCGCGGGGGCTTCCTTGATGTCGGCCGAGGCGCCGAGCTCCATCAACTGGCCCGCGTACATGACCGCGATCCGGTCGGCCAGCTCCAGCAGCAGCGACATGTCGTGCGTGATGAACAGGACCGAGAAGCCGAGCTGCTCCTTGAGCTCGACGATCTGGGCCAGGATGTCGCGCTGCACCACCACGTCCAGCGCCGTCGTCGGCTCGTCCATGATGACGACCTCGGGGTCGGCGGCCAGCGCCATGGCGATCATGACCCGCTGCCGCATGCCGCCCGATAGCTCGTGCGGGTAGCTGCGCAGCCGCTCGCGCGGGATGCCGACCAGGTCCAGCAGCCTGGCCGTCTTCTCGTGCGCCTCCTCCCTCGGCAGCCGCAGGTGCGCCTGGATCGCGTCGAGGATCTGGTCGCGTACCCGGAGCACCGGGTTGAGCGCGTTCATGGCGCTCTGGAACACGATCGCGATGTCCCGCCATCGGATCGCGCGCAGGTCCCGCGGCGGCGCGCGCAGGATGTCGACCGGAGTGACGGTGCCGGTCCGCCGGCCGGAGTACAGCACGCTGCCGCCGGTGATCACGGCGGGCGGGCGCAGCAGCCGGCACGCCCCGTAGGCGAGGGTCGACTTGCCCGAGCCGCTCTCCCCGCACAGTCCGACGACCTCGCCCTTGTTCAGCGACAGGTTCACGTGCGAGGCGGCCAGGACGTCACCGCTCGGGGTCCGGTAGGCGACGGACAGGTCCCTGATCTCCAGGACGGGGTTGCCAGTGCTCATCTAGAACTCACCCCCTGGGGCGTCGAGCAGGGATCTGCGCGAGAACGAGTGGACGAGGGCGGCGAGCCGCCCCCGGGGCGTCAGCACCGGGACGCCGAGGACGGGCGTCGGGTCGGTGGGCCACACCCTGCGGCCGGCGATCTTCGTCGCGCTCCGGGCGTCGCGCAGCCGCGGGTTGCTCAGCTCGTCGATGCCGGTGTTCAGCAGCACCAAGGCGGTGCCGATCAAGGCGACCGCCAGGCCCGGCGGCACGAACCACCACCACGCGCCGAGCTGCAGTGAGTTCGCGCTCTGCGACCAGTAGAGGATGGTGCCCAGCGACCAGCTGCTGACGTCGGCCACGCCGATGAAGGCCAGCGCCACCGAGGCGCCGATCGCGTACAGGACGGTGTTGACGAAGCTGGCGGCGATGAGGCTGACGATGTTCGGGATGATCTCGAACAAGATGATGCGCCAGCCGCTCTCGCCGGTCTCCCGGGACGCGGCGACGAAGTCACGGTTGCGGATCGTCAGCGCTTGCGCCCGGACCACCCGCGCGCCCCAGGGCCAGCCGAGGGCACTGAGCACGATGATGGTCGGGAGCTGGCCCTTTTGCGGCAGGTAGCCGAGCAGCACGATCAGCAGCGGCAGCGCCGGGATGACCAGGAACACGTTGCACAGCAGGGACAGGAAGTCATCCCAGAAGCCGCCGAGGAACGCCGCCGTCACGCCGACCAGCACCGACAGCGCGGTAGCGATCACGCCGACGAAGAAGGCCAGCACTAGCGTCAGCCGGATGCCGACCAGGATCTGCGACAGCACATCCTGGCCAGTCTGCGTCGTGCCGAGCAGGTGCGCCGCCGACGGCGGCTTCAGCGTTAGGGGCGTGACGGCACTGGGGTCATACGGGAGCACCTGAGGGCCGATGATGGCCGCGAGGATGAAGAAGCCCAGCAGGATCGTGCCGGCCCGCGCGGTGCCGGGCAGCCGTCGCCACACGCTTGCCAGCGCCTTCATTAGTTCGCCTCCCTTGCCCGCACCCGCGGGTCGAATAGCACGAGGATCAAGTCGATGACCAGGTTGGCGATCAGCACCGCGAACGTGATCACGAGGAAGATCCCCTGCATGAGCGGGTAGTCGCTGCCCTGGACCGCATTGACCAGCAACAAGCCGATACCCGGGTAGGAGAAGACGATCTCCATGACCAGGGCACCGGATACCACGAACCCGATCGCCAGGCCGAAGCCCTGCAGCTGCGGCAGCAGCGCGTTGCGGGCCGCGTAGGTGAGGATGACCCGGCGGTCCGACAGGCCCTTAGCCTGCGCGGCGACCACGTAGTCCTCGCCGACCGTCGTCACCATCACGTTGCGCATCTGCAGCATCCAGCCCGCCAGCGACGTCACTACGATCGTGAAGGCCGGCAGGACCGCGTAGTCCACGGCGCTGGAGATGAACGGCCAGTTCCACCCGGGCGTGTAGTTCTGCCCGTCGTAGCCGCCCGCGGGCGGGAACCAGTTGAACGTGAGGGCGAAGACCTCGACCACCAGCAGGGCCAGGAAGAAGTACGGGATGGCCTGGACGAACATCAGGCCCGGCAGCGACCGGTCCAGCCATCCCCCGGCCCGCCAGCCGGCGAGGATGCCAAGGCCGGTGCCGAGGAAGAAAGCGATGATCGTTGAGACGCCAACCAGCATCAGCGTGTACGGGAGCGCCGCTCCCACCACGGCGGACACGGGCGCCGGGAACTGGCTGACGCTGACGCCGAAGTTGAAGTGGACGCAGTTGCTGAGATAGGTCGTGTACTGATGCCACAGCGACCCCTGGTGGCCCACCCCGAGCATTGCCGAGATCGCGTCGAAGGCGGCCGGCTGCAGCTGGCCCGGGAACTTCGACATGATCGCCTGGACGGCGTTGCCGGGCACCGCGCGCGGGATGAAGAAGTTGGCGGTAACCGCCACCCACGCCGCCACCAGGTAGAAGGCCAGGCGGCGGAGGATAAACGTCATGCCCCCCACCTACCTTTCTGTTGTCGGGAGAAGGGAAGACTCTCTCGCGGCCGCGACGGCGCCGACGGCCACCGGCGCCGGCATCGACGCGGCTGCTGACTTGCGCCGCGGCACGGGCTTGGCCGGGCGCCGCTGCGCGGAGCCCGGCGGGCAGCCGCAGCTGGACCGCAGCACCAGCTCGGTGGGCATCAGCTCCACCTTGGGCCGCAGCGAGGGGTCGGTGATCCGCGCGGTGAGCCGGTCGCAGGCGCGCTCGCCGAGCCTGCGGATCGGCTGGTGCACGGTGGTCAGCGGCGGGTCGCACAGGCTCGCGGGGTAGATGTCGTCAAAGCCGACCACGGCGATGTCCTCGGGCACCCGGATGCCCCGGGCCGCCAGGGCGCGCAGCGCGCCGATCGCCATCTGGTCGTTGGCGCAGACGATGGCATCGGGAAGTTCCCCGGCGCCCGCGAGCATCCGCTCGGCGCCTAGCTGGCCGCTGTCCACGCTGAACCGCCCGTTGTAGGAGCCGACCACCACCGCGCCGGGGTGCGCGTCGATGACGGCCTGCATGGCCAGCCGTCGTTGGGTGGCATCCGGCGCGGTGACCGGGCCGTCGATGTGGAACAGCCGGCGCCTGCCGTGGTCGGCGACAAGGTGCTCCACGAGCGCGTGCGCACCCGACCAGTTGTCCGCCGCCACCACGTCCGCGCCCTTTTGCGCGGTGTCGCCGGCGACGACCACGAGCGGGATCCGCTTGGCCAGCTTGGCCACGGCCGGCTGGGACAAGATGCCCTCGCCGATCAGCAGGCCGTCCACCTTGCCCGACAGCGCGAGCAGCCGGGCCTGCGCCGGGCCGTCCTCCGGCTCTGGCGCGCACCGCGTCTCGTCCTCGCGCATGAAGGTGACCAGCAGGGACCAGTTCCGCTCGCGGATGCGCGCCTCGACGCCGCGCATCACCTCGTCGTAGAACATCAAGCTCATCGACTCGATGTCGTACTGGTCCGGCTTAAGGCCGGAGTGCTCCCAGCAGACGAGGCCGATGACGTCCTTGCGGCTCCTGGCCAGGCTCTGCGCGGCGCCGTCGGGCACGTACCCGAGCTCCTCGATCGCCGCGCGCACGCGGTCGCGGGTGTCATCCCGCACGGCTCGCTGGCCGTGCAGCACCCGCGACACGGTCGCGATCGAGACGCCCGCCCGGGAGGCGACGTCATAGAGCGTTACCACGCTGTAACCTGCCGAGAATGTAAGCGTTTACAAGGACTGATGTAAGCGCTTACGCTAAACCCTGCCTAGGTTCGCGTCAAGGGAGGATTCATGACTAACGCAACGTCGCCTGGCGAGGGGATAGCGTTCCCGGCGGGGTTCACGTGGGGCGCGGCGACCGCCGCGTACCAGATCGAGGGCGCCGCGACCGCCGACGGGCGAGGGCCCTCCGTCTGGGACACGTTCAGCCATACGCCCGGGAAGGTACGCGGCGACGATAACGGGGACATCGCCTGTGACTCCTACCACCGCTACCGCGAGGACGCCGACCTGATCAAGTCGCTCGGCCTGTCCGCCTACCGGTTCTCGATCGCCTGGCCGCGGATCCTCCCGTCCGGCGCGGGGAAGGTCAACCAGGCCGGCCTTGACTACTACAAGGCGCTGCTGGATTCCCTGGGCGAGCGCGGGATCGAGCCGGCCGCGACCTTGTACCACTGGGACCTGCCCCAGGCGCTACAGGACCTCGGCGGCTGGGCGGTGCGCGACACGGCGCTGCGGTTCGCCGAGTACGCCTCGATCGTGGCCGAGGCGCTCGGTGACCGGATAACGAAGTGGATCACGCTGAACGAGCCCATCGTGGTGACCCACAACGGGCACCGGATCGGCGTGCACGCCCCCGGGCTCACCGACGACGCGGCGGCGGCCGCGGTGACGCACCACCTGCTGCTCGGCCACGGCCTGGCCGCCAGCGCGCTGCGCGCCGTGATCCCGTCCGGCACCCCGGTGGGCATCACGCTGAACCTCACCCCGGTCCGGATCACCCCCGGCGCCAACGATGAGGACGCCGCGAACCTTGAGCGCGCCCGGCTGGTCAGCGACGCCTTCCACAACGGGATCTTCCTTGACCCCGTCCTCTTCGGCCGCTACCCCGAGCACGCCCCGCCGAGCATCCTCCCGCCGGCCGGGTTGATCCAGGACGGGGACATGGCGACGATCGCCGCCCCGCTGGACTTCCTGGGCGTGAACTACTACCAGCCGGCGCACCTGCGGCCCGGCGACCCCGGCCACCTGCTGCGCACCGAGGAGCCGCCCCTGCCGGGCATCACCGGCGTCGTCCAGTACCGCCCCGATGAGCTGGAGCGGACCTGCATGGACTGGCTCATCGACCCCGAGGGGCTGTATGAGCTGCTGCTGCGGGTCTCCAAGGATGCGCCCGGCCTGCCGCTGTACATCACCGAGAACGGCTGCGCCGCCGAGGACTACCTGAACCCGGACGGCGTCGTCGACGACCGCGAGCGGGTCAAGTTCCTGCACCTGCACCTGGACGCGGCGGCCCGCGCGGCGCGCGACGGCGCGAACCTGGCCGGGTACTACGTCTGGTCCCTGCTGGACAACTTCGAGTGGGCCTACGGCTACCAGAAGCGCTTCGGCATCATCTACGTGGACTTCGCCACGCAGCGCCGCATCCCGAAGGCCAGTTCCGCCTTCTACGCCGGCGTCGTCCGCAGCAACGCGGTCCCGCCCGCTCCGGCCACCTGGCCCAGCTAACTCTTCTCGCCCACTCCCATGCGAAACGAACCCGGGGCTTCCCGTCCGCGCCTCCCTCATCCGGCGATGCTGAGCGGGCGGGAAGCTACGCGGGACAAACCACCACAAATCACCCAGTTTCCTGCTGCCGAGTGGCCAGAGTTCCGATTTGACCGCTTTGGTGGACTTGTCCAGGTTGCGCGAGAGGATCGGGCAGTCCTTATGGACGATCGTGCGCTTTTTGCGAACCTACCGTAAAGTAGCTTAGGCTTCAGCTACGCTAAGCAATGCAATCGATCGCAGAGCCCAATGACCCGTATACATAGCGTTCCCGAGTGATTACTTTCGGCAACATGCCGGGCTGCTCAGGTTCCGATGCAGGTCACAGGCGATGCAATCGATGCGCGGATACCTCGATATCCGTGACGGAAACATCTGAATGGACAGGTGCAGTGGCGATTCGCCCGCCGCGCGGTCCCGCGTAACGATGCAAACGGCAAGCATCGGGGGCCAACCCCGAGATAACGCTCCGTATTGGCGCCGTATCGCGGGCCGACCGTCATGTCACCACACCGAGAGCCCGGCCCCGGGACCTAGCGAGACAAAAGGCAGGCCAGACGAGATGAACACCAGCAGCAGCGTATCAGCCGAGCTCGGGCTCCGGCTCGTCGTCCCGCAGCAGACGATCGTGCCCCTGGTCGCCAGCCTGTACTACTCCAGCGAGGACCCCTACGCCATCCGCATCGCCTTCCACGTCGGGCTCGACGACCCCGTCGAGTGGATCTTCGCCCGCGACCTGCTCGCCGCCGGCGTCCAGGCCCGCGAGGGACTCGGGGATGTCACCGTCTGGCCGTCCGACGACACGGGGGGCGGCGCTCCCGGGCAGGTGCTCAACATCGAGCTGTCCTCCCCGTTCGGCCGGGCCCACTTCGAGGCACCCCACGGCGAGGTCGCCGACTTCCCGGAGCGCACCTTCGCGGTCGTGCCAGCCGGCACCGAGACCAGCCACGTCGACGTGGACGCCGAGCTGACTAACCTGCTGCGCGAGGCCTGACCACTTAGCCGGTCTTCGCGCCAGGCCGGCCGGACCGGCGCGCCATGGCACCCAGCCGAAATCCGGCGGGCGCCGGCCGTCCGCTCACCCGGCCGCTCCGGGCGCCCGGATCGCCTGTATTAGAGTCGTTTGATATGACAACAACTTCTGGTTCGGTTCCGGTCGTTGACTTCTACTTCGACCCGCTGTGCCCGTTCGCCTGGGTGAGCTCGCGGTGGATCCTGGAGGTCGAGAAGCAGCGTGACATCAACCTCAGCTTCCGGGTGATGTCACTGTCGGTCCTCAATTCCGGTCGTGAGGGCCTGCCCGAGCAGTACAAGGAGCTACTGGGGCGCGGCTGGGGGCCGGTGCGGATCTGCATCGCCGCCGAGCAGAAGTACGGCACCGCGGTGCTGCGCGACCTGTACACGGCACTGGGCACCAGGCGGCACGCCGAGGGCCGCGACTTCGGTCCCGAGCTGTACGCCGAGGCGCTGGCCGAGTGCGGCCTGGACCCGGCGCTGGCCCTCGCGGCTGACACGACCGACTACGACGAGGCGCTGAAGGAATCGCACCACCGCGGCATGGACCCGGTCGGCGACGAGGTCGGCACCCCCACGATCCACATCAACGGCGTCGCGTTCTTCGGCCCGGTCATCACCCGCATCCCGGCCGGCGAGGAAGCGGTGAAGATGTTCGACGGCGCCTACATGCTCGCCTCGAACCCCTACTTCTTCGAGCTCAAGCGCACGCGCACCGAGCCACCGCAGGTCCGCTAGTCGCAGCCTCTGCAGTGATGGCGCCTTTGCCTCGTTCGGCAACGGGGGGTGAATGCGCCTTTGCCTCGCTCCCCTACAAGTCAGGTGCGCCTTTGGCCTGCTAGAGCGTGGTCGTTGGCGCACCTGGCCCGTTCCGCAGCGGAGCGAACGCGCCTTTGCCTCGCCGGCAGCGGAGCGAACGCGCCTTCGGCTCGCCCTGCAGCTGGGGCGCTGCTGTTCTTCTTCCGCGACGCCGACAAGCGCTCCTTCTAGCGTCTTGGACCAGCACACCTAGGCGCGAAGGAGCACCCATGGCCGTCAACACCGTCAACGGACTCGACGAGGTCAAGGCTCTGGTCGGCAAGGATCTCGGCAAGAGCTCCTGGATGGAGATCACCCAGGAGCGGGTGAACCTCTTCGCGGACGCGACGGACGACCACCAGTGGATCCACGTGGACCCGGAGCGGGCGGCGGCCGGCCCGTTCGGCGCGCCGATCGCGCACGGCTACCTGACGCTGTCGCTGGTCATCCCGCTGTTCAGCGACCTGCTTGAGATCACCGGCATCTCGATGAGCGTCAACTATGGCCTGGACAAGCTGCGCTTCCCGGCGCCCGTCAAGGTCGGCTCGAAGATCCGCGTCGGCGGCGTCGTGGACAAGGTCGACGACGTGCCCGGCGGCGTCCAGATGTACGCCGACCTCACCATCGAGGTGGAGGGCCAGGCCAAGCCCGCCCTGGTGGCCCGCGGCGTCTACCGGCACTACGCGTAGTAGCCGGCGGCGAGGCTAGCAGCGGAGCTGCTCCAGATCGTCGGTCCCCTGATCTCGTGGTCGCGGGTTTGCCTGACCCACGCTGTCAAGCACCGGGGACGAGGTACGCCATTCCAGCCGCGCCGCTCACGTCGGCTGGCGACGGAGGGGAAAGAGGGACCGGAGCGGGGACCCGGGATCGTTTCGCATGAGGTTGAAGATCTCTTGACCTTTACGGCGGGCCGTGGCGGCGGCGCGCCGCGATCAGCAACTCCGGGGGGCGCTCGGGGCGGGCAGCGGCATCGTGACCGGCCCGGCCGGGACCAGCGGGGCTGGCGAAGGGCGCGGGGGCGCGGATGGACGGGGGTGGCCGCGGGTCGGGGCGGCGGTCCCGGCCCGCCTGGCGCTCGCCGTCGTCGCCGGCGCGTGGCTGGCAGGAGTGAGCGCGTGGCTGGCGGGAGTGGTGGCCACGCCCTCGCTGTACATGGAGGTCCCAGTGCCCTGGACGACGCCCGGGCTCAGCGCGATGCCGCGCACCGTGACCCGGTGGCCGGCCGTGTCCGTCAGCCGGACCGCGAACGGGCCGCTCCCCGCGCCCGACTGCGCGATCCAGTAGTTGAAGGTAGCGGGCGTGAGGTCATGCCACACGCTGCACCGGGACCCGTCGCTGCCCGTGCCGCCGTTGCCATCGTTGCTGCTGTCGGGGACGGGAACCCCAGTGGCGGCGGCGCTAGCCGGGGCGCCGGCGGCGGCGGCGGGGCTTGCCGGACGCGGGACCGGCTGAGTTCTGGTAGCCTCTACGAAGGCAAGCGAGGCCGGCCGGATCGGCGGGCGAGTGCTTGCCGGGGATCCCGGGCCGTTAGCTCAGCGGGAGAGCGCTTCCCTGACACGGAAGAGGTCACTGGTTCAAATCCAGTACGGCCCACGAGCCTCCGGCGATCCCTGTGCTTGGGCACCGGGGTCGCCTCGTTATATCCCTCAGGGGACGACCCCCTGGAATCCCCGATGCCGGGCTCCGCCCGGCGGGTCCGGGTCTTCTTCCACGCCGACACATCACGTCAGTCAGCGAACTCAGGGACGCAGCGGCTCAGTCACTCGGCAGCTGGCAGGTTCGCCTGTCGCAGGCGTTGCACCAGGTTCTCGGCTGCCAGAAGACTTATATCGCACAGGTCGCCGAGGCGGAGGGGTTCTCCCCCGTTCACTTCCACATAGTGCCCAGGTCGCCTAACCTGCCGCGGGAACTGCGCGGACCCAGGATCTTCCAGATGATGCAGTCCGATCGTCCGCCTGTAACCGAGCAAAGGATGCACGAAATCGCCCGCGAGCTGCGCCGCCAGCTCGCACAACTCACCGGCAGCGAGTAGCGAACTAGCCGCGTTGGCATGTCTCCGGCCGGGACCTGGGGTTCTAGCACGGACGCCCATAGCTATCATGGAGTTATTCGGAGAGATCTAGAAATCCCAGGTAAGTGATTTGATAATGAGCGATACGGCTAAGGAAATACTTTTTTTGCAAGGGGGGGACCGGGCGCTTTTGCTGTTGACGAGGGAATGGTGGCAAGTCTAAGGAATTCGCTCGGACAAGCCTATCATGTCAACTACCCAAGAATGCCCGATGAAGGCAGCCCTAACTACGAGCTTTGGCGACGTGATATTGAGAGAGAGCTTACCCTCTTGCAAGACGATGCCATCCTGGTGGGCCATTCAGTAGGTGCATACATCCTTTTGAGATTTCTTACAGAGCAACACGTTGAACATAGCTTGGCAGGGATCTTTTTGATTGCAATGCCCTTTGTCGGCGATAAAGGCTGGCAGCTTGAGGGTGCTTTGGAAAGTAGTTTCGCTACTAAACTCCCGAGGAATACACCAATATTCCTCTATCACTGCCAGGATGATGCGGTTGTCCCCTTTGGCCATCTGCAGCTCTATGAGCAGGAGATCCCGCAAGCAACAGTTCATATATTTAATCAGGGCGGACATCAGCTAAATAATGATTTGTCGAGGGTTGCAGAAGATATTAAACGTATTTCTTGAAGCGTGTGTCGGGATCGCGATGGAGTGCGCTTGGCCCAGCCTGCCTCGCTGGTCTCCACGCATCGCGTCGGCCGCAGGTGATCAGCTTTCCCTCCTCGGGTTGTCGACTCACCCTCTCTACGGCTTGGCAGCCCCGGAAATCGACAACCACAGCCCGGGCTGTCCCACAAGATCGTCATCGTCAAATAATTGACGAACATGTCTAGAAACGTTACGGTGACATTGAAGCCGCAGTTGGCTATTGCCTCAATCGGCGGCTGATCCCGGCCGACACGGCGGCCGCCGCGGCCTTCCCGGTTCCGACGCCGCGGCGCTGACCGGGCAGGTGCTGTGCGCGGACGGCGGGGTGTCCTTCGCTGAACACCTGCGCAGGCATCTCGCCGTTGCGGTCAGCTGGGCGGTCGCGCAGGCTGTGCCCCGCGCA
>WNEY01004634.1_pt1 | contig 10487 bp, 8 predicted proteins | sample 5400531 | NCBI WGS metagenome assembly WNEY01 (sample SAMN13153338, study PRJNA577476) | soil metagenome | isolation source: 200 cm saprolite under Douglas fir tree site 1 | place: USA:California | collected 2015-04-18
CCCTCCTGGCAGCAGCAGGGGCAAGGCCTCGGGAGCAATACACCGGGGACAGGCGCAGGTGGCCTTGGCTCCACGGGAAGACCAGATGCCGCAGCACTCTTTGGCAATAATGACGGCGATAGAACGATGCTACGTCCTCCTACGGGCCCGCAGGGCGTTAGTCGCATTGGCATTGTGCGCGTCGAAGAGGGGAAAGAGCCTGGGCGCGTCTATGAGGTGCGCAAAGAGTCGCTTACGATCGGGCGCAGCCGCGAAAGTGATATCTTTCTTGAAGACCTGGCTGTATCACGTAACCACGCCGCCATCGTTAGTTTGGGCAATGGAAACTATGCCCTGAAAGATGAAGGCAGCGCGAATGGCACCAAGGTCAACGGCCAAATGGTGAACAAGTATCAGACCTATCCCTTACAAGAGGGAGATAGGATCCAACTCGGCCAAACTGTGCTAGTTTTTGCCAGACGCTAAAAGCAGGTTCCACGGTGCATCAGAAGGCGTAGCCCCTCTTCCTGACACTTTTAGACTCGCGACCTTTGGTCGCTTGCAAACAAGCTGTTGCATTGGGAGTTCGTGGCTCCGCCACGAACTCCCAATGCAACACAAAAAAGAGGTGAGGCCCGCATGCGGGCCGATGAGGGTGAGAGTATCCAGGGAGATGGGGAGGCGTAGCCCCGGATGCGCGCTTATGGTATCCACAAATAATGAACGAGAACTGGTATGAGGAGGGGCAGCGCACTTAGTTGCGCCCCTGTATTGCTGTGCTAAAAGACGACCTGATCGGCGCAACGCTTGGAAACTACAAGATCTTGGGACCGCTTGGCCAGGGAGGAATGGCCCGAGTTTACAGGGCACATCAAGAGAACCTTGACCGTGAAGTGGCTGTGAAGGTTCTTCCACCCTGGTATGCGGCCGACCGTAGTTTTGTTGAACGTTTCAATCTAGAGGCTCGCCTGGTGGCCCGGCTCTCGCACCCCAATATTGTGACCGTACACGATGCCAGCGAATCCAATGGTCACCTCTACATTGTAATGCAACTGGTCGACGGTGGCACGTTGAAGCACCGCCTGGATCAATTGCAAGCGCAGCACCAGGCGATGGATATCCTGGAAGCCAATCGCATCTTTACACAAGTTGCCAGTGCTCTGACCTACGCTCACGAACAGGGCATCATTCACCGCGATGTGAAACCTGTGAATGTCCTGATGGATCGTTCAGGACGCCCAATCCTCTCTGACTTCGGTATTGCGAAAGTACTTGCTGGCACAAAAGAGCAATTGACCCGTCCGGGTGCCGGTGTTGGCACTCCTGAGTACATGTCACCTGAACAATGCAAAGGGGAACCCGTCGATGGACGCGCCGATATTTACGCCCTTGGGGTCATGTTGTTTGAGGCGCTTACAGGACGCACGCCTTTTGTGGGAGATACCTATCATGCACTGGCCCATGGGCATATCTACGAGATGCCTCCACGTCCAAGAGCTCTCAATCCCAGGATCGATCCTGCTGTTGAGCTTGTCATCCTGACGGCTCTCATGAAACATCCCGCGCAACGCTATCAGCGGGCAAATGATATGGCCGATGCCCTTGAGCGGGCTGTACGTTCGATTCCTACCGAGAGCAGTATCGTACAGCGCAGCGGCATCAATTCCGCGTATGTCTGCCCTAAGTGCCAGTATCTCAATAAGCCTGTGGATAAGTTCTGCACCAAGTGTGGGATGCTACTCAACCTTTGCCCCATATGCGGCAAACAAAATATGGCAAAGGATCGCTTTTGCACCCAATGTGGACGAAAGCTCTTGTAGGGGCGCGATAATGAACTTTAAAAAATTAACGTGGATATTGATAGGGCACGGGGGCCGATAAATCGGCGATGGCCACGATAAACCGGGCCCTACGGGTATCCAGCTTATTTTCTTAAAATCCATAATCGGGTCCCTCAATACACAAATTCGTCCAACTGTGGTGCCAGCAGACGCTCGACCATTCGACTCCGTTGCTCAAAATGCTTGACACGTCGCATCCTGCGCTGCTCCGTGCTGAGTGAAAGTATATCAAGTATCCGCTCAACCAGCATATTCGCTTGTACCGGTTTGGTCATATACTCAACTGCCCCTTCTTCAAAGCCATGAGCCTGTTCTGTCAATCGGGTGAGTGCCGTGAGCACTAAAACAGGCACGAGGTCCTGCTCTGAAGTGTAATGAGAACGTAGCCAGTGTAGTACTTCCCAGCCATCAACGGGCTGCATCTTGATGTCCAACACGATTAGATCTGGACAAAACTCCGGTATGACCCCAATTGCTTCCTGACCATCGGAGACCCCATGTACCTCAAAGCCAGATTGCCTCAAATACAGGTACAAGAACTGCCGAATACCAGCATCATCCTCAACCACGAGAATCTTTGACATATTTTCAGCATCATTCATACTCTTCCCTCCACGAAACCACAAGTTAGGCCTGGCTGGAGCCAGGCAACCTCCCCACGCAGGGCGACCGCAAGGGTCGCCCCTACCATGACACATCGGGCGTGCGAAGCCATCTCATGGTAGGGGTATGTCGGGCATAGACCGAATGGCGCCTTTGCCCCACCCTGGTGAAATCACCGAAGCGGAAAACGCACTTCAGCAACCGTGTGCGGCACATTATGCACATCCATGCGCCGCAACGTAAACTGACCTCCTAAATCACCTATTAAATTCTTGATGAGCGAAAGGCCCAAGCCTTCAGAGAAACTACTCTCCCCGCTTTCTTCTAATAATGCGAATGATGACCCATTTCCTGTGTCGAGAACCTGGACGGTGACTATACCAGACGCTTGCCACCCACGAATAGTAACGGTCCCCTCTGCCATACTCACCATCCCATGTTTGATAGCGTTAGATACCATTTCATTAAGGACGAGAGCCAGGCTGGTGACAGCACGCGACGAAATGACAATAGGGCACGGTTCGACCTCGAAGGTGATGTGGGTCTCGGGTGGACGCAGATTTGCATTCGCCACTCCCACGATCTTACGAGCAATCTCATCAACGTGTGCCTCGCTCACATCTTCATGCGACAGGAGGTCGTGCGTTGCCGCTAATCCCTGTATCCGATTGACGCTTTCGGCAAGCGTGCGGTCAACTTCCATTGATTTGCTCCGCCTTTGCTGCAAGGAGAGGATGCTAGCGACGGTGGCAAGATTGTTCTTGACGCGGTGATGCAACTCTTGCAGCAAAACGGATTTGAGTTCCAGCCCGCGTCGTGTCTCCTCGTACAGGCGAGCGTTGTCAATGGCGATGGCTGCTTCATTGGCAAAAGTAATGACCAACTGCATCTGCTCAGGGCTGAGCAGATGGCGATGGCTGCTGTAAATACAGATACAGCCGAGGACTTCCCGTTTAACTTGAAGCGGGACACATAATACTGAGTGAATATCTGAAGAGATCAATGGGTCACTGCGAAGAAAGCAGTATTCGTCGTGATGCAAACAGTCTACGGCCATACTCGGTTGCCCCGTCTGAACGGTGCGACCAGCACAGCATTGACCAACAGCTATCTGTCGGTCCCGCACATCAGCGCCGTTGAGTCCATAGTAGGCAAGGACGTGCAGATGCTGCTTATCGGGGTCCAATTCGAAGATACATGATCGCTCCGCGCCAGAGAGATGAACCGCCTGTGTAGTGATGATCTGGAGTACTTCGTCCAGGTTGAGTGTTGAGGCAATAATAGAGGAGACGCGGTGGATGGTGGCCAGTTCATGAACCTTACGTCGTAGCTGCTCGTCTGTCTGCTCATAAAGCTGTCCATTCTCAATATTGATGGCGATGATGCCAGCTACAACCTCCAGGAAATGAATTTCCTGGCTAGTAAAATCGCGTGGCGAGGCCGATTGGACGCTCATAACGCCAATGAGACGCTCTGTATTCCCAAAGAAAATGATTGGTAAAGCTATCAGTCCATGATACTCGGTGCTGTACGTGCGGGCCTCCGTCGAAAAATGAGGATCACTCAGAACGTCACGCACAAGCAAGGGACGCCCCTTATCCGCTACCCATCCACTGTACCCTTCACCTAATCGAAGCGTAAAGTGCAATCCACCCAAGGGATGCGGCCCATTTGTGGCACGCAAGGTGAGAATACGCTGCAATTCATCATAGAAGAAAATAGAGCAAAGATCGGCTTGCAGTTCCTCCGCGACCGCCTTTGCCGTGATCTCCAGAGTTTGATCAAGGTCCATAGTAGAATTACTGGCACCATTGATGCGCTGCAATGCCGACAAGCTATGTTCAAACTGCTGCGCCATGGAATGCCGTTCAAGGGAGAGCTGATCCATCACTCCCTGATAGCCCCGCGTCAGCGCCAGTACACAGGCAGATTGAAGTTGATATAATCGTGTAGTAGCCTCAAGGAGAAGGTGGGGATGGTCGCTGAAGAGGGCTTGCAATTCAAGAGCAAGCGCGTCAATATAGCCTTGTAATCCCGAGAGGCGGGCATCTAACTTTCCACCTTGTTCTGCCAGCCAGCGGCCCGATTGCTCAAAACGGGTGAGAGTAGAATCCGTATTTTTCAGGAGCGCGTTGAGGAGTAACCAGGCATCGCTGCCCTCTTCCGGTCCAGAAGTCTCACCCGAAGCACGTTGTAAACAGACACGCAACCTGGCAGTGTGCTGTGCCAGCACCTGCTCCACGTCACCCCGCTGTATCAGGTTTTTCCCCGGTAAAAGCTGCTCCACTACTCATCATCCCCGAACTTTGACAACCGTTCATATAGCGTATTGTAGTTGGCTGATGTTCCCATGTCAAGGGAGCAGTTTTCAGACGCAAATAGCCCATTCAGGAAGCTGTTATTTACGAAATCTTTCGTTATACGTTGTGAACAGTAGCGGTAAAAGAGCGAAGAAACAAAACGAGGGGTCATATCATGAGATGCACAAATTGCGCGTTGCCACTCTCGCCAACGCGCACAAGCTGTCCTCGCTGTGGTACGCCGACAGCCTCAGACCCAAGGGCTGCTGCGGCACAGGCGCAGGCAGCCCTACAACAAAATTACGAACAGGTATGGGGAAGAGGAGCACAGCAGCAGAGTCCGTACACTGATGCGACTTGGGGAAGTGGTGGACGTGATACACCTTACAATGGTCCATTTCCAGCGCCTCCACAACAACAAATGCCCAGTGGTATACGTGATGCGCTTCACTACAACTCTGGCCCGGCTTGGTTTCCCACTAATACACCTACAGCAAATGGGGGAGAGAATGGGCAGTTCACTGCTCAGGATATGAATCGAGATGGAAGTCTCTCAGAGCTTCCTTACTACGCAAGGGGTGCTCCTGGAACGTTTCATCCCCGACCCCAACCCTCTCGCAAAAGCAATCTTGGCTTCATCATTGCTGGCCTGTGCGTCACGGCTGGGGCTATGATCCTGATCTTCGTGTATTTCATGGCAATGAGTGTGCCCGGTACTTCAACGACCAACACGGGATCGCCAGGCATCGTCAGGGCCACTCCCTCACCTGTCCCGACTGTAGCCTCACCTACAGCGGTTCCGTCACCAACTTCGGTGCTTCCCGGACAGCAATATATCTCTAACCCTCAGATAGGTAGCGCCGTCGATACGAAGACGGCCAGGGTCACACAGCCGACAACAACGTTTAAGGTGAAGCAATTTATCTACGTGACCTTCGTCGTACACCCTGCTGGCCACTCTGGGGCAGTCTGCTTGCTATGGTATGTGAACAGCCAGACATTCACCAACTTTGCATTTGCGGTAACTCCTACTGATACGGTAGCATATTCCTATACGATCTCCCGTGTTGCAGGTCCTGGCTACGTGGAGCTCTACTGGGCCAGCACAACTGCTTGCACTGATAAGACGCTGGCCCAGCGCGTTAGTTTCACGGTGACGAATTAATATTACGCTTCAACAAGCAAGCGCCTGAGGACTTTGCCGACAAAATTTTTAGGGAGTTCAGTGCGAAACTCGATCTGTCGCGGTACCTTGTAGGCATCCAGCCGTTCACGGCAAAGCGCGAGTAGCTCATCAGCAGTTGCCTGTTCACCACGTTTGAGCACGACTACGGCCTTAATGAAAGGCGAGGTGGTAGCGCCAGTGCCAGCAGTATCTTCTGCTGCACTATTAGAGCCTCCTGGCGAGGCTGTGCTGACGACAGCGGCCTCCAATACTTTGGGGTGCTCGTACAAGACTTCCTCGACATCGCGTGGATAGACGTTGTAGGAGCCAGCGAGGATGAGGTCCTTTTTGCGATCAACAATGGTGAAGAAGCCATCTTCGTCCATGCGTGCGAGGTCGCCAGTGTGTAGCCAACCATCTCGAAGCACCTGAGCCGTCTCTTCGGGCATGTTCCAGTAGCCTTGCATAACTTGCGGTCCGCGAATGAGCAATTCTCCAACTTCTCCAGGTGGGAGTGGTTCGCCCGTCTCCAGATGAACGATGCGAGCATCAGTGCTAGGAAGAGGAATACCAATGCTGCCAACGCGCCGTTCCCCCTCGAGAGGATTAGAGTGGGTGACGGGTGAGGCCTCGGTCAGGCCATAGCCTTCGACCAGACGTCCACGAGTCAACTTCTCAAAGGCTTCTTGCACCTCAACGGGCAAAGGGGCAGAACCACTGACACAGATGCGAATGGTGGAAACGCCATAGCTACGCACCCTTGGGTAATTGGCGATGGCAAGGTAGAGCGGAGGGACACCTGGGAAAATGGTGGGGTGGTACTGTTTAATGGCTTGGAGTACTTGGTCTGGGCGCGTGGTGGGGAGCAGAATGAGCGAACCCGCCAGAGCTATGGACGTGTTCATACAACTGGTGACACCGTAGGAGTGTGAAAGTGGTAGTACACATAACACCACCTCACGTCCACGTTGGGCATCGGGCATCCAATGGCGCGTCTGCACAAGGTTGACCACGAGGTTCTCATGCGAGAGCATGACGCCTTTGGGCGTGTCTGTGGTGCCAGAGGTGTATTGGAGCAGGGCGAGATCATTGAACATGGTACCACTATCCAAATGGGTGCTTGGTTGCCTGCGCAGGAGTTGCTGAAAGTCTTCATGCTTGTCGGGCCCGGTGAATTGGGTCTCTTTACTGCTTGCAGTATTAGCAACACCCCTTGGGTCAATCAGGCTTGCGATCAGCACTCGCTGACGCACCGGGAGATATTCACGGACATCGGTGTAGATGACCTGCTTGAGGTCCATGTTGGCACGGATGCGCTCAACCATAGCACGATAAGACGTCAGGGTAAGCAACACCTGAGCATCGGAATCACGCAGTTGGTAGGCAATCTCTTCCTCGTTGGAGAGCGGACTTCCAAGTACAACAACCGCTCCGGCTTTGAGAGTGCCGTAAAAGGCGATGACGTACTGAGGAATATTCGGTAGGACAATTGCTACACGCTCACCTTTCTTAATACCTGATCCCCGCAAAGCATGAGCAAACCGATTGCTCAACAGGTCCAGTTCGCGATAGCCAATCTTCTGTCCAAAGAAGATAATGGCGGGGCGTTCAGGAAAGCTCTGAGCAGCGTTACCAAGCATATCATGAAGAAGTTGCTTGGGAAGAGGGACGTGCTCTGGCACGTCGTTATCGTAGTGTTGGAGCCAGGGCATTTCGACGAGATGAGCGGCGAGGGCAGCCGCCCGACTGCGGGCATCCAGTAGGGGCAGGGCACCTATAACGTGGGGTTCGATAAAGCGGCGGATAGCCCGATTTACGGCATCGGGACGCTCAAGCTGTACGAGGTGCGCCGAGACGGGAATAACGACCTTGTTTGCACCTGGAATACGGCGCGGTACATCCTCATAATGCTCGCGCAGGAAAACGGTATCGCGATGTCCAAGCACAACGAGCGTTGGTACACGTAACTGCTGCATACGCTCATCGCCCTTCCAGAGGGACATCACTTTATCATGCATGCGCTTGAGTGTGCGTTGCGGAGCATACAGCGCAATGCCAACTTTTCTTGCTGTGAAACTGAAAATCGGATCTGGGATTTGCATCAGCCTGAGTACCGCCGGGTGGAGGATGAAGCGTGTTGGCACGCCAATCAATACCAGATCGCTCACGTCGGAAGGTCGACGCAGAGCGTATTCGGTGGCAACCGCTCCGCCGAAAGAGTGCGAGATGAGGGAGAACGGCCTCTGGACATCGCATGCATCCAGTACCAACTCCAGGTCATCAACCAGGCCTTCCATGCTATAGGGCAGTCCCTCGGGATCATCGCTCAAGCCATGTCCGCGCAGGTCGGCGGCAATGACCCGCATTGTCTGTCCAAAGAAGCGCAACTGATAGAGCCATTGTGTGACGTTACCACCGTACCCGTGTACAAAAACGAGCGTGTGCGTGGCACCTTCGGGATGTATATCGACAACACTGATACGGCGCTGCGCTTGCGTACGCCGCCCGGCAGGCGCATAAATAGTTCGGCGATAAAGTTCGCTATCTAACATCATAGATTGCCTCCCGATAAGGTTTTAGTATTCTGCTACCTCACCCAGTATCTTTGCCAGCTGGTTGCGTTCTTGCTCAGTCAACGCTTGCAAGGGTGAACGTGGAGGATCACCATATCCAAGTGTGAGTTCGAGCGCGGCCTTGAGGCCCGGAACGCTATAGGTTGTGGTGACAGCAGCGTTGGCAGGCGCGAGACGCGCCTGTAAGATACGCGCCTCCTCCAACTGCCCTGCGAGGAAGAGGTCTTGAACACGGCAAACCTCTCGGGGAAAGATATTCGCAAGGGCGGCGATTGCACCCACCGCGCCAACGGCAAGCGCAGGAAGTAGATAGCCCGCACTACCCGCTAAAACGCGGAAGTGAGAAGGGACCTGCGCAACGATCTGTGCCAGTTTTGCCATATTCCCTGCACTATCCTTTACGCCGACAATATTGGGATGAGCGGCAAGGGTACAAATGGTGGCGGCATCGAGGTCCAGGCCAGCGGTATTAGCAGGCATATTATAGATCACCACTGGTAGTGGACTGCTATCAGCCACAGCTCGATAGTGGGCGATCAATGCGTGATTGTCCATACGGCCTTTGAAATAGAAAGGGAGTAACACCAGTGCGATATCGGCTCCACAGCGTGCCGCTTGTTGACAATTGGCGATGGTCCCCCGCGTTGATTGCTCACCACAACCAGCAAGAATCCGCGCATCGCCGCCAGCGGCATCACGCGCAGCTTCAATCACTCGTGCGCGCTCATCACTTGTCAGGTGAACCGCCTCACCATTAGTGCCCATCACAACGTAGCCCGCGATGCCGCTCCCCTTCAAATTGCGGATGTGCCGTTGCAAGGTGGCAAGGTCTAGTTCTTCATGTGCGTCAAAAAACGTGGGAAGTGGAGGATAAATACCTCTCAGGATGATCTCCGACATGCTCCGCGTACTCCTCAAAGATGCAGCACTCATCAATGAGGGAATTATACCATATCAACTTCATCAATCTTTTATTTGCTTCACTCACCTCAATATATTCAACAACACTATTCCCAGGACCAACATAGCAACAACCACCACAACACCGATCAATACCAAACGCAGCATGGCAGCACGGCGAACCGCCTCAGCCCGCAACACACTCACGCGAGCATCCTCGGCGGGACACCAACCTGCGACACCACAATACGGGCAGAGCGGGAAGAGTTCATAGGGGGGGCAGAGGGCATTATCACTATAGTGATACGAGCCAACCTCATAACGAATCTGCTCACTCTCGAAGACGGCACGACAATGCACACAACGCAAGAGCAGGTACTCGCGCCAATCCCGTGCTTTGCATGCAGGGCAGACGGCATCAATGGCAAGTCCACGAATAGAGGTCGGTGTCCAGCGATGGTGACAGCGATGGCAAATGTCTGCGGGCGCAACGGATTGGCTTCCTACATTTGCGACACCGCGCAGCATCCCTTGTTCCCTCAATATGCGAGTCTCATCCGGCGAGAGACGATAGCTGATATCGCCAAGGTTCACCTGCACGGTCGCGGCCCGATCACTCAAGTCGGGAAAGTCATAGTGACGTTGACGGTCTCGACGCGCCGCTGGTGATACCTCTCCATTGTCATGGCTTTTGCGCAGTGGAGCTTTATTATAATCCACACGTACGCGTTGCGCTGGAAAATCTAGAATATGTTCCGAGCGATGAGCATCATATGCTTTGCGTGCCGCCGGATCACTCAAGGTCTGATAGGCAAGCAGCAAGGCGCGCATCCGCTCCTCTGCATCATCACCCTTATAGACATCGGGGTGATATTTCAGGGCGAGCTTCTTAAACGCTGCTTTGATTGTATTAGCCGACGCATCTGCTGCGACGCCCAATACAGTGTAATAATCGTTAAAAGAGTCCATAAACAGAATGTAGGTGGCAATCAAGCGTGCCCACCTTGGCAATTTTTTTTCAAAAGAAGGTATCGTACTAAATAGACGTACAAGGAGGCCAAAGGTTACAATTGCTAAGGAAGAATGAACGTATAATAATAGCAATAATCAATAGCGTCCAAGGAGG
>WNEY01005013.1_pt1 | contig 10487 bp, 15 predicted proteins | sample 5400531 | NCBI WGS metagenome assembly WNEY01 (sample SAMN13153338, study PRJNA577476) | soil metagenome | isolation source: 200 cm saprolite under Douglas fir tree site 1 | place: USA:California | collected 2015-04-18
GTTCGCGTATCAGAACTACATCGACCCCGATCTCGGCAAATGGGGGCGTGCGTACTACGGCACGAATCTCGACCGCCTGATCGAGGTCAAGAGCCGCTACGACCCACAGAACGTCTTCCGCGCGAGCCAGAGCATTCCCGTCAAGCGCCGTTGAACGGGAGCTGCGCCGTCACCATCGTGCCCTTGCCGGGCGGGCTGATCACGAACAGCGTACCGCCGACTGCTTCGGCGCGATCGCGGAGGCCGAGGATGCCGGAGCCTTCGGCAGGATTGGCGCCGCCGCGGCCGTCGTCCGTGATCTCGAACTTCAACACGTCGCCGACCAGGGTCATGTCGACCTTTGCCTTCGTCGCCTGTGCGTGCTTCGCCACGTTGGTCAACGCCTCCAACACGATGTAATACGCGGTGGCCTCGATGTTCTCGGGCAGGCGCTCGCTGGGCGCTTTCACTTCGACCTCGATGGGCAAGCGCTTCGCAACACCCGTGAGCGCAGGACCCAGGCCTTGCTCGGTGAGCGCTGCCGGATGCAATCCGCGCGCAAGTTCGCGCAGTTCCTCGAGTGCGAGATCCAGCTCGTTGGCCGCACGTTCCAGCGATTCGGCGGCCCCCTCCTGGCTCGACTCCAGTTGTCGTCGGGCCAGCCGGATCGTCAGTGCCAGCGAGACGAGCCGCTGCTGCGCACCGTCGTGGAGGTTCCGCTCGAGTTTCCTGCGCTGCTCGTCGCCTGCCTTCACGAGTCGTGCGCGTGAGGCACTGAGGTCCGCCCGTGCCTGCGCGCTTGCGACCGCGAGCGATACGAGCTCACAGAACGCACCCAGCCGAGCTTCGGTGTCGGCCGGGAGGGGCTCTGCGCTCGCGATCCCGACGGCGCCCCAGAGAATGCCTGCGACGACGATCGGGGCCGACACCGACGAGCGGTAGCTCATCAGTCTCATGTTGTCCGCGATCTCTCCGGGTCGTTCCGTGTAGTCGTGGATGCGCGCCGGGGCTCCGGTTTTGAGGACCTGCCCGATGCCGGTGTCCTCGGTCGCCGGCAGGCGCATCCCGAGCTTGAAGGCGTCGTCGGCCACCCCGACGCGGCTATGGCGGCCGACGATGGTCGCCGTGTCGTCGCCCTCGAAGCGAAAGACCGCGGACGCGTTCACCTCGAGCACGCGCGCGCACTCCTCGGACACGGCCGTGAACACACGCTCGGGGCTTGCCTCGGACGCAACAAGGGTCGCGACGCGCCGGAGCGCGCGCTGTTCCTGCGCCAGCCGGCCGACCTCGGCCAGCTTCGCTTCCGGGTCGCCTTCGAAGGCGCTCTCGTCGACGCCGCTCGGTGTCCTGGCGCTCAGGTCGATGCCCGCGGTGACCAGCAGCGACGGGCCGCCATCCTCGCTCGGCATCAGCCTGTTCGACCACGCGATCAGCTTGCGCTGTCCATCCTTGGTCAGCCAGTGACCGACCTGCGGGCTCGAGAGCCCGGTGCTCCAGATGTAGTCGATCACCTCGCTGAATGCCTCCGCCTCTTCGGGAGGAATGACGAAGTCGCGGGCGTCGCCGCCGATCACCTCGTCCCGGGTGAAGCCCGTGACACGCTCGCACGCATCATTGAAGAACAGGATTCGTGCGTCGTGGTCGAGGACACAGACGAGCGACATCGTCGTCTCCGTCAGGACCTTGGCGAACTCGTCGCCGAGAATGAAGTCAGGCGTCCGCGACATCGAAGAGGCTCACCTCGTAGTCCTCGAGTGCGAGCCTGGTCGTTCCCAACGTCTCCGCCGTGAGGTCGCCGAGCTGGATGCCCGCCTCGGCGCTCGCCCGCAGCGACTCCTCGTCGGCCCACAACGTGATCACCAGGGTCTTCGACTCGGCGGGACTCCAGAGCCGGATCAGTCCGCGAAAGCCGGAGCTGTCGCGGAGCCAGGGCAGAAGCTGTTCGCGGACGATCTCCAGGCCGAGATCGTGCTGCTCCTGGGTGGTCTGGAGGGCATGGAGGCGTGCGAGCACGATGTCGTTTTACACTGTCGCCATGCCCTTCGTGCCCCGTCTGGTGATCGCCTGGGCGATCAATCTCGCTGCCCTCTGGGCCGCGAACGCCATCTGGAACGGCGTGCGAATCGAGGGTTGGAAGGCCTACCTGATCGGCTCGGCCGTCCTTGGAATCGCGAACGCAGTGTTGAAGCCGCTGCTCACGGTCCTGACGCTGCCGCTGATCATCGTCACGCTCGGCTTCTTCTACCTGCTGATCAACATCGCGATGATCGCGCTGGCGGAGTGGATCGCGCCGAACTTCTCCATCGACGGCTTCTGGACTTACGTCGGGACAGTCGCCGTCGTGTGGGCGGTCAACTGGATCGGCGACCAGGTGCTCGGCGACATGGAACGCCGCGTCCGGCCGCGCCTCATCTGACCTCCGGGTTCAGTCCCAGAAGCCGTCGTGCACGGCGCTCGACTCCCTGGGCAGGTGGGGGCCGCTGACCTCAACGGGGTGATCCCCGCGCTCGAAGATCTCGCGCGAGGTGATCGCCAACTGCATGTTCTCCGGATTGTGGTTGGTAATGGAGTGAATCTGCTCCTGGCTCAGGCCGAACACGACCCGCCTCACGTTTCCCCAGTAGATCGCGCCCGCGCACATGGCGCAGGGCTCGGTGCTCGTGTACAGCGTGCACCGCTCGAGGAAGTCGGGCTCGAAGCGCGCGCTCGCCATGCGCATCAGGTTCGTCTCGGCGTGGGCGGTGACGTCCTTGGCGGTGCGGACCGTGTTCTCGGCTTCGAGGACGACGTTTCCCCTGTGGTCGACGAGCAGCGCGCCGAACGGGTGGTTGCCGTGCTCGCGCGCCTGCCGCGCCAGCTCGATCGCGCGCCGGAGGTGCTGTCGAAAACCATTGCTCATCCGCGGCGAAGATACCGTCGCAGTCGGGAGCTTCGCGGCTGCTCCTCGCGCCAGTCGTCGTAGGTCTTGAAGGTTCCCGCCTTTCGCGCGGCGACGATGCATTCCGTGTGCGCGTGCCGCCGCCGGGCCGCGTCGTTTTCCGGTGCAATCACCAAGTGGTCGCTCATCGCATGCAGCTGACGCCCGCAGAGCGGGCAGGTATAGGTCGAGGGCTTCTGGCTGCGCGCGCGCCGGACGGCCCACCAGTCGGTCACCCGTACAGCGTACGAAACGTCAGTCGGCTTGGCGCGGCAGAGGGCACGAGACGAACGGCCGCCCGAGCAGGAACGAGCCCAGCTTGTACGCCTCGCAGCCGCTGCAGAAGCCCGTGGCCGCAGCGAGCAGCGCAAGCGCCGCGACGATGCCGCCGAGCGCCACGCCGAGGGTGGTGAGACCGGCTGCATACGCAACCGTTGCGGCCGTGAGAAAGACGGCCCCGACGAGATTCGCGAAGCGCGGCGGGCGGGCGTCCTCGAGCGCTCCTTCGCCGATGCGCGGCTGCACGAGCTCGAAGTAGGCGAGGCACGGCAGGCAGAAGCGCCGGCCGAGGGTCAGCCCGACGAGCAGCTGCATGCCGAGCAGGCCGAGGAGCCACCACCAACCGGTTGCGAGCGCGAGCACGGCGAGTGATCCGATGGTCGCCTGGTTGAACCGCGGGGCGCGCGAATCGATCACGTCGAGATCGCGGTAGGGGTCGGCGAGCCGCTTCACTTCCGAAAGTATTGCGAACCGGTGGTAGTCGAGGTCTGCTCTAGGCTTCGACCGTGTTCGTGTCGGCGGACTTCGTCGTGCCTCTTCGTCACGAGACTCCGCAGTTCCGGCTGGAACCTCTTGGCCCGAAGCACAACGACGCGGACTACAGCGCGTGGTCGTCCTCGCTGGAACACATCCGTGCGACTCCCGGCTGGGAGGAGAGCTCCTGGCCGCGCGAGATGACGTTGGAGGAGAACCGGGCCGATCTGCACCGGCACGCGGACGATTTCGAGAACCGCTCCGGCTTCACGTACACCGTCCTCGAGCCGGGCGGCGACGTCGTCGGCTGTGTCTACGTCTATCCGGCCCTGGATGGCCCGCACGATGCGCGGGTGACTTCCTGGGTGCGAGTGAGCCACGCCGGCCTCGACGGGCCCCTCTGGCGGGCGGTGAGCGACTGGCTTGAAGCTGAGTGGCCGTTCGAGAGAGTCGATTACGCGAGCAGAGGGTCGGCGATCCGCTAGCTCTTAATCACCTGCAGCGGGCCCAGGGCTCGTGCGCCGAGCCGTCAAGGTCCCGATCAGAAGCCCGACGATCCAGCCCACGAAGTTCGTGAACGCGGCGATCGCCAAGATCAGTCTTGTCTGCTCGTCACCGCTCTGGATGTGGCGCACGGCGTAGAACAGACCGATTGCAACCGCGAGCGTCAGAAGGGCCAGCACTCTCCGGCGCCTCACCGCTGCAGCGGTGCCTGCCCCGACCATCAAGCCCGGGCCGCCGACGATCACGATTCCCAACAGGAGTTGAGTCACAGTGGGTCTTCATCGGCGCCGCATACGGCACACTCGACCCCCGCCGGTCAGGCGAACTCGATCACGCTGCGGATGCCGTCCTGCGCCTCCATCAGCTCGAAGCCACGGTTGACGTCGTCCAGCGTGAGCTTGTGCGAGACGAAGGCGTCCACGTCGATGTCGCCGGCGAGGTACATGTCGACGAACTGCGGCACCTGGTCGCGTCCTTTCACGCCGCCGAACGACGAGCCTGCCACCCGGCGACCGGTGATCAAGAAGCGCGGGATGACGTCCAGCGTCTCGCCTTTGCCCGCGACGCCGCACATCGTTGCGAGGCCCCAGCCCATGCGCGCCGACTCGACCGCCTGACGCATGACGTTGACGTTGCCGGTCGCCTCGAACGTGTAGTCGGCGCCGAAACCGTCCGTCATGTCGACGATCTGCTGCACGGCCTCCGGACCGCCGGCGAGCGTGTCGGTCGCGCCCTGCCCCCGTGCGAGCTCGAGCCGGTCCTCCGAGAGGTCGACGGCGATGATTCGTTCGGCGCCTTGGAGACGGCAGCCGGCGACGGCGCCCAGTCCGACCATGCCCGCGCCGAAGACGACGCACGTCGTGCCCGGTGCCACCTTCGCCGTGTTCATCGCGGCGCCGAGTCCGGTCGACAGCCCGCACGCGAACAGGCACGCGCGGTCGAGCGGCGCCTCGGGATCGATCTTCGCGAGCGCGATCTCCGGCATGACTGTGTACTCCGCAAACGTGGACGTCCCCATGAAATGACGGATCGGCTCGCCGTCGCGCGAGAGCCGCGTCGTCCCGTCCGGGAGGTGGCCCTGGTTCTGCTGCTCGCGGATGGCCAGGCAAAGATTGGTGCGGTGATCGCGGCAGTGCTCGCACTCGCGGCACTGCGGCGAGAAGAGCGTGACGACGTGATCGCCAGGCTCGACATCCGTGACGCCGTCACCGACGCGTTCGATGACGCCCGCACCCTCGTGGCCGAGCACGGTTGGTGAGTAGCCGGACGGGTCGCCGCCTGAAGCGGTGTAGAGGTCGGTGTGGCAGACGCCGCACGCCACGAGCCGGACGAGCACCTCGCCGGCCTTCGGCTCGGCGAGCTCGAGCTCCTGGACCTGCAGCGGAGCGCCGAACTCCTCGAGGACTGCCGCTCGGATCTTCACTGCGCATCGATTGTGACGTGTCCAGGCTCGGAAGCCACTCGCTCGAGCCAGCTGCGCACTGCCGGGTACGGCTCGAGGTCGAAGCCACCCTCGGGCGCGACGTGCGTGTACGCGTAGAGGGCGAGGTCGGCGAGCGTCACGCCGCCTCCGACGAGGTACTCCCTGCTGTCGAGGTGACGTTCCATTGCGGCAAGAGCCCTGTGTCCCGCCGCGGTGCGTTCGGGGAGGCGATCCGCGAACTCGTCCGCGCGACCGGAGTACGCGAGCCAGAATCGGGCCACCGCGATCGCCGGCTCGTGGTCGTATTGCTCGAAGAACATCCATTGCAGCACCTGCGCGCGGTCGTACGCATCCTCTGGAACGAAACGCGTGCCCTCACCGAGGTACCAGAGGATCGCGCCCGATTCCGCGAGCGGCCGACCGTCGTCCAGCACGAGTGTCGGCACGCGCAGCGCTGGGTTCAGCCCGCCCAGCACGTCTCCTCGATTCGAACGGTCGACGACGTCCATCGTGTGCCGCTCGTACGGGATGTCGAGGTGCGCGAGCAGCAGGCGCACCTTGTAGCAGTTGCCCGAGACGGGGCTGTCGTAGAGCAGCACGGTCAGCCCCAGGGAAGTCCGTCCCAGCTCTGCGGGCGTCCGTCTTTCCACTTCGGGAACGGTGCGTATGCCTCAGCCGACGAGCTCGTGTCCGTCTCGACGCCCGCGCCGTGACGGATCGCCAGTTCCGAGCGTGGATAGACGGTCTCCTTGTTCTCGACGCGGGCTCCGGTCATGAAGATGACGCATGGCGCGTCCCCTGTTCCGACGAACGAGTGGTTGGTACCGGGCGGGCAGTGGACGAAATCCCACGCTTTGAGCGCGCGCTCCTCTTCTTCGATCAAGAGCAGGCACTCCCCGGCCAGGACGAGGAAGTCTTCCTGCGCGGACTCGCGGTGGTACCGCCCGCCTGACTGGCCCGGCTGCAGAACGCCGATCGTGAAGCCGACCTGAGCGAAGGAGACGTTGTCGCCCTCGAGGATGAAAGCGTCTCCGAGAACATCGTTCGTCACCCAGCGGCCGTCGCGAACGTTCACGACAAACCAGCCCTCGGTTGCGGGCGCGAGACCGCCTTCGGTCTCTTCGAGCCGTGCTTCTTCAACCATCCGCCGGCTAGGCGGTCGCGAACCGCTTGGCAGCTCGGGCGCGAGCCCGTTCCGCTTCGACCTCGCGATTCTTGGGCGCTGCAGATGTCACGAGCTGCTCGAGCAAGCGCTTCGAAGCCGCGGTGACCTCGTCAACCGCGCGGGCGAAAGCTGCCTCGTTCGCCTGCGACGGCTTCGTGAAGCCGCTGATCTTGCGCACGTACTGGAGTGAGGCGTCGCGGATCTCCTCGTTCGTGGCGGGTGGCTCATAGTTGTAGAGCGTGTGGATGTTTCGGCACATGCCCACATCCTAGGAGTTACCCGAAGGCGAACGTCACGCTCACCGTCGCCTCGATCTTCTGGGTGCCCGGCTCGATCGGGACGCTCGAGTCCTTCGCACCTACTGCCATGGGCATGGCCACCGCTCCGCCGCCTTCGACGATCGCTGTGATCTTGCCGAGCGTCGAGCTCGAGGCGGTCGCCAGTGTCGCCGCCTTTGCGCGGGCATCCGCGACGGCTCCCTTGAGGGCATTGCGGTAGGCGGCGTCCTGATCAGAGGCGAGCAGGTTCGGGCCGAAGACCTGGTTCGCACCTGCTCCGACGGCCGCGTCGACGATGTCGCCCGCGTCGCCGATCTTCCGGACCGTCACGGTGACGGTGTTGGAGGCCGTGTAGCCGACGATCCCATCGCCTTTGTCGTTCAGCCGCGGCGAGAGGGAGACGTCAGAGGTCTGGATGTCGGCTTGGGTCACGCCGGCCTTCTTCAACGCTGCGATGACCCGAGCGACCGCCTGAGAGCTCGCCGCGAGCGCCGCGTTCGCCGTAGCGGCCTGGCTGACCGTGCCGAACGCGAACGAGGCACGATCCGGGGTGACGTTGGCCGAGCCGGTGCCGAGGACGGTGATTCCGCCGGATGACGCATCTGCAGCCGGGGCGCTTCGCGCTCCCGAGGGTTGAAAGATCCCGGCGAACGCAGCGATGGCGACGCCGCCGGCGGCGAGTAGTGCGAGGCGAGCGAGCTTCATTGGACACTCCCTTCGGTTGTCTACGACGAGTACGTCGCAGTTCCCCGCGATCCTCACACGATGTGATCGAATTTCTCCGTGGCGACTTTCGAGGAGCTGCTCGAGCATTGGGACGGCGAGCAGGCAGTCATCCACCGTGACCGCGAGAGCGGAGGCTGGATCTTCATCTGCATGCACTCGACGCAGCTCGGCCCCGCGGCGGGCGGGACGCGGCTGAAGGTCTACGACACTCCCGCTGACGGGCTCCAAGATGCGATGCGCCTCTCTGCGGGAATGACCGCGAAGCTTGCCGTTGCAGATCTGGGGCTCGGCGGCGGCAAGGCCGTGCTCGCGATGCCGAAGATCCCCGAGGGCGACGAGCGAAGCGCGTTGCTGCATCGCTACGGAGACATCGTCGCGTCACTGGGCGGCGGCTTCATCACGAGCTCCGATGTGGGTACGGGAGAGTCCGACATGGACGTGATCGCGGAGAGGACTGAGCACGTGTTCGGCCGCAGCCAGGCGAAAGGTGGCGCCGGCGATCCAGGGCCGTTCACCGCCGTCGGCGTCTTCCATGGGATCAAGGCGAGCCTCGCGCACGTGTTCGGGTCAGGCGAGCTGTCCGGCCGGAAGGTGCTCGTCCAGGGTGTGGGCAGCGTCGGTGCGGCGGTTGCGGAACTGCTCGGCCGCGACGGCGCCGTGGTGCTTGTCGCGGACGTCCACGCAAAGCGAGCGGAGACGATTGCGTCGTCGGTAGGCGGCTCCGCCGTCGAGGCAGACCGGGCGATCGGCACTGAGTGCGATGTCTACGCTCCGTGCGCGCTCGGCGCCACGCTAAGCGCTGAGAGCGTTCCGCAGCTCCGGTGCCGGATCGTCGCCGGCTCCGCGAACAACCAGCTCGCCCGACCCGAAACAGCTGAGCTGCTTGGCGCCGCAGGCATCCTCTACGCGCCTGACTACGTCATCAATGCGGGCGGGGCGATCGCGATCAACTTCCTCGAGCTGAACGGCCGGAGCCGGGCGGAGGTCGATGCAGCCCTCGCGAAGATCGGAGACACGCTGACGGAGATCTACGCGCGGGCCGACACCGAGGGCATCACTACGGCTGCGGCAGCGGATGCACTGGCCGCCTCGCGCTTACGTCAGCCTTAGAGTGCTGTCCGGTCGCGGTCGGGATTCGTTACCGAAGGGAGTAGGGAGGATGTTGAAGGAGTTCCGAGATTTCCTGTTTCGCGGCAACATCGTCGAGCTGGCGGTTGCGTTCGTGATGGGCCTGGCGTTTGCAGCAGTGGTCAACTCGCTCGTGAACGACTTGATCATGCCCGTGATCGCCATGATCATCGGGAAGCCGGACTTCAACAACCTGACCTTCACGATCAACCACGCGCAGTTTCGCTACGGCGCGTTCATCACGAACGTGATCACGTTCGTCGCGATTGCCGCGGCGGTGTTCTTCTTCATCGTCAAGCCGGTGAACATGCTGCTTCAGCGCTTCCGGTCGTCGGCAGAGGAGGGGATGCCCGACGAAGAGCGGCGGCACCAGGAGCTGTTGGCCGCGCTGCGTAGCAGTTCGTCTTAGGCTTCCTGATCGTGCACGCGCCGGCGAAGCTGAGAAAACGCCATCGAGGGCCGATCATCGGCGTGGACGACCGCGGCTTCGACGAAGCGCGCGCAACGTTCAACGGGATGATCGAACGGCGCCCGGAGCTGATCGCGCGGCCGCTCGATCTCGCCGACGTCGTCACAGCCGTGTTGTTCGCGCGCGAGGCGGATCTGCCGGTGGCCGTCCGTGGCGGCGGACACGGCGTCGCCGGTCATTGCATCGGCGATGGCAGTCTCGTAGTCGACTTGCGTCTGATGCGCGAGGTGGTCGTCGATCCGGAATCACGGACGGCCAGGTGCGGCGGCGGCGCGCTCTGGGAGGATCTCGACACACCGAGTCAGCGCCACGGCCTCGCGACGCCAGGTGGGACCTTCGGCGACACCGGAATCGCCGGCCTGACCCTGGGCGGCGGTATCGGGCACCTGACGCCCTCGTATGGGCTCACGCTCGACAACCTCCTGCGGGCGACCGTGGTTACGGCCGACGGCAGTGTGGTCTCGGCGAGCGCCGACGAGAATACCGAACTCTTCTGGGCGCTCCGCGGCGGCGGCGGGAACTTTGGCGTCGTGGTCGAGTTCAGGTTCCGGCTGCATCCAGTCGGACTCTTGCTCGGCGGGTCACTGGACTATCTGCTGGAAGATGCACCGGTCGTCCTTCCCGTCTGGCGAGACGTGATGACAAATGCCCCGGACAGTCTCGCGAGCTTCGCGCAGATCTACGGTGATCCCGATACCGGCGAAGGCCTCGTGAACGCCTCGGTTGCCTGGGTCGGCGACCTGGAAGCCGGGCGTGAGGCGATCCGCGAGCTCACCGAGGCACTCTCGCCTGTGAAAAACACCGTCAGGCCGATGTACTACTCCGAGCTGCAGGACATCTATGGACGCATGCCGTTCGGACGGCGCACCAACGCGCGTCCCTTCCGATGCAACCGCGTTCGCCGGGAGAGAGGCGCATTGGAACGCGACTTTCATCAAAGTCTGGACCGACCCCGCTGATGACGAGCGCCAGATCGAGACCGCCCGTACGTACTCGAGGTCGCTCGCGCCGTGGCAGATCGGCGGCGGCTACCTCAACTACGCCTCAGAGGCGTCGGCGGACGGTCTCGAAACGGAGTTCGGCGCACAGCGCTTCGAACGTCTACGAGCGGTGAAGCGTCAGTACGACCCGACGAACGTCTTCCG
>WNEY01004636.1_pt1 | contig 10485 bp, 8 predicted proteins | sample 5400531 | NCBI WGS metagenome assembly WNEY01 (sample SAMN13153338, study PRJNA577476) | soil metagenome | isolation source: 200 cm saprolite under Douglas fir tree site 1 | place: USA:California | collected 2015-04-18
CACCGAGCAAACGATTGTCGATCCAGTCAGCCTCGAAGCCGAGCTGCGGCAAATCCGAAAGCAACAGGTGTCGTACGACCGCGAGGAATTCCTTGATGGCGTGGTCTGCATCGCCGTGCCGGTGCTCGGCCGCAACGGCGAACTGCTCGCCGGCGTCGCCATCCAGGCGCCGCAGGCCCGCATGGGTATCGAAGACGGCCGCGCGCATCTGCCGGTGCTGCGAGGTACCGCTGACGAACTCGCCGAGATATTCCAGGCCATGGATTGAGGGGCGACTTCTCACATGTTCTCGGGAGAACTCGAAACGTGACCCCGGCCAGCGAAGCCGAAGATCGACAAAAAGGGACGCAGCCATGAAGATGACGACGGAAGAAGCCTTCGTGAAAGTGTTGCAGATGCACGGCATCGAGCATGCCTTCGGCATCATCGGATCGGCCTTCATGCCGATCTCCGATCTTTTCCCGAAAGCCGGCATTACGTTCTGGGACGTTGCGCACGAGTGCAACGGCGGCATGATGTGCGACGGCTATACGCGGTCGACCGGGAAAATCGCCATGGTCCTGGGCCAGAACGGACCGGGCATCACCAATTTCGTCACCGCGATCAAGACCGCCTACTGGAACCACACGCCGATGCTGCTGGTGACGCCGCAGGCTGCGAACAGGACGATCGGGCAGGGAGGGTTCCAGGAAGTGGAGCAGATGGCGCTGTTCCGCGACATGGTGTGCTATCAGGAGGAGGTGCGCGACCCTGCGCGCGTCGCGGAAGTGCTCAATCGCGTCATCTCGAAGGCGAAGCGCCTCTCGGCGCCTGCACAGATCAATATTCCGCGCGATTTCTGGACTCAGATCATCGACATCAGCCTGCCGGCGATCGTCGAGTTCGAGCGGCCGGCCGGCGGCACCAGTGCCGTCGCGGAGGCAGCCAAGCTGCTGTCGGCAGCGAAATTCCCGGTCATCCTGTCGGGCGCGGGGGTCGTTCTCGGAAATGCAATCCCCGAATGCGCTGCGCTCGCGGAGCGGCTCGATGCGCCGGTCTGCAGCAACTACCAGCACAACGACAGCTTCCCCGGCAGCCATCGGCTTGCCGTCGGCCCGCTCGGCTACAACGGCTCGAAGGCCGCGATGGAGCTGATCGCCCGGGCCGACGTGGTGCTGGCGCTCGGCACCAGGCTCAATCCATTTTCGACCCTTCCCGGATATGGCCTGGATTACTGGCCGAAGAACGCCAAGGTCATCCAGGTCGAGGTCAATCCGGACCGCATCGGCCTGACCAAGCCGGTGACGGTCGGCATCTGCGGTGACGCCAAGCTCGTCGCCAAGGACCTGCTGGCGCAGCTTTCCCCCACCGCTGGAAATGCCGGGCGCGAGGAACGCAAGGCGCTGATCCATACCACCAAGTCCCGATGGCTCCAGACCCTCTCCAGCATGGATCATGAGGAGGACGATCCGGGCACCACATGGAACGCCGACGCCCGCAAGCGCGAACCCGACCGAATGTCGGCGCGGCAGGCCTGGCGCGCAATCCAGGCTGGGCTTCCCCCGGACGCCGTTATATCCAGCGACATCGGCAACAACTGCGCCATCGGCAATGCGTATCCGACGTTTGAGACGGGTCGGAAGTACTTGGCCCCCGGCCTGTTCGGCCCCTGCGGTTATGGCTTCCCTGCCATCATCGGCGCCAAGGTCGGCAATCCGAACATACCGTGCGTCGGCTTCGCCGGTGACGGCGCGTTCGGAATTTCCATGAACGAGATGAGCTCGATCGGACGCAAGGAGTGGCCCGGCATCACCATGGTCATCTTCCGCAACTACCAGTGGGGCGCCGAGAAGCGCAATTCGATCCTGTGGTTCGACAACAACTTCGTCGGAACCGAGCTCAATTCGCATCTCAGCTATGCCAAGGTAGCCGAGGCCTGCGGCCTCAAGGGCGTGACGGCAAGAACACAGGCCGAGTTGACCGAAGCGCTGCGCCAGTCCTGCGAAGCGCAAAAGAAGGGAGTGACCACCTTCATCGAGGTCATCCTCAATCAGGAGCTGGGCGAACCGTTCCGCCGCGACGCCATGAAAAAGCCCACGGTCGTGGCGGGCATCCGGCGCGAGGACATGCGTGCGCAAGAGGTTGCTTGACGGGGTCTGAGATGACTGTCGCAGTGAAGCCGACGGCCGATCCCAAGGCGGTCGCCGTGGTTGACGAGCTGGTGCGGCGTGCGCGTGCGGCCATGGGCGTATTTGCCGGAGCCGATCAGGCGCGCGTCGACGAGGCGGTCACGGCGCTGGCCTGGTCGCTCTACAATCCAGCGCATGCCAAGGAACTGGCAGAACTGGCGGTGGCCGACACCGGACTGGGCAATGTGCCGGACAAGATCATCAAGAAGCAGCGCAAGACTTTTGGCACCTTGCGTGATCTGCTGCGCGTAAAGACCGTCGGCATCGTCGAGGAGGACAAGGCGCGCGGCATCGTCAAATACGCCAAGCCGGTGGGCGTGGTCTGTGCCATCACGCCCTCGACCAATCCGGGCGCGACACCGGTCAACAAGGCGATGATGGCGCTCAAGGGACGCAACGCCATCGTCATTGCCGCGTCGCCGGCCGGCCTCAAGACCACGCAGCGCACGGTCGACTACATGCGCGCCGAGCTCAAGAAGGTCGGCCTGCCCGAAGACCTCGTGCAAATCCTGCCGCCGCCGGCATCGAAGGACATGACACAGGCGCTGATGGAGGCCGCCGATCTGGTGGTCGCCACCGGCTCGCAGGACAACGTGCGGCGCGCCTATTCGAGCGGCACGCCGGCGATCGGGGTGGGCACCGGCAACGTCCCGGTGATCATCGATGAGACCGCCGATCTCGACGAGGCGGCCCAGAAAATCTGCGCGTCGAAAATCTTCGACAATGCGACCTCCTGCTCGTCGGAGAATTCCGTGGTCATTCTCGACGCGGTGTACGATCATGCGATCGCGGCGCTGGAGCGCGCTGGCGGCTACATGGCCTCGCCGATGGAAAAGGAGCGCATCCAGCGCAGGCTGTGGCAGGATGGCAAGCTCAGTCGCACCCTGATCGCGCGCGACGCCGACGTGCTGGCGAGGGCGTTCGGCCTGCCGGTCGCGGCCGAGCAAAAGAAGTTCTTCATGGTCGAGGAAACAGGCGTCGGCCGCAACTTCCTGTTTTCCGGGGAGAAGCTGGCGCTGGTGCTCGCGGTCTATCGCGCGAGGGATTTCGACGCCGCCATTGCGCGCGTCAATGAAATCATCGCCCATCAGGGTCGCGGTCATTCCTGCGGGTTGCACACGAAGGAGCTCGCCCGCGCGCGCAAGCTCGCCGAACAGGTTGACGTGGTGCGCGTGCTCATCAACCAGGCCCACACCTTCGGCAACGGCGGCAGCTTCGACAACGGGCTCAACTTCACGCTCAGCATGGGGTGCGGGACCTGGGGCGGCAACAGCATCAGCGAAAACCTCAACTACAGGCACTTCATCAACATTACCCATCTCGTGACCCCCATTCGCGAAGACAAGCCGTCGGAAGAGGAGCTGTTCGGCGCCTACTGGGACAAATACGGTCGCTGAGGCGCCAGATGAACTTCGACGAACACGCGGCGAAATCGCTGGTGCTCGCGCCTGCCGGCATACCGGTGCCGCGCGGGCAAATATGCCGCACGGCGAAGGAAGCGGCCCAAGCGGTTTGCGCGATCGGACCCGCCGTGATCAAGGCACAGGTTGCGGCCGGCAAGCGCGGCAAGGCCGGCGGCATCAAGCCCGCCGATACGCCCGAGGAGGCTGAGCGCGTCGCCGCCGCGATCCTGGGCATGAGCATCGGCGAGTACAAGGTCGAGCGCCTGCTGGTCGAGGAACAGGCGAACATCGCGCATGAATTCTATGCGGCCGTCCTGACCGATACGGACGCGCGCAAGCCGCTTGTTCTGTTCTCGACGCAAGGCGGCATGGACATCGAGGAAGTCGCGGCCGCCAAACCCGATGCGATCCGGCGCCAGCACGTCGATCTGGACGTCGAGCCGGGCGCGGTCGATTTCGTCTCGATGCTGGCCGGCCTGCAACTCGGCGATGCGCAGGCGAGCGTCGCAGATATTCTTTCTCGCCTCTGTGCGGCCTATCGACGGCGCGACGCCGAGCTTCTTGAGATCAATCCGCTGGCGCAGCTCGCGGATCGGCGCGTGGTAGCGCTCGACTGCAAATTCGTGCTCGACGATGCCGCCGTCTATCGGCAGGAGGACATCGTCAGGTTCGGGGCCCCCGCCCCGATGACCGCGCTGGAACAGCGCGGTGCGGAAAACGGTCTCAAGTTCATCCAGCTCGATGGCAATGTCGGCGTGCTGGCGAACGGCGCCGGCCTCACCATGACGACCATGGACGTCATTCGCCACTTCGGCGGCCGGCCGGCCAACTTCCTTGAAATCGGCGGCGAGGCATACACCAAGTCGGCGGCGGCGCTCGAGCTCGTTCTGTCCAATCCCGGCGTCAGGAGTCTCATCATCAATTTCTGCGGGGCGTTCGCCCGCACCGATGTCATGGCCGAGGGGGTGGTGAAGGCCTGGCAGGAGCTCAAGCCCGCCATCCCCGTGTTCTTCTCGATCCACGGCACCGGCGAGGACGAGGCCATCGCGCTCGTGCGCGCGCGGCTCGGGATCGAGCCCTACGATCTGATGGAAGACGCCATTCAGGCGGCGGTGCGGGCGGCGCAATGATAATGCGCAAGAGCAGCAAGGTCATTGTGCTCGGCATCACCGGACGCCAGGGCACGTTCTGGACCGAGAAAATGCTCGCCTATGGCACGCAGGTCGTGGCCGGTGTCAATCCGAAACGCGCGGGCGGACGGCATTGCGATGTGCCGATCTTCGCCTCGACGGCGCAGGCCGTGCGAGACACCGGCGGCGATATCGCCGTCATGTTCATTCCGCCCGCAACCGCGCGCGAGGCGGCGGTGTCGGCAATGGAGGCGGGGATCAAGCATCTGGTCGTGTTGACCGAGCACATCCCAGCGCAGGACGTCATGGCGATGCACGCGGCTGCCGCCCGGCACGGCACGCGCATCATCGGCCCCAACACTGCCGGCCTGGTGACGCCGGGCGAATGCTTCATCGGGATTATGCCGGCGTTTGTGCCGAGCGTGTTCAAGCCCGGCCATGTCGGAGTGATTTCGCGCAGCGGCAGCCTCGGCACGCTCGTCTGCTTCGAGCTGACGCAATCGGGGCTCGGCCAATCAGCCTTCATCGGCATCGGGGGCGACCCGATGCTCGGCACCACCACGCGCGACGCGCTCGCGGCGCTTGACCACGACCCCCCAACCGAGGCCGTCGTCATCGTCGGCGAAATTGGCGGCACGATGGAAGAAGACGCCGCCGACTACGCCAGGACGATGCGCAAACCGGTTGCCGCCTTCATTGCCGGCGCCGCTTCGCCTCCCGGCAAGAAGATGGGCCACGCCGGCGCCATCGTGACCGGCAATCGCGGAGGCTATGCGTCGAAACGCCGGGCGCTTGAAGCGGCCGGGGTCATCGTCGCCGATACGCCGGCGGAGATTGCGCACGCACTCTCCGGAAGACATCCAAGGCCGCGCCTACACGCTGCCGGTGTTTCGTAACAAGCCCATCAATGCTGCCGCGTGTCCTGCAGGATCAGGTCCGAGGCCTTTTCGCCGATCATGATCGCCGGAAGATTGGTGTTGCCGGACACCAGCGTCGGCATGATCGAGCAATCGGCCACCCAGAGCCCCTCGACGCCCCGCACGCGCAGTTGGGGATCGACCACCGCCGCGTCGTCGGCGCCCATCCGGCAGGTGCCGGCCGGATGAAAAATCGTCGCGCCGTTCTGGCGCGCAAACGCCAACAGCTCGGTCTCGGAATCAACCGCCGGCCCTGGAGTGACTTCGGCGGCTATGTAGTCGGACAGCGGCTTGGCGCGCGCCAGCTCGCGCGCGAATGAAATGGCGCGAACCGCACAGGCGCGGTCGGTTTCGGTTGCAAGATAGTTCGCGTGAATGCGCGGACGCACCAGCGGATCGGCGCTGGCAAGCTCGATACGCCCGCGGCTTTCCGGACGCAGCTGGCAGACCGAGAGCGTGAAGCCGGAAAAGTCATGGACCTCGCCGCCCGCCATGTCCGCGCTCAGCGTGGCCACATGGAACTGGATATCCGGCGTCCTGGAGTTCGGCATCACGCGTGCAAACAGGCCGCCCTGGTTGATGCCGAGGGCGAGCGGTCCACCGCGGAAGAGCAGCCATTCAAGGCCGATGCGCGCGCAGCCTATGACGGAGCGCAACTGGTCGTTGGTCGTGATCGGCACTGCACAGCGATAAATGAGACGAAACTGCAAATGATCCTGCAGATTTTCGCCGACCCCGGCGCGATCGACAACAATCGGGATGCCGTATTGGCGCAGCGCGGCGGCGGGGCCGATTCCCGACACCATGAGCAGGTGCGGCGACTGGATAGACCCGGCGCACAGAATGACGCCGCCTCGCGCCCGAATGATGCAGTCCTGCGCGCCGACGCGGCATTCGATCCCGGCGGCGCGCCCCCGCTCGAACAGGATGCGTGTAGCCAACGCCTGCGTGATGACCCGCAGGTTTCTTCTTTTTCGCGCCGGCCGCAGATAGGCCTTGGCAGCGGAGACGCGCCAACCGTCCTTCATCGTCAGCTGATAGTAGCCCGCTCCTTCCTGCGACTCGCCGTTGAAGTCGTCTGTTCGCGGGATGCCGCGCGCCTGCGCCGACGCTATGAAGGCTTCGATCAGCTCGTGCCGCCGTTTGATGCTGCTGACCGCCGTCGGTCCGCCGCTGCCGTGCAACTGGCTTTCGGCATGATCGGGATTGCTCTCCGACTTGACGAAATACGGCAGCACGTCGTTCCACGACCAGCCGGTGTTTCCAAGCCCGGCCCAATGGTCGTAATCCTCGTGCTGGCCGCGGATCGCAATCAGCCCATTGATCGAGCTCGATCCGCCGAGCACGCGACCGCGCGGCCAGTAGATCTGGCGTCCGTCCATGTTGCGGTCGGGCTCGGTGTAGAACTGCCAGTTGACGAGCGGGTCCCACATCGTGCGGCCGTATCCGATCGGCAGCGCAATCCAGAACCTGCGGTCGTGCGGCCCCGCCTCCAGCAAGGCGACGCGGTGGCGCGGATCGGCGGAGAGCCGGTTGGCCAACACGCAACCGGCGGAACCCGCGCCGACGATGATGAAGTCGAACTCGCCGAGATTCATTGATCGTCGTCGCTGATCTCGTCATGGATCAACATGCGTAGCCTGCGCTTGAGCTTCGCGTAGGCGGCGCTGTCCTCGTCCCGCGGGCGCGGCAGATCGACCTCGATGAAGCTCTTCACCCGCCCCGGCCGCCTGGTCATCACCACGATATGGTCGGCGAGCTTGATCGCCTCGTCGATGCTGTGCGTCACCAGCAGCACGGTTTTCGGCTCCCGCTGCCAGATCAACACCAGCTCATCCTGCATCAGGCTGCGGTTCTGCGCATCGAGCGCGGCAAACGGCTCGTCCATCAGGAGAACGCGCGGGCCAACCGCCAGCGCTCGCGCGATGGCGACGCGCTGGCGCATGCCACCGGAGAGATGATGCGGCAGCTTGTGCTCGAATCCCTGCAGCCCCACGAGCTCGACGTGATGGCGCGTCACCCGCGCTCGCTCCGACCTAGGAATGTTCTTCATCTCCAGGCCGAACGCGATGTTTTGTGCCACGCTCATCCAGGGAAACAACGCATAGTCCTGAAAGATCATGGTGTGCTGCCAGCCGGGCTCGCGGATCGGCGTGCCGTCGACGGTGACAACGCCCTTCGTCGCCTGTTCGAATCCGGCCGCGATGTTGAGCAGCGTTGTCTTGCCGCAGCCGCTGTGGCCGAGGATGGCGCAAAACCGATTGTCGGGGATTTCAAAGCTGACATTGTCGAGCGCGACCACCGAGCCGATGGCACCCGGCTCCCCGTAGATCTTGGACACGGCGGAGACTGCGACCTGGCCCACGGCAAGCTACTTGGCCATCGCCAGCGACCACGGCAGCGTGCGCCGGGTGAGTGCGCGGATGCCGGCATCGATGGCAAGGCCGACAATTCCGATGGTCAACATGCCGACGGTGATGATGTCGGTGCGCAGCATGCTGCGCGCGTCGTTGATCAGAAAACCTAGTCCCGAATTGGCACCGACCAGTTCCGCCGCGACCAGCGCCATCCAGCCGAAACCCAAGGCGATGCGGATGCCGGTGACGATCTGCGGCAATGCGCCCTTGAGCACGATGCGGGTCAGCACCCGGCGCTCGGAAGCGCCGAGGCTGCGCGCCGCGCGCACCAGATTTGGCTCGATATTGCGCACGCCCATGATCGTATTGATCAGGATCGGGAAGAACATGCCGAGGAAGATGATGAATTGGTTCTGTTCGTCGCCCAGTCCGAACCACAAAATGCTCAGCGGAATCCAGGCGAGCGGCGGGATCGGCCGCAGCAGTTCCACGATCGGATTCATTTGATTGTAGACCGGACGCCACCATCCCATCGCCATGCCGATCGGGATTGCTGCGGAAGCAAACACAAACGCCATGGCCTCGCGTTTGAGGCTGGCGGCAAGGTGATAGAACAACTCGCCGGACATGATCATGGCGGCTGCGGTGACGACGATCGTGGTCGGCGCCGGCATGAGCACCGCCATCTGCGGATCGATCCGTGGCAGCCAAACGCTCGAGGTGAACTGCCAGACCGCGATCATGACGCCAAACAGCGCCAGATTAGGCAAGTACGCGCCGACCCGAATGATCCAGACCAGCACGGGATTGATCGGCAGCGGAGCTGCCGGTTCGGGCGGCATCGGGGCTCGCGCGGTCTCGATGCGGCCGGACACGTCTTCGCCGGCGTCGCTTTGCGGCGGGGGAACGTGCCTGCTCTGCATCCGGCAACTCCGCCGATGGTGTCTCAGCGCACGTTCACGGCTGATAGGTCTTACCGGCGAACGTCCACGCCTTGGTCAAGTCGCCCGCCTCGGGCCACGGCTGCGGCTTGCTGAGCGTCGTCACGTTGTCATAGGCGGGATACGGCAGCTGTCCGACCTTGCCTGACCAATTCGCCGGCAGGAACGGCGGGTTTGCCGGAATCTTCCAGCCCAACCTCTCATAGGTGCGGTTCATGAAGCGCAGATCGAAAGATTTTTCGTAATCCTGCGCCGTCAAGGTCTTCGTCAGGCGGTTGCGCTCCTTCAACCACTTGGCAATGCGCGCGTCCTCCTCGCCCCACAGCTTGGCAAATGGATAGCTGTAGGTCGGCTTGTAGAGATTATTGTAGAGCTGCGTCTGTTGCAGCAGCAGCGCCTTGCCATAATTCTTGAGCATCGGCTCTTCTGCCAGCAGATCCGCGGCCTTCTCGGGGTAGAGCCTGATCCACAGCGTCGCCTCCATGAAGGCGTCGCTGATCGCCTGAACGACGTCCGCCGCGTTGTCGATCAGTTCCTGCCGGACATAGAATCGGCCTTCGTAGAAATTGTATGGGAAGATGGTGTCGATCTCGCGTCCGGTCTTGCGCTCCTCGGTCAGGATCGTCACCGAAGGCTCCCACGGCACGACCGCCGCGATACCGCGCGGAAGCAGGAGCTGCTCGGCGGGCGGCATGTTCTTCAGGATCACGTCCTTGCCGATCTGCAAGCCGACGATGTCGGCCGCCTGAGTAAAGTAGAATTCGGCCGACGAGCCGGTCACGATTCCGATCGTAGCGGACGGATTGCTGCCCTTGAGATCGGCGAGCTTTTTCAGCGGGGAATCGACCGGGACGACGGTCGAATGTTTCAGATTGGGCGCAATGACCGCGATGGCGCGCACCGGCACGCCGCGATCGAGCAAGGACGTGAACGGAAAGTTTCCACCATTGCCGACCTGCACGCGCGAGGAAGCGACCGCTTCATTGACATCCGGACCGGCGGCAAAGACCTGATATTTCGCTTCGAGGCCGCGCTTCGCGAGCAGCCCCGCCTTGTCCATCACCACGTTGATCGTGTTCTGACCCGAGAACGGTCCCTGCCACCCCACGCCCAGCGGCCACCAGCCTTTTTCCTTGAGCCAGGCGACCGACTTGTCCGAGACCTTCTCATAGGGCTGCGGCCATCCCCAGTCGGTGGATGATTGTGCTGCGGCAATCGCGGTGCCCGCGCCGATTGCAACGGCCGCAAGCACAATCGAGGTTGTGATCCGTCCGATGAATTGCGTCAGCATGCCTTCCTCCCAGGTTTGATCGGCCAGCGCGAACGGCCCGCTGGCTTGTTGTCGTTCCGATTGTTTATTGGTGCGCGTTCAAGCTGGTTGCTCCATTGCAGGCTCAAGCACGAACAGCGTGCGCCCATACTCCACGAGTTCGCCGTTCTCCGCGCCGATGTGCGCGACGCGCCCGTCCTGCTCGGCGTAGACAGTGGTGAACAGCTTCATGACCTCGATCAGGCACAGCGGCTGCCCTTTCTTCACGACACTACCGATCTCGACGAAGGGGGGCGTCT
>WNEY01004640.1_pt1 | contig 10484 bp, 9 predicted proteins | sample 5400531 | NCBI WGS metagenome assembly WNEY01 (sample SAMN13153338, study PRJNA577476) | soil metagenome | isolation source: 200 cm saprolite under Douglas fir tree site 1 | place: USA:California | collected 2015-04-18
CGGCGGAAACCGCGAGCGCGAGGATTGTGTGCTGCGCAACGGATTCGAAGGCCGCCTCAATCTCGCGATCCGTGCTGGCCCGCAAAACATGAATCTGCAGACCAACGGCGCGCGCTGCCTCCTGCATGTCTCGCAGATGGCTCTCCGCCTGTGGATAGTTCGGGTTCAGAAGAATGCCGATCGTGGCCGCCTGCGGCACTAGTTCACGCAACAGCCCGAGCCGCTTGGCTTCTAGCGTCGAGGTCAGAATATTCATGCCGGTGGCGTTGCCTCCTGGTCGATTGTAGCTTGCCACGAGCCCCAGCTTGACCGGATCGGCACCGACGGCGAAGGCGATTGGAATGGTGGTGGTCGCGGCCTTGGCCGCGAGCGCTGCAGGATCCGAGCCGGCAACGAGGACGGCCACCGGTCGGCGGGCGAGCTCCTCCGCCATCATCGGCAGCCGGTCGTATTGGCCGAGCGCGAAGCGGTATTCGATGGTCACGCTCTGACCCTCGATGTAGCCAATTTCGGCCAGACCGCGGCGGAGGGCGGTAACCTGAAGCGCAGTATCGTCGGGCGATCTTGCGTGGAGAAACCCGACCTCCGGCATCGCCGGCTGCTGCGCGCGCGCCGCGAGCGGCCACGCCGCCGCCACGCCGCTGAGCAGCGTGATGAAATCGCGGCGCCTCACTCGATCACCTCGTCGGCGAGTTGCTGGAGATGCACAGGCACCTCGAGGCCGAGCGCCTTCGCCGTTCTGAGGTTGATGACCAGCTGGAATTTGGTTGGCGCTTGTACGGGAAGCTCGCCAGGCTTGGCACCCTTTAGGATGCGATCGACATAAGCCGCCGACTGCCGAAATAGGTCGCGCACATCAACCCCGTAGGACATAAGGCCACCGTCTGCGGCGAAGTAACGGAACCCGTAGACCGCAGGCAAACGGTGCTGCGCTGCCTGTTCGAAAATCAACTGTCGATGAACCGCAACGAACGCGCTTGGCAGCACGATCAGCCCGCCGTTCAAGTCATGCGCGAATGCGCTAACAGCACGTTCGATGTCGGCAGCGTCGTGAACAGGGGTTGCGATTGGCTTCACCGCGAACGAAGGTGCAGCTGTCTCGACCGCACGGAGAAATAATGGGGAAAACGGTCCAGTGTCTGGGTTATAGATGACCGCGACACGCGCTAGGAGAGGCGCAACTTCTTTCAGCACCCCTAGCCACTTCCCGCCTATTTCCGGCTCGACCGAACTGAACCCTGTGATATTGCCACCCGGACGCGCCAAGTTCGAAACAAAGTGTTGTTCGACCGGGGCGAAAACATCGACAAATACGATCGGTATGGTGCGGGTCGCCTGCTGCAGGGCGGCCATCACTGGCGAGGTATGGGCGAGGATCACAGCCGGCGCCAGACCAACGAGCTCTTCAGCGTAGGCTCTCATCCGATCGGCATCGCCGGCGCCAAAGCGATAATCGATCGAGACGTTGCGGCCAACGATCCAGCCTAGTTCCTTAAACCCTTGCACAAATGCCGTGACCCAGGCCTGTGCTTCCAAATCGCTCTCTGCGTACCCCATTAGCACGCCAATCCGCCGCATTTGGTCGGGCTGCTGCGCACGCGCCGCGAGCGGCCCGGCAGCCACCGCCCCTCCGAGCAGCGTGATGAACTCGCGCCGCTTCACTCGATCACCTCGTTGGCTACGGCAAGCAGCTTGTCGGGGATTTGGAGGCCGAGCGCCTTTGCGGTCTTAAGGTTGATCACTAGCTCGAATTTGGTCGGCTGTATCACCGGAAGGTCCGCAGGCTTTTCGCCCTTGAGAATGCGGCCGGTATAGACACCAGCAAGGCGCCACGTATCGGAAAGGTTGGTTCCGTAGCTCATCAGGCCGCCGGCCGCGGCGTGCTCACGAAGCTGGTACATTGCAGGCAGCGCGTGGCGGATCGCGAGCGCGGCAAGTCGTTCACGCCGGCTGACGAAGAACGGATCGCTGATAACGAGGAGAGCCCCGATTCGCTGTTGCACCAGAGTTGCAAAGGCCGAGTCGAAGTCACTGTCGGCGACGGCTTTCCCGACAATCAGTCCCTGGCCGAGCCGGGCCGCCGCGGCCTGCACATCTGTCGTTATTGCGTCGGCATCCGGAAAGTTCGGATTCAGGAGCAAGCCCATCAGCGTCGCCTTGGGCACCAGCTCGTTCAGCAGCTCAAACTGCTTCGCTGCCAGGAGGCTATTCAGAAAGCTCACCCCTGTCACGTTTCCGCCTGGACGAGCGAGGCTGGCGACGAGGCCAAGCTTGACCGGGTCGGTGCCGATGCTGAAGACAATCGGAATCGTCGTGGTTGCTCCCTTGGCCGCCAATGCCGCTGGCGTGTTGCCCGGTGTGGCGATGACTGCGACCCGGCGACGAACCAGCTCGGCCGCCAGTGCCGGCAGCCGATCGTGTTCGTTTTCCGCCCAGCGATATTCGATTGCCACGTTCTGACGTTCGACGTAGCCGATTTCGCTCAAACCTTGCCGGAATGCGCGAACGCGGTCCGCAGACGTGTCATACGACTGGCTGTGAAGGAACCCAATCACCGGCATTGCCGGCTGCTGCGCGCGCGCCGCGAGCGGCCACGCCGCCGCCGCGCCGCCGAGCAACGCCATGAATTCCCGCCGTCGCACGTCCGGCATCGGCCCCTCTCGTGCCCGCGGTAGGGCCTTTCAGCAGGCAGCGGCCCGCGCAGCCGTCGACCGCTCCCGCCGATCGGAGGGGGGCGAAAGCCGCGGCTTTGCCAGTATAGACTGGCCCGGAATGGCCGGCAGGTCCTTGGGGCGGTCCTGAATCGTTCTGAATTAGCGCTCGAAGGTCTGCTTTGGGGTCACATCCGGATTCGTGCACCGCAACAAACGACGTGCACGGATGCAATGATTTACTCGATCACCTCGCCGGCGCGCAGCAGGATCGCAATGGGCACGTCAAGCCCAAGCGTTTTGGCGGTCCAGAGGATACAACGTGGATCAACGGAACCTGCCCCGTGGTCCCGCTGATCCGTTCAAGGAAGGTCCTACTCCTCGCGAAGTGAGCAGCCGCTCTCCCGCCATCCGCTAGCGCGGCGGGGGAAGAAACTGGCCACCTCCGGGTGGACCGGGCGGAACCGGAGACGGGCTGATGCCACCTTCACCCCTCGTAGCCGGGTTCGGCGCCGGCGGGGGAAGATACTGACCGCCGCCGGGCGGGCCGGACGGGTTGACGCCGCCCTGACCCGTCGTGGCCGGGTTTGGCACGCAGCTGCCGCTGGCCGAGCCGCCGGCCTGCCTGCACTGCTCCATGCTGTTATAAATGCAATTCAGGGAACCCGTTGGGCCCCGAAGGCAGAACGCGTATTCATTCTGTGCGATAGCCGCTTGCGGCCCGCCGATCAAGGCGGCGATCAAGAGGCCCGACGATAAGATCAACGTACGCATGGGGAACTCCTCTTTTGATCCAGCGCAATCACAGCTTCAGTCACTGCCATTTCTTTAGCTTTGCGCTTGATTAAAACCGGATGAGTGGCCCGAAGGTTCCCTTCGCTGTTTGATCGAAATCAAATCGCAATGGAGGACGCTAGCTTCCTATTCGATTCGATCCCGAAGGGGCGCATCGTCAGGCGGCGAATTCTCACCGTGCGGCTTGCGCAGCTCGACGAGGTACTCAAGTAGCGAACTTGCGGCATGGGGCAAAAATGCGGAACTCACATCGAGCGTATGCTGTCCGCTTTTTTACCCCCGACAGCGACAGGTGAGCGGACATCCCAGATCGGCAGCTTTGTGCCAACAACGGACATCGCAGCCATACCAAGCGCGTTTCAATCTCATGCAGGGACACGGCCCTTCACGGCGTTTGCGAATGATTCGTACGCGATACGGCCATTCGAGGAAATAGGCAGATGATCGCGCAAGCGGGTGCGGAGTTCTTCTCTGGCGCTCGCTGACATGCCTGCGATTATTTTACCCTGCGGCCCAATTGGCGCAGCGTTTGAGTCCCAAAAGTCATCGAAGTTGGCAAAAACGGGTTGGATGCGGATCACCCGCGTCTCGACCGATTCAAGCCCAGCGTTTTTCCACAACCCTTGCATGGCATCCCGCCCCGAGGCCGCAGGGTTGGGTGGGCGCACTGAAGTCATTCCCATTGATTCCAGTGCTAAGTAAATCGGGTGGACTGGGGCTCCACCGCCAAGAGTGTCCCACATGTAGGCCGCAACGCGTCCGCCAGGTCGCACCACGCGCGTCATTTCCGCAGTCGCCCTACCTGGATCGGGAAGAAACGAGATCACCAGAGCCATCGCCGCAACGTCAAAGCTGCTATCTGCGAACGGCAGGTTCTGGGCATCTCCTACTCGGAAGTCCGTCATCCTGACGCCGGGCCGTGTCCGCGCATAGGCGAGTTGATCATCCGACGGATCAATCGCCGTCACGGCTGCGGGAGCACAGCGCATAATCAGCTCCTCGGTAAAGGCGCCGTTTCCGCACCCGACATCGAGCCATCTAAGATTTTTCGGAACGTTGAGCCAGTCCAGGAACGCTCCAGCGAGTATACGGCTCCAACGGCCCATCAGCCGCTCATAAGCTTCTCCGTCCGTGAAGAGTTTGTCAGCCTCGCCCATGGGCATCAGAGATCATTCGATCACCTCGTCGGCGCGGGCGAGCAGGGTCGGCGGCACAGCGATGCCGAGCGCCTTTGCAGTCTTGATATTGATCACCAGCTCGAATTTGGTTGGCATCTGGACTGGCAGGTCGGCCGGCTTGGCGCCTTTGAGGATGCGATCGACGTACGCCGCGGCGCGGTAGAAAAGATCGACTCGGTCAATACCGTAGGCGATCAGGCCGCCGTTCCTTGCGAATGGGGAGACCGAATAGATCGCCGGTAGTTTCTGCCGGGCCACCAAGGCAACAATCGCCGCGGGACGGGAGTTTATGAAACTGTCCGGCAGAAAGATCAGGCCGCCGGACGGCCCGCGTCCGGCCGCAGCGATGGCTTGTTCAATATCGGACTCGTTGCGGACCGGCGCAATGACCAATTCGATTGCAGTGGTCGAACGGACAGCCTCGATCGAGGGTAGAAACATGCGCGCAAAGGGCGCCGAATCGGGATTGAAGACGACTGTGATTGATCCGACGCGGGGCGCAATCTCCTTGAGCATCTCCACCCATTTCGCCCCCATGGCGGGTTCTTCGACCCCAAACCCAGTGATGGTGCCGCCCGGACGGTTGAGGCTTTGGACAAAGCCTTGGGCGACCGGATCGGCAATGGCGACGAACACGATGGGAATGACATTCGTCGCCAGTCGGGCTGCGGCCAAATACGGCGTGGAATTGACCACCAGGACGTCGGGCTTGCGGTCGACAAGTTCCTGGGCAAACGCCTGCCTCTGGCCTGCATCATCTGTTTGCCAGCGATAATCGATCTCGACACTGCGCCGTAATGACCATCCCAGTTCCTCCAGGCCGCGCTGCAAGGCGACTGCCTGCTGCTGCCCTTCCGGGTCGTTTTCGGCACGGCCGATGAGCACGCCGATCCGCCGTACGCGCTCGCCCTGCTGCGCGCGCGCCGTGAACGGCGACGCGAAAGCCGCGATGCCAACCCATGAAATGAAGTCTCGCCGCCTCATGTCAGTCCGCGGGCCTCACGAGACGGCATCGTAACGGCTCGGACTAACGCTCCGCAAGGAGTTCGGATGGGCTTGGGACGCGAGAAAACCTCACCCCGAGTTCATGTATTCCGGAATGCCCCCGATAGCTGACGTAAGCGAGCCGCGCGGGCACTTCCGAGTCGTGCCCATAAGCGGACTAATGCGTAGCAAACGGCGGTGGTGACTCGATCACCTCGTCGGCGCGCACCAGCAGCGACGGCGGGATTGTGATTCCGAGCGCCTTCGCAGTCCAGTTGTTGATGACTAACTCGAACCGCGTTGCCTCTCGCAGCGGTAACTCACTTGGCCGAGCGCCGCCCAGGACTTTTGCGACCTGCTCAGCCGCGTTCTTATAAATCTCGGATGCGGACGCGCCGTAGGTCATTAGACCCCCGGCGTCTGCGAAGAAACGGAACGCATTCATCATGGGCAGGCGAGCCTTGAGAGCAAACTCGGCGAGTTGCTGAGGCCGAGGATAAGAACTGAGAACAACGTCGGGGTACACGAACAGCGCGTCAGGACGCTCCTTCTCGATCACCGTCAGTTCTGGTAGCAGTTCCTCGGCGGCTCCTACCTTAGCCTGCTGCAATGTTATTCCGAGACGCGGTGCGGCCTCCTGCGTCAGCTTCCATGCGTTGGGAGCAGCTTGGGGGTCATGGAGGAACATCACCCGCGAGGCCTTGGGAACCGCTTCGTGAAGGAGTTCAAGGCGTTTTGGGCTGAGTTCCGTTGTCATGCATGTAACCCCTGTCAGATTTCCACGACCCCGAGCGAGACGTGTGACGTGCTCGAATGGGTCGCACGAGTAGACAACAAGCGGTGTACTCTTCACGGTTTCAGCGACGATGCGTGACGCCCTCGTGCCCATCGTGAACAGAACATCGACCGGCACCTGCGCGAGTTCAGTAGCTAAACCCGGCATGCGCTCGTATGAGCAATCTGCGAATCGCTGCTCGATAAGAAGGTTCTTCCCCTCCACGTAGCCCAGTTCCGCCAGACGGCTACGGAAAATCTCCAAGTTGGGGCGCCGAGGACCGGGGCTACAGACCTCCAGCCAGCCAACGCGCGATACCTTGGCAGCTTTTTGCGCCTGTGAGGGCGGCATAGTGAGCAGGCTTGCGCCGAGCGCAAGAACCGACACCGCAATTCGCGTGCTCGCCCCATTCATTTTCATGACATGGCCTCCGGTCAATTACGCGCGCCTGGCTGGTCCCGTTGGTGTGCGCCGCGCTCGGCTTGGCGCCATAGCACCGTACCTGTAGGCTATCACAGCCGGCAGGCGCGTCCTTGGGGGAAACCTGAATCGTTCTGAAGCGGGCCCGGTCCGGTTTGGGTCATTTTCGTCAAATCGACCCCGCTTCCGACGCTCTCGGCATGTCCGCTTCGCTCCGATCGCGTCCGAATCTTCGCACCGCAGCGATTCGACGCAGTGTGCCAATAGCGACCAAAGTGCGCCGCAGCAAACTGCCCGGTTATTTGACCAGACGGCGCAGCGCGGCGGCGACTCAAAGATTTGGTCAGTGAGGGATTCGCGGAACGGAATTTATGGAATAGTCGCCAGCGGGGGCGAGCCTTGTGGCACGCCACACGCGCTTCATTCGAAACCCTTTGCTTTTAGAACGGTCTGGGCGGCAGGCGAGGAAAGGAACGTGACCAGCGCTCTTCCGGCGTCAGTCTGACTGCTGCCGGTAACGATGCCAGGGGCGAACTGGGTGTAGTTCTGAATCGCTGACGGCAGCGGGCCAGCGAGTTCGACGGTTGGTTGAGCCAAGATTTCGCTGATTTGATTGAATCCGATCTCAACGTCGCCGCTGGCAACGCTTGCGTACAGCACTTCCGCGGGCGGAAATAGCTTAGTCTTGGGTTTCATTTCCACAGCGATGCCCAATCGTTCGAGCAAGCTGGCCACGTAGATGCCACTGGCACCCCCACCGGCCGGATCAGGATAAGCAATCGATTTTGCGGCCAACATCGAGCGTTTGAAGGCGTCGGCGGAACTGATGTCGGGCTTCGCGGCACCCTTGCGCACGAAGACACCAACACCGACCTTCGCGATGTTGACGCGGCTGCCAGCCACGACTTTGCCTTGCGCTTGAAGTTGGTCGATCAGTGGCACAGAGCTTATCACGATATCGGCAGCCTCACCCTTTTGAACACGGTCCGCGACAGCACCCGCTGTTCCGTAGGCGATTGTGACTTTGTGCCCCGACGATTTTTCAAAGTCCGGGATCAGTGCGACCATTGCCGGTTGCAAGGCCACCGCGCATAGAAGCTTAATCTCAGCGGCTCTTGCCGTACTTCCGGCAGTGATACCAAACAAAGCAAGTCCCAAAGCGATTGTCGCAGAGACACTCAGAATGCTGCGTGGATTCATTTTATCTCTCCATACATGTGTATCGGTCGGTGTCAGCGGGATAGCCAACCATCAAACGATCCGGACGTAGGTTTGCGCCATCGCGATCTGCGACACGACCTGTCGTGAAAAGGCCGAAGAGGAGTCGGCGCCATGAAACTTCCCCACCGAAGACAATTTCTGCATCTGAGCCGTAGGCGCTGCCGCGCTGCCGGGATAGCACATCTCAGCAACGGCAAGAGATCGCTGCACTGCGAGATTTCCATCCCGCCTATGTCCGAAGTGGGTCAAAACCGGTAAGACTCAGAGCGAGCAAATGTTTTCCGGTTTGCTGCCGCAAGCAGACCTCCGCTCGACGTCACTGGAGGTCTCAGAAGTGCCAAGCGGCGACGTCCAGCGGCCCCCAACGGGGCGCGCCCTGCCGACCCTTACGGCGCGGCCGCGGGGATCGCGTGTTCGAGGAAGAAGCGCAGCATCTCCCGCGCGGCGTCTGGTCCTCGCGGATCGGTGTATGAGCCGGCCGGGCTGCCTCCCGACCATGCGTGTCCGGCTCCATGGATTTCCCAGTGCTCGAGGATTGCCCGCCCGCTCGGGTCGGCATGGATCGTGCGGGTATAGGAATGTCCGCCGGGAACCCGACCGCGATGCACCGTCTTTTGCGAGCTCGTGGTTCTCATGGACTGCGCGATGACATGATCGCCGTTGCGCGGATGAACCGTGGTGTCCTGATCGCCGTGAAAGACGATGGTCGGAACCGCCGGCCCCTCTCGCAGAACCCTCGCGATGTCTCCCGACCCGGAAGCCGCCGCCAAGTCACCTTGCCGCATGGCGACGAACGCAGACGGAAGATCGTTGGCGGCCCCACAGGCGAGCCCGGAATGCACACCGATCGCCGCATACAGATCGGGGTAGGTTGCGCCCATGACGGCGGCCGCGGCCGCTCCGGCGGATAGTCCACCAATGTAGACCCGCTGCGGGTCGACCGAATATTCGCGCATGACCTGGCGGGTGATGCCCGCGACCAGCGAAGGCTCGCCTCGACCGCGCCGCTGGTCGGTCAGGCGAAACCAATTCCAGCACTTCGCCGGGTTCGCGTCGCTGGGCTGTGCGGGATAGACCACGAAGCAGGTCTGTTCTTCGGCGATCAGGTTCATGCGCGTGCCGGCGGCGAAATCGTCGGGCGACTGGGTGCAGCCGTGCAGCATGACGATCAAAGGAAGCGCCTGCCCCTGATAGCGGCTGGGGATGTAGAGCTTGTAGGCGCGGGTTCCGGCCGAGTTGCTGTAGGTCGCTGCAATGAACTTCCCGCCCGCCGGCACGATGTCCGGCGTGGACACTGGAGCGGGCTGCCGCAAGCCCCGCAATCCGAACCCGGAGCGGCGCTTGACACGGTCGAGCAAGGCGCGGAGCGCACCGAACCGGTGCGGCTGGGCGGATGTGGCCGCGCCGAAGAGCGGACGATCCGTTTCGTCGATGCTCTCGGCCTTGGCGTCGATGATCGGCGGCGCGCGGCCGGCAGGAACGACGTCACCGGGGGTGCCGAATGTCGTATCCGACGCGGTCTCGCCTCGCAGCATGCGCTGAAGGAGCGCCGTGGCTTCGGTGAGCCGGCCCGCGCGGGTGAGGCGCGTGGCTTCGAGCATCATGTTCGGATTCGGCATGTCGTTCATGTTCGAAGCTTCCTCTTGGTCGGAAACGATCGAGCGTCCGCACCAGGAACCCGATCGGTCCGCGTTGGAAATCGTGTCGGGATCCAATGCCGCATCGCCCGTCACTGCATCCTGTCGGCCAGAGCCTCCTTGACGGCCGGACTGGCGTGCAAGGCTCCCAGCACGGCGACCGACGCGATGGTGGCGCGAGCAAGCTCGGGCGTGACATCCGGGGCGATGCTGGCAAGGCCCAGCACATGGATGTGCAACATTTCTCCGGCGCGACGCGCCGCCTCGAGATCTTCGCGGCTGTACTGCCGCAGACCGAGGTCCAGACTCTTGCGGACCGTGGATTGCCTGACCACGTCGGCGTGGCGTTCGAGCTGATTGCGGATTGCGGTTCGAATGAAATCGGTTCGGTTCGAGTAGAAGCCCTCATGTACCATCAGGTCGATCTGGCCGAGGTCGACGTAGCCGAGATTGATCGTGATCTTCTCGCTGTCACCGGGCCTTGGTCGGATTTGGTGCACATTCTCGGTCATGATTTACCATCCGGTCGCCATCCACTCGGATGGTATATGGCTGTCGGCCGCAGGCTTTCAAGGGGGGACCGGGCCGTCCCCCGTCCCGCCCCCTAGGGAGCGGGACGAGGGACACGCCCTCAGCCGGCCGCGGCGGCCGCCGCCTGATCCACCGCGGGCTCGGTGACCTCCTGCTCGATCTTCTGCTTGATGCGGTGCACCACCGACTTGGAGATGCCGACCTCCTCGGCGATGTCGCGCACCGACATGCCGGTGCCGAGCAGCGCCGCGATGCGGTCGCGGTCCACCTCCTCGACCTCTTTCACCGTCCA
>WNEY01004641.1_pt1 | contig 10483 bp, 9 predicted proteins | sample 5400531 | NCBI WGS metagenome assembly WNEY01 (sample SAMN13153338, study PRJNA577476) | soil metagenome | isolation source: 200 cm saprolite under Douglas fir tree site 1 | place: USA:California | collected 2015-04-18
TCGACAACGCCGCCCTCGCCCGACTTCATCAATCGCGATTCAGCGGGTGATTTCCGCTTCATCAACTCCGATCTCTCGGTCCGCGGCAACTACGTCATTCAGGGTAATTTCAACGGTATCCAGGTCTGGGACATCTCGAACCCTAAGATTCCACGCCTGTACAAAGCCTTCGTCTGCCCAGGATCGCAGAGCGACGTTTCGGTCTATCGCAACTTCCTGTTCGTGTCGGGCGAAGCGCTAAACGGGCGCACCGACTGCGGCACGCAGGGCGTCTCGGACACCGTCAGCCATGACCGGCTGCGTGGCATCCGCATCTTCGATGCCACCGATCTCGCCAACCCGCGTCACATCACCGACGTGCAGACGTGTCGCGGCTCGCACACGCATACCGTCGTGACGCAGCCCGGTGATACCGACAACGTCTACATCTACGTTTCCGGCTCCGCCCCCGTCCGCTCGCCGAACGAGCTCACCGGTTGCTCGGCGGCGCAGCCCGATTCGAACCCGAACACCGCGCTGTTCCGCATCGAGGTGATTCAGGTCCCGCTCGCGCATCCCGAACAGGCGCACATCGTGACCTCGCCGCGCATCTTCCAGGACCTCGTCTTTGTCCAGAGCCACAAGGAAGCTCCCGAGGACATCGCGCATGCGGCGCACGTTGCCGATTCGGTCCGCGCCGCGGGTGGATTTACCGCCAAGATCAACGGGATGGACATCGTGCTCGGGCCGGGATTCACGAACCCGCGGCTCGACAGCATCGTGAAGGCGCGCGGCGGGACCGGCGCGCCCACGGCGGCCGACAGTGCCGCGCTGAAGGCGGGTATGCAGGACCTCGTCGACCGGCTCGTCCAGGGGCCGCCGCGGCCGCCGGGAACCCCGCGTCCGGGGCCGACGCAGTGCCATGACATCACCGTGTATCCGGCCATCGGTCTCGCGGGTGGCGCCTGCGGCGGCTACGGATTGTTGCTCGACATCCGCGATGCCGCGAATCCCAAGCGGGTAGGCGCCGTGGCCGACTCCAACTTCTCGTTCTGGCATTCGGCCACGTTCAACAACGACGGCTCGAAGATCCTGTTCACCGACGAGTGGGGCGGCGGGCTGCAGCCCCGGTGCCGCGTGACCGACAAGCCCGAATGGGGTGCGGACGCGATCTTCACGCTCTCGGGCGCGACGATGGGCTTCAAGAGCTACTACAAGCTGCCGGTGGCGCAGACACCGCAGGAAAACTGTGTCGCGCATAACGGCACACTCATCCCGGTGCCCGGCCGCGACATCATGGCGCAGGGCTGGTATCAGGGCGGCGTCTCGGTGTTCGACTGGACCGATCCCTCGCACCCGAAGGAAATCGCGTTCTTCGACCGCGGTCCGATGGATTCGACCAAGCTGCTCGGCGCCGGTTCGTGGTCGGCGTACTGGTACAACGGCTACATCATCAGCTCCGAGATCGCGCGCGGCCTCGATATTTTCGAGCTGACGCCGAGCACGCTGCTGACGCAGAATGAGATCGACGCCGCGAAGCTGATTCATTTCGACTACCTGAACGCGCAAGACCAGCAGCAGCTGGTCTGGCCGGCGAGCTTTGCCGTTGCCCGCGCGTATCTCGATCAACTGGCGCGGTCCAACGGCCTTCCGGCCCCCAGGATCAACGCCACCCGGGACGCGCTGACGCGGGCCGAGCGGGCGTCGGGACAGGCGCGGCGCGATGGGTTGACCTTGCTCGCCACGCAGCTGACCGCCGGAGCTTCAACGTCGAGCGACCAGGCCAAGGTCCGGATGCTGATCGGGGTGGTCAACGATCTCGCCAAGTAAGACAGTTGACTAAGGTGTTGAGCGGGGTTCACGTTGTCTCGTGAGCCCCGCTCGTTCTTCCCGGAAGCGCTACCAGGAGTTCGTCGAAGACTATAAGCACCGGCGCCTCGACCAGGTGTCGGAGGCCGAGGACGGCGGTCCCGCGCCCAGCGCGCCCCGTCCGGGTGCGCGGCGCGCCTACCTGCGTGACTACCTGCGTTGGCTACGGCCGCACCGCAATGCTCTCGGGGCGGTCTTTTTGCTCGCCCTTGTCGTTGCCGGCCTCCAGATGATCGAGCCGCTGTTCATCCGGTACATCGTCGACCACGTGATCCTGAACAAGGGGCTCGATAACGCCGCCCGTCTGACCCGCCTGAACCTCACGGGCCTCGTGTTTCTCACCGTGATCATCCTCTCGCACGTCGGCGGCGGATACAAGGATTACCGCCAGCGAATCCTCAACGTGCGTGTCATGCTGTCGCTTAGACGCTCCCTCTACGAGCGACTGCTGCATCTGCCGCTGCCACGGCTGTGGGAGATGAAGACCGGCGGCATCCTATCGCGTCTCACCGGAGATGTGGAGACCACGACCGGTTTGCTGCAGATGGCGATCGTGTCGCCCGCCATTTCGGTGATCCGGTTGGTGATCGCCATCGTCATCCTGATCGCTCTGAATTGGCAGCTCGCCTTGACGGCGATGGCCATCATTCCCGGCGTGATGGTCTTGAGCTTGATCTTCGTCCGGCGGATCCGGCCCATCTACCGCTCCGTCCGTAAAGACGTCGAGATCGTGGATGGGAGAGTCGGCGAGGCGTTCTCCGGGATTCGCGTCGTGCGGGCATTCCGTCAGGAGATCCAGGAGCTGATCAGTTACATGCTGGGCCGCCATACCGTGCTGCGCAAAGAGCTGTTCGCGCACCGGCGCGAGCTGCTGCTGTGGACCTCGTGGGGTCTGCTGGAAGCGGGCATCAGCGTCGTGATCGTCTGGTTCGGCGGATATCTGAACATCGTCGGCCGTGCCACCGTCGGCGACATCATGGCGTTTCAGTGGTACATGTTCCTGCTCCTCAATCCCGTCTGGAACATCGTCAACTCGTTCTCGGAGATGCAGCGCTCGCTCGCCGCCATGGAGCGGGTGTTCGAGGTGCTGGCGATGCAGGATGACAAGCCCGACCGTCCCGATGCACGCGCCGCGCCCGCGCTCGTGCGGGAGCTGCGGTTTGACGATGTGACGTTCGAGTACCGGGAAGGACAGCCCGTCGTGCGGGACTTCCACCTCGCCGTTCCGGGCGGATCGGTGGTGGCGCTGGTTGGCCGCAGCGGGGCGGGGAAGACGACCGTCACCGATCTGGTCGCGCGCTTCCACGATCCTACGCGCGGCCGGCTGCTGCTCAACGACACCGACATCCGTGAACTCACGCTGCGCAGCTATCGCGACCTCCTCGCGATCGTGCAGCAGGAAGTGTTCCTGTTCGACGGCTCCGTGCGCGATAACATCGCCTACGGCCGGCATGACGCGATCGACGCCGAGATCGAGGATGCGGCCCGGCGCGCGAATGCGCACGAGTTCATCGTCCGGCTGCCGCAGGGCTACGAGACGTGGATCGGTGAACGGGGCGTGAAGCTGTCAGGCGGCCAGCAGCAGCGGCTGGCCATTGCGCGCGCGATTCTGGCCTCACCACAGATTCTCATTCTCGACGAGGCGACCAGTAACCTCGACACCGAGAGCGAGCAGCTGATTCAGGCATCGATGGCCGACCTGCTCGCCGACCGTACCACCTTCGTGATCGCCCACCGGCTTTCCACAATACGGCGCGCCGATTTGATTCTGCTGATGGAGAACGGCGCGGTCATCGAGCGCGGCACGCACGAGGACCTGATGCGGGCGCGTGGTGTCTACTACGAAATGGTGAAGCGGCAGATGGAATCGCACGCGCGCGACGGCGACGAGGTACTGCGGTGACGGAGACGCGCGCCGCGTTCATCAAGGCGGCCATCTGGCACGGGACGCTCGACGAGGCCGAGGCGCTGCTGGCGCGGTACCCAGAGCTTCAAGCCGGTGACATCCACACCGCCGCCATCCTCGGCGATGACAGCGCGGTGCGGCGGTTCCTGGTCGAGGGTCCGGGCAGCGCTACCGCGAAGAGTCCTCCCTACGGCGGCGACGCGCTGAACTATCTCGGACTCTCCAAGTACCTGCGGCTCGATCCCGCTCGGACGCCCGCTTTTCTCCGCGCTGCGACCGCCCTGCTGGACGCGGGGGCCGATCCGAACACCGGCTTCTGGACGACGGGACAGTTCCCAGAACGCGAGACGGCCTTATACGGTGCGGCCGGCGTCGCCCATCACGCGGAGCTGACGCGGCTGCTTTTGGAGCGGGGCGCGGATCCGAACGACGGCGAAGCGGTCTACCATTCGCCGGAGACATATGACAACGCCGCGATGAAGCTGCTGGTGGAAACCGGGAAGCTGACCCCGGAAAGCCTCTCGCTGATGCTGATTCGCAAACACGACTGGCATGACTACGAAGGCGTGAAGTACCTGCTGGAACGCGGGGTGGACCCGAACTACCAGCGGGAGCGCGGCTGGATTGCGATTCATCACGCGATCGCGCGTAACAATTCGCTGGCGATCATCACGCTGTTGCTCGATCATGGTGCCGATCCCCGAGTGCGCAAAGACGGCGCCAGCGCGATCGAGCGGGCCGCGCGCAAGGGACGCGGTGATCTGCTGAACCTATTCACTCAACGCGGCTTCACCATTGGGCTGCACGGCGTGGATCGGCTCATCGCAGCCTGCGCCGTGGACGACGCGCGCACACTACGCGCGATCCGGGAGCGCGAGCCGCAGGTCGTGCGCGAGCTGCTCGAGCAAGGACCCACGCTGCTGGCGGAGTTCGCCGGGACGTGGAATACGGCCGGTGTGCGTCACCTGCTCGATTTAGGCGTCCCGGTGAACGCGCGCTACGCAGGTGATGGCTACTTCGACATCGCAAAAGAGAGCACGGCCCTGCATGTGGCCGCCTGGCAAAGCCGTGCCGATCTCGTACAGCTCTTGATCGAGCGTGGTGCCGATGTCAACGCGAAAGACGGCACGGGACGAACGCCGCTGCTGCTCGCGCGCAAGGCATGTACCGATTCCTACTGGACCGCTCGTGCGACGCCCGAACCGGCGCGCCTGCTGCAGCAGGCCGGCGCCGAGGGGTAACGAAAGGAGATCTCCCATGATTCTGTCACCTGGAACGAAAGCGCCCGATTTCACACTCAAGAAGAGTCCCAAGGAAACGCTCAGCCTCGCCGACCTGAAAGGCCGTCCCGTCATCCTCGCCTTCTACCCAGCCGACTGGAGTCCGGTCTGCGGCGATGAGCTCGCGCTGTTCAACGAAGTACTGTCCGAATTTCAGCGCTACGACGCGCAGCTCGTCGGGATTTCCGTGGACGGCGTGTGGTGTCATGAGGCCTACGCCAAGGCACGCAATCTCGACTTCCCGCTGCTCGCCGATTTCGAACCGAAGGGCGAGGTGTGCCGCAAGTACGGCGCCTACCGCGCGCAGGACGGGTTTGCCGAGCGGGCGCTGTTCGTACTCGATGGCGAGGGTGTGATTCGCTGGAGCTACCTGTCCGACGTCGGGAAGAATCCCGGCGCCGATGGGGTGCTCGCCGCACTGGAGGAATTGTCACAACCGGCGCGCGCGGGATGATTGCTGGACGCGGTCATGGAGGCTACGATTGACGCCCCCTAGAACCGGGAGACTAAATGACCGCGTTGACCGCCCTGTGGCTGCCGATTCTCGTGTCGGCGGTGGCGGTGTTCGTCGTCAGCTCCATCATCCATATGACTCCGCTGTGGCATAAGACCGATTATCCGCGCTTCCCCAACGAAGACCGCGTGCTTGATGCGTTGCGCCCCATCGGCATTCCCCCAGGCGATTATCTGATGCCCCGGCCGGCTACCCCTGCCGAAATGCGCTCCCCCGAGTTCAAGGAGAAGATGAAGCGGGGACCTGCGGTGCTGCTGACGGTCATGCCGCCCTGGACCGGGTCGCTGGCATCGAATCTGTCGCAGTGGTTCGTGTACTGCGTCGTGGTCAGCGTGTTCGCCGCTTTCCTCGCCGGCTCCGCGGTGCCGCCGGGTGCCCCGCCATTCACGGCGATTTGCCGCTTCGCGGGTACGACCGCGTTCCTCGGCTACACACTCGCGCTCTGGCAGATGTCGATCTGGTACCGGCGATCATGGACCATGACGCTCAAGTCCACGTTCGACGGGGTGATTTTCGCGCTCGTCACCTGCGCGGTATTCACGTGGATGTGGCCGCATTGACGACGTCTCCACCCGTCCTCTGCTATCACCGCATCGGCGGCCCGCGCGAGCTGGGCGTCACTCGGGTGGGTCGCTCGGTCTTCGCGCGGCAAATGACAGCGCTGGCGCGCGCGGGATGGAAGACCGTCACACTCGAACAGTTCAGATCGTACGTGCGACCTGCCGACATGCCGTCGTGCAACGTTTTCTTATTGACGTTCGACGACGGCTACGCCTCCCTCGCCGAGCACGCCTATCCCGTCCTTGCCGACCTCGGTTTCACCGCGACGACGTTTCTGATCACCGATTTCGTGGGGAAAACCAACACCTGGGATGTCCGTTACACCTGGAATCGGCTGCCGCATCTGAGCTGGACACAGGTCGAGCAATGGCGCACGCGGGGGTTCGAGTTCGCATCGCACGGGGCGACGCATCGGCGCCTCACGTGGCTGGACGATGCGGCAATCGAAGCCGAGCTTAAGAGCTCGCGCGAGGTTCTGACAGGCCGGATGGGCGCGAAAGCCGGCCGTGCAATCGCCTATCCATTTGGTGCCGTCGATAAGCGTGTCGTCCAGCATGCTGAGAGCGTCGGCTACGAACTGGGGTTTGGAGGCGTGAGGGGACGCGGAGGGCCGCTTCGTCTCACCCGCATACCGGTTTATTCATGGGACGCGGGCGATGTGCCGTTCGGGCTACGAACTGACGCACTCGGATCACTGGGGAGATTCGTGGCGCACGCAGCCAATCGGTGTGCCGTGGGAACGACGGTTATCAAAGGTGTCTGGTCTCTGGTGTCTGGTGTCAGACCAGAAACCAGACACCTGACACCAGACACCTAAACGAAGAATCTCGCTGCTACAGGGATCAACTGCGGATGCCTGATCAGTGCATGCGCAAAGATCCGCCCAATTGACCGCTTCTCCTGCGGAATCTTGTTCACCGTCCGCGCCAACTTGTTGAAGAACGCATCATCCACGCTTTCGAGAGCCTGCTTGATCCGGTAGTACTTGAGGTGGTCCTCGCCGAGTAGCTCCATCCAGGCGTGGTGGTACGCTGACAGGCGTCGTTCGCTCGTATCACCGGCACAGATCGCCGCCGCCGCGGTGCGACCCGCCAGCCGCCCCGCCTTCATCGCATTCGTGATCCCGCCACCCGAAAGCGGGTTGATCATGTGCGCCGCGTCGCCCGCCACCATCACGCCGTCGGCGTATGTCTTCTTGATCGTGGTGTGCACGATGACGCCGCCGACGGTGTAGCCGGTGCGCGCTGCGTTGGGGAACCGCCGCGCGACCCACGCGTCGAGGTACTGGCGCGCGTTGCGGCCGTCATTCTTCAGTGCGACGAGGCCGAGGCCGACGTTGGCGACGCCGATCGCCTTGGGGAAGATCCAGGCGTAGCCGCCCGGTGCGATGGCATTGCTGAACTGCAGGTAAATCGCGTCGGGATTGAAGTCGATGCCTTGAAGGACGTACTGAGCGCACGACTCCATGTCCCGCGCCGGCACGCGCGTGTCGAGCCCCGCCCAGCGGCCCACCATCGTCTCGACGCCGTCGGCGCCGATGACGACGCGAGCGCGATAGATATCCTCTCGGCCGCGCTCTTTCACGCGCACATGCCAGCGCTCGTCACCGTTGCGCGACATGCCGGTGGCTTCGGCGCCGACGAGCACCTCCGCGCCCGCCGCGGCCGCTTCCGCTGCCAGATGCGCGTCGAACCGCGTGCGTTCGAGTATCCAGCCGAGTCCGCAATCGGCGAGCACCACCTGCGTGTCGTCAGGCGCTTCGAAGATGACGTCGGTGATCTGTCGCGAGACCCAGTCGGCGCCGTCGGGATTGGCGAATTCGCGCAGCCCGGCATCACCAACCCCCTCGGCACAGCGCACCGGTGCGCCCACCGCCCGGTCGCGCTCCAGTAGGACAACGTCGAGCTCGGCGGCCGCCAACTTCGCGTGCCAGGCCGCGACGGCGCCGGCGGGCCCGGCACCGACGACAAGGACGTCGACGTCAGGCATAGGCCACCATGGCGAGGGCTCCGACGGGGCACGGAGCGACGCATTTCTCACAGCCGGTGCAAGCCGCGTCATCGACGGTCAGGACATTCAGCTCGAGATGGATCGCTGCGGGAGGGCACAGCGGTAAACAGAGGCCGCAGCGGTCGCACACCGCCAGGTCCACCACGGCAATTGTGTCGGGCGTCACGCGCCGCATGGGCGAAAGGCTAGCCGGGCGTGAAAGGGCCGTCAAGCTTCATCCTTGCTTGGGGTTACGCATTTCATTACCTTGTGCGCGTTCGCGAGAGCCCGCCCAAACTCTTTTACCGACGATCACGTGCTGCCAAGCTGGCTGAATTTCAAAATGGGTGCATGGAGCCCGGCGAACGAAATCGCCGTGGACCTTGGCACAGCTAACACACTCGTCTACGTCCGCGGCGAGGGGATCGTGTTGAACGAACCCTCCGTCGTCGCGATCGAAAAAGCAACCGGCAAAATCAAAGGCATCGGCCTCGAAGCGAAGCGCATGCTCGGTCGCACGCCCGACGGCGTGCTCGCCGTCCGCCCCTTGAAGGACGGTGTCATCGCCGACTTCGACGTGACCGAGAAGATGCTGCGCTTTTTCCTCAAGACCATCATCGACCGGCATCTCTTCCGGGTGCGCCCCAAGGTGATCGTGTGCGTGCCGAGCGGTATCACCGAGGTGGAGAAGCGCGCCGTGCGCGATTCCGCGCAATCGGCAGGCGCGAAGGAAGTGTACATGGTCGCCGAGCCGATGGCTGCGGCGATCGGCGTCGGGCTCCCTGTCGAGACGCCCACCGGCAATATGGTGATCGACATCGGCGGCGGCACGACCGAGATCGCGGTGATCGCGCTGTCGGGCATCGTGTCCGACACGTCGATCCGCACCGGCGGCGACGAGCTCGATCAGGCCATCGTGCAGTTCATGCGCAAGAATTACAACCTGCTGATCGGCGAGCCGACGGCGGAGCAAATCAAGATTCAAATCGGTTCGGCGGCGCCCATCGGGGAAGAGCGCGAGATGGAAGTGAAAGGTCGCGACCTCGTGTCGGGTATTCCGAAGATCGTGCGCGTGCACTCGAGCGAGATTCGCGAGGCGGTGCAGGAGCCGATTCAGCAAATCGTCGACGCGGTCCGTCGCGCCCTCGAGATCACGCCCCCCGAGCTCGCGTCCGACATCGTGGATCGCGGCATTGTGATGACGGGCGGTGGCGCGCTGATTCGCGGACTCGACCTGCTGCTGCAGCAGGAGACCGGGTTGCCGATTCACCTGGACGAGGACCCCATGACCTGCGTGGTGCGTGGGGCGGGGCGGATCCTCGACGCTCCGGAGAAGTACCGGAACGTCCTGACCACGTAGCCGCATGGCGATCGGAACGGATCGCTACGCGTCCCGTGGCGACACGCTGCTCTTCGTCGCCTGCGTGGCGCTGTCGATTGCGGCGCTGAGCCTCCCCGATCAATGGCGCGACCCGCTGGCTCAAGGCCTGCGCCAGAGCGTGCTCGCGCCATTCCTGTTTCTGCAGCGCCAGACGGAGCTGCTGGCCGCAGCGCGCTACCGCTACGACGCGGTCGTGGCGCAGCGCGATTCCGTCGCCCTCGCCGCCACGTTCCTCCCCGAGCTCCGCAGCGAGAACACCCGCCTGCGCGGCCTCCTCGGTTTGAGCGCGAAGCTGGGCGGTGGCTATGTCTCCGCCGAGATCCTGCATCAACCCGAGCCCACCAATCCGCTCAGTTTCGTGGTGTCGGCAGGCAGACGCGAAGGGGTTCGCCCCCTCTCGGCGGTCGTCAGTCCTGAAGGTTTGGTCGGACTCGTGGCGAGTGTGGACGAACATACGAGTGTGGTGCTGAGCTGGGCGCATCCCGAGTTTCGCGCCAGCGCGATCGCCACGGACGGCAGTGTCGTCGGGATTGCCGCTCCCCACGGTGCGGAGGGGCCCGGGGTGTGGCTGCTCGAGCTGCAAGGCGTCCTGTATCGCCAGCAAGTGCCGGCCGGGACGGTCATCGTCACATCGGGCCTCGGTGGCGTGTTTCCGCGCGGCATCCCGATCGGTGTGGTGGTAGGTCCTGCGGGCGAAGAGAAGGGGTGGGGACGCACCTATTTGGTCCGGCCCGCGATTCATCCGGCCGAGCTCTCGCATGTGATGATTCTGACGTCTGCTCGTCCCGCGGGGTCCGACTTGCGGAACGCGTTCACCGTGCCGGCGGACAGCGCGCTGCCGCGTGAGGCACCGCCACGATGAGACGCACTGATCGCTATCGCTATCCGTTCATGATGACGGTGCTCATCCTGCTGCAGTTCACGGTGCGCAGCCGTCTGGGTGGGGACCGCGTCGCGCCCGATTTCCTGCTGCTGGCGCTGCTCATTTACACGATTCGGGCGGA
>WNEY01009565.1_pt1 | contig 10483 bp, 7 predicted proteins | sample 5400531 | NCBI WGS metagenome assembly WNEY01 (sample SAMN13153338, study PRJNA577476) | soil metagenome | isolation source: 200 cm saprolite under Douglas fir tree site 1 | place: USA:California | collected 2015-04-18
GTGGCCTTGAAAGAGAACACGACCGGGCCGCCGGGTGTGAGCGCCAAATCACGTGCGGCCTCAGCCGTCACGGCGGCCACCAGCTCGACGCCACCCATATCGGCCCGAACGTGCACGCCGGCGCCGCGGTGCTCGATCGCCATGCCCGTCACCCGGCCCTTGAAGACGTTGCGCGCGGACGATGGGAGCGGCTCACGGCTCACGAAGATGTCGGTTGGCGGGACCGCGACGACGGCCGGCCCGGCGCGGTCGGTCATGACTACAATGTCGATGCTCCCGACGCGCACACTCTTCACGCCCTCGCCCACGGGAAGCTCGACGCGAAACAGATTCTCCGGCGTGACGGGCGACAGGCGGCCGTCCGCGAGCGCGCGAATATCGTCGGCCCAGCGGTACGCGTCTTCGAGCTGGTGCGATGCGATGCAGACCGCGAAAGGACGCGCGGCTCGCTCCGCCGCGAGCGCGCGGTACAGCGCACCCGCCGCGGCCCGGTCGGCTGAACTGGCCGGCTCATCCAGCAACAGGACGTCGGTCCGGAGCGCGAGTGCGCGTGCGACAGCCACGCGCTGCACTTCTCCGTCGGAGAGCTCGTGACGCCGCCGCGACAGCAGCGGCTGCAGTCCCAGTCGCTCGACGACGTCTGCAATGATTCCGTTCGCCGCAGCCTGACCGATTTCGCGCACCCGCAGCCCGTATTCCAAATTCTCGCGCACTGTGCCACGAAACAGGACCGGTCGTTGCTCCACGAGTGTTACCCGCCGGCGGAGCGATGCAGCTGGGCGCCGTGGTACCGCCGTGCCGTTCAAAAAGACCTGTCCTTCTGTCGGCGCCTCGAGTAGCGCGAGCAGGCGCAGCAGCGTGCTCTTCCCGGCGCCGTTGTGCCCGACCACCGCGACCGCTGCGGTGCGCGCGACGCTGAACTGCTCGAGGTCGAGTACCACGCGTCCTTCATAGCGATGGCGTACGCCGCGCAGCTCAAGCATGGCCACGCCCCTGCAGCATCTGCAACGCGATGTTGACGACGAGCGCCAACAGCAAGAGCACAAGGCCGAGCGCGAGCGCCAGGCCAAAGTCGCCTTGCGCGGTGTAGAGCGCGACGGCCGTGGTCAGTGTACGGGTGGAGCCGCGGATGTTGCCGCCGACAATCATCGCCGCGCCAATTTCGGCGACGACCTGGCCGAACGCCGCGGTGATCACGGCGGCGAGTGCGAAGCGCGCCTCGCGCGCCACCGTCCACGCGGTCCGCCACGACCCCGCCCCCAGCGTCTCGGCGGTGCGGCGGATGCGCGGATCGACCCCCTGAATCGCGGCGGCCGACAGCGCCGCGGCGATGGGCAACGCGAGCAAGACGTCGCCCACGACGATCGCCTGCCAGGTATAGAGCCAGCCCAGGCTGCCCAGCGGGCCCTGTCGGGACAGCAAGCCGTACAGCAGCAGGCCGACGACGACGGTCGGGAAGGCGAGCGCGGTGTTGACTACCGTCAGGGCCGCGCGCCGTCCCCAAAACCGCCGAGTCGCGAGGAAATAACCCAGCGGCAGCCCGGCGGCGCAGGAGATGGCGGTCGCTACGACCGCGACTCTGAGAGTGAGAAGGGCGATCCCATAAACCTCGGAATCACCCGCAACGAGTAGTCCCCACGCCCGCCGGAAGCCTTCGGCTAGAAAATCCATCCAATGCCGAGGCTGATCCAGGGATGCAGCGTCCAGTCGGTGAGGGGTTGCGTCAGGGGAATCACCCGTGATCCGTCTGGAGCCGCCGAGTGGAAGGAGACAGGATACTTGAGGCGCCACAGCTGCGCGCGTGCGTCGGCAATGATTGTCAGGCGACGAGCGGGATACCAGCGCACACCGCTCGCAAGCGCGAGCACCAGCTTGGTGCCGAACTGGTAGCCGCTACGCGTCGTGTCCCCCGGCGAGCTCACATCGAACATCATCCCGAGCCCCGTCCCCACGTACGGAGCGAGCCCGTGCCACGTCTTTCCGCCGGTGAGCCGCAGCTGCATTCCGACCTCGACCAATGCGAGATCGGATTTGAACGGACCGGTGCGCCGAGCCGGGGATGTCGAATCGGCGCGTGGATCGATGATGAATCTGTCGCCGTGGAGGTAGGCGCCGGTGAATTGGAAGTGCAGCGATCGACCGGCCGGGATCTCGTAGCGCGCACCGAACGTCGAGGCGTTACTCGTGCCCGCGCCCGCAGCCCCACGGTCCGCGCCCAGGTGGCCGGCAAAGAATACCGGCCCCGAGTGCAGCAGGATGTCGTGGTAGGGTGAGGAGGCGGGGTCGTGGCCGACCTGACCGACGGCCGGACGGCCGGACGGCCCGACGGCCAGCAAAAAGACTGCAGCGCTCACAATTGTCAGCCTCAACAGACCGTCCGGCCGTCGGGCCGTCAGACCGTCCATCATCTGTCTCTCAGGTCCTTTCCTGTCATTTCCTTCGGTGGCTCGATACCGAGCAGGTTTAAGATCGTCGGCCCGACGTCGCGAAGCGAGCCACCGGCGCGCAGATGACTGGTGGGGGCGCCTTCACCCACGATGACAAATGGGACGGGATTCGTGGTGTGGGCCGTATGCGGTCCACCAGTGGCGGGATCGATCATCAGCTCACAGTTGCCGTGATCCGCGGTCACCATGACCGTGGCGCCGCCCCCGGCCGTGTCCGCCGTGGTCAGTACCCGCGCGAGACAAGTGTCGACGGTCTCGACCGCCTTGACCGCGGCATCCAGCACTCCCGAGTGCCCGACCATGTCCCCATTGGCGTAGTTGCACAGAATGAAATCGTGCTGCTTCGCGGCAATTGCCTTGCACAACACGTCGGTCACACCGGGCGCGCTCATCTCCGGCATCAAGTCGTAGGTGGCGACTTTCTGCGACGGCACGAGCAGGCGCTCCTCGCCCTTGTAGGGTGGCTCATAGCCGCCGTTAAAGAAGTAGGTGACGTGCGCGTACTTTTCCGTTTCCGCGGTGCGGAACATCGTCTTGCCATGGTCCGACAGCACTTCCGCCACGATGCGTGACAGCACGATCGGCTCGAACGCGGCGGGGAAAGGCAGCGTCTCGTCGTAGCGCGTCATGGTCACGAGTCGCACGGTGGGCCGGCCTGTGACGTCGAAGCCGTCGAACCCCGGGGCGGCGAGCGCGCGCACGATCTGCCGCATGCGGTCAGCGCGGTAGTTGAAACAAAAGATGCCGTCGCCGCCCTTGATCAGTGGCGCGCCGGTGATGACGCGCGGTTTGACGAACTCGTCCGTCTCGCCGGTGGCGTAGGCCTGCTTGATTGCGCTGACAGGATCGGCGGCCTGCACTCCGATGCCTTTCACCATGGCGTCGTACGCGAGTTTGGTGCGATCCCACCGTTTGTCCCGGTCCATCGCGTAGTACCGACCGATGACCGTGCTGATGGTCGGACGGCCTGACGGCCCGACGGCCTGTAACAGCTCCTTCATGAAACCGAGTCCCGACTTGGGAGGGGTGTCTCTACCATCGAGCCAGGCGTGGATCGCCACCGGTACACCGGCTTGGCGCCCGAGCGCGACAGCGGCCAGTAAATGCTTGTCGAGTGCATGCACACCGCCGGTGCCGATTAGTCCCATGACATGCAGCGTGGCGTCATGGCGTCGTGTTTCGTCCACCAGCTGAACCAGGGCCGGAATTCGGAAGAACTCGCCGCGCTCGATCGATTGCGAGATGCGTACGATGTCCTGCGGCACGACTCGGCCCGCGCCGAGATTCAGGTGTCCGACTTCGCTGTTGCCGATTTGTCCGTCGGGAAGACCCACCGCGAGGCCGGAGGCCTCGAGCAGCGTGCGCGACGCGCGCTCCCACAACTTGTGCCACACGGGTGTCTGGCCCAGCTCGATCGCGTTGCCCTCGCGGCCCGGTCGAAAGCCCCACCCGTCGAGCACGATGAGGACGACCGGGGTGCGCCTGCTGCGGCTCGTTGTCATATTGAAGGGGATGCAAGTTAGCCAGATCATTCTCGCGCTACTAGCGGTTCTGAGCCTTGCGACGCCGCAGGTCCCCCCCGCCGCTTCCCAGGGCGGCAACCGGTATCGCGTCAACGTTGACAATGCCTGGTTCTATCAAGACGTCGCGGGCCGTCGCATCGCGCGACTCGCGCGTGGCGCATTGCTGACCGGGGGTGGCGGGGGGGGCGCAACTCGCAACGATTGGATTCAGGTCACACTCGATGGCTGGATCTTCGCGACGTCGGTGGGACGGAGCGATCGACCCGATTTCGATTTGCTCGTGACGCACGCGCCGAACGAGAATCTGCGCGCCGCCCCCGCGGGCCCACTGGTCGCCGAGCTCTCGCAGGGCTTTGGTCTCAAGCGCGCGCCACCGGATAGCGCCGGGCGTTGGGTGCACGTGACACGTCAGGGCTGGGTGCAGCGCAGCGCCCTCGCGCCCATTGCCGACGTCGTCGCGACTCGCACCGCGGACACCTCCGACAGCGACACCACCCACGGGGGGCCGGCCCCGGGCCGGCGGCCCGGGGCCGACACCGCGCGGGTAGACTCGAGCCGCGCCCAACCCGTGCGCGTGACGACGCTCTACCGCGCGCCGGACGGCCCTGAGGCCGGCACCGTGGCGACCGACACGCCGCTTCGGGTCCTGAGCCGCAACGGCGAGTGGACCCGTGTGCAGTTCGAGGGCTGGGTCAAAGGAGGCGATCTCCAGGCCGCGCCCGCCGGTGTGCTCGTGGGCATCACGGCCGCGGAGCTGCGCGCCGAGCCGCAGCGCTACGCGGGCCAGGTGCTGCGCTGGAATCTCGAGTTCATTGCCATTCAAAAAGCCGACGACTTGCGGCCGGACATCCCCAGCGGCAGTTCGTATGTGCTCGGGCGCGGACCGCTGCCCGAACGGGGCTTCGTGTACGTCGTCGTTCCCGATAACAAACTGCCCGCATTCCGCGCGCTCACGCCGCTCGTCACGATGACGATCACCGCGCGAGTGCGAAACGCCCGCAGCCGCTACCTCGGCAACCCGGTCGTCGACCTGATATCGCTGGAGGGAGGCACAACGCCGTGAACGACCTACTGAACGAGCGCATCCGGCGCAAGCTCGACGTCATGCCGGACGAGCAGGCGTATCAGGTGCTCGATTACATCGAATTCCTCGAGTCGAAGTACTCGCAACGTGCCGCCGGCGCCCCGGCGTTCCAGAAGGTCGCGGAAACGTTGGAAGACACGATGCGCGCGGGGCGCGTGCCGATCACCATCATTCGCGGAACGATGGACGCCGTCGGCAAGGCCGGGAAGTTCTTGGAGGGACTGGCTGCGGCAGGGAAGGCGGCGGTCGAAGAGGCGAAGCGGAAGCCGGCGCCTCCCGAGAAGCAGGTTGAGGAAACGAAGCCCCCCCAGTAACTTCCGAGATGGGAACCTTCCGACCCGACGTCGCCCTCACCTTTGACGACGTCCTGCTCGTGCCCCGTCACTCGACGGTGCATCCCCGCAATGTCTCCGTCGCCAGTCGCTTCACTCGCAAGATTCCGCTCAACATTCCGATCGTCTCCGCCGCGATGGATACCGTCACCGAGGCGGAGATGGCGATCGGCATGGCGCGCCTGGGCGGGATCGGCGTGATCCACAAGAACATGCCGATCGATCGCCAGGCGGCGGAGGTGGATCGCGTCAAGCGCAGCGAATCGGGGATGATCATGAACCCGATCACGCTCGGTCCGGACCGCCCGCTGCGCGAAGCGCAGCAGCTCATGGTGCGCTTCAAGATCTCCGGCGTGCCCATCGTGGATGGGGCAGGGAAACTGGTCGGCATAATCACCAATCGAGATCTGCAATTCGAGCGCGAGCTGGACCGGCCGATTCGTGACGTCATGACGAAGGACAAGCTCGTGACCGCCCCGGTCGGCACAAACCTGGACGAGGCGGAACGCATTCTCGCCAGGCATCGCATCGAGAAGCTCCCCGTCGTAGACAAGCAGGGCCTGCTCCGCGGTCTCATCACCATCAAAGACATCTTCAAGCGGCGCCAATATCCGGACGCCAACAAGGACCAGCACGGACGGTTGCGTGTCGCCGCCGCCGTAGGCGGCGCGCAGGACGCGCAGGCCCGCGCCCACGCGCTGCTCGACGCCGGATGCGACGTGATCGTCGTGGACTCGGCGCATGGCCACAGCCAGGGCGTGCTGGACACCGTGGCGTGTCTGCGCGACGCCTTCCCCGACGCGCAGCTCGTCGCCGGCAATGTGGCAACCGAGTCGGGCGCCCGCGCCCTCACCGAGCGCGGCGTCGATGCGGTCAAGGTCGGCGTGGGACCAGGGTCGATCTGCACGACCCGTGTCGTGACCGGTATCGGCGTTCCGCAGATCACCGCCATCGTGGACGCGGTGCGGGGTGCCGGAGACATCCCCGTCATCGCCGACGGCGGCATCAAGTACTCGGGCGACGCCGTGAAGGCGCTCGCGGCCGGGGCCGAGGCCGTCATGATGGGCTCGATGCTGGCGGGGACCGAGGAGAGTCCCGGCGAATCGTTCCTGCTCGAGGGGCGCCGGTTCAAGGTCATCCGCGGCATGGGCAGCCTGTCGGCCATGGAAGAAGGCTCGGCGGACCGCTATTTCCAGGAGGGGGAGGTCTCGCTGCAGAAGCTGGTGCCGGAGGGCATCGAAGGTCGGGTACCCTATCGCGGCCCGGTCGCCGACGTCGTCTTTCAGATGGTCGGGGGCTTGAGGAGCGGAATGGGGTATTGCGGGGTATGTGACATCGCTGCGCTGCGGACCGAAACAGAGTTCATTCGGATCACGACTGCGGGGCTGCGTGAATCTCATCCACACGATGTCGTCATCACGCGAGAAGCGCCGAACTACAGCTTGTAGTTTGCTGGCGCTGTTGATTGCGCCCGCGCTGTTGCACGGTCAGCAACGCGCCGACAGTAACGCGGCCGTGGCCCGCCCTGTTTTCGATCGTTACACCATAGACGTCGCTGCAATCGTGCGCGACGGTGTGCCTCGAACCCTGAGCGACGTGTTGGTCGGTCATGTGCCGGGGCTGCTCGTGACGCCTGGATCTGGGCTGCATGGGAGCGGCGCTCGCATTCGGTTCGCCGGCCTGCAGTCGCTCCTCGCCGACGCGCCGCCCCTGGTGCTCCTCGACGACATGTATATCGACGGGCGTGAGGATGACTCGCAAATCGGACCGGGTCCGTCGCGGCTCGACGACATCTCCGTGGAAGACGTCGAAACAATCGATGTGCTGCGCGGACCGGCGAGCACCGCGATCTATGGTCAGGGTGCGGCTGCGGGTGTGATTCTCATTCACACGAAAGCGGGCCGCTCCGGTCATATCCGCATGGCAGGCTTTGCGCAGAGTGCGATGCAGTCCATTCCCGCCCGCTGGCCGGCGAATTACGGCGGCGTTGATCTCGATAACGCCGATCCGTACATGCGACTCGGCGCCTGTAACCTGCAGGCGCAAGCCTCCGGTAGTTGCGTCCAGGATTTTGTGCAGCGCTTCAACCCGCTCGTGCAACGCAGTCCGTTCTCTGACACCCCGGACCGGCTGGTCGGGTTGAGCGCGACCGGGGGCCCTAGGTGGGGCGCCTTCCGGTTGGCGGGGACGTTTGACGGTGAGCCCGCCGCATACAACATCCCTTCGGTGACATGGTCGGATGACATCCGGCAATGGAATTTCCGCGCGAGTGGTGAGTTCCACCCCACGCCCAACGTCGGTCTGGGCCTGAGCGTCGCACGCACGGCGAGCAGCCTGCACCTGGCGAATTACGCACCGATCTCGCAGGGACTCCTTGGACCAAGTGACAGTACGGGGTTCAGCTGGCCTCCCGGCCTCCAGACCATCGGCCGCACGGTTGTAAATCTGAATGGACACGCGAGCGTGACCTCTTGGCTGACACTGCAGGGGACGCTCGGTTTCGATGACCTCCTGCAGCGCGAGCAGCAGCTCACCTCGCCACTGGTGAATAGCACGGGCAGACGGCGCGGCGGAGACCACACGCTGCGGTTCATGGCGACGGTGCCCGATCGGAAGTGGCGAGGCATCCGGTTCAGCTCGACCTTGGGGTTCGAACGCCGCAATAATCACGGCGAGGAGTTACGCTCGATTGTCCAGCAGAACTCCTCCTTCGTCAGCGAGAGCGTTGACCAGCTGCGATGGATTGGCATGTACGGTGTGGAGCAAATCGCGCTTCGCGATCGCGTGGTCCTCACCGGAACGCTTCGTCACGATTGGTTCCACGGACTGGCGGGAGGTCAGTTGGCCACCGCCGGGACGCATCCGAGTATCGCACTGGACTGGCTCGCTCGCCCCGAGCGCAACGGCACGCTGGGGCGTATCGCCGTGCGGGCGTCGTACGGAACGTCGGCCGCGGCTCCGGCTAGAATCATCGAAACGTTCTCGATCGTGCCCATCGGTCAGGCATCACCGCCCCCGCCCCCGCTCGAACCCGAGAAGACGCGTGCCTTCGAGGTCGGCGCAGAGGCGACGGGGTTCGCGTCGCGGGTACGCGCACAGCTGTCGTTCTACGATTCGCGTTCGCAGGCGATCGAGCCGTTGCCTCCATCGATTCCGAGTGGCGGTCCCAGCCCACTCTACGTGTCCGGAGTGGTCATTGGAAACCGGGGCGTTGTCGCCTCAGTAATGGCGACCCTCATTGATCGCGTCGATCTCGGCTGGGATCTGCGAGTGTCTCTGTGGGGCAACCGCAACCGCCTGCTCGCGTGGCCAGGCCCACCGACCTTTTTCTCCGCGAGTGGAATCCGGTCGACTGGTCAACTCGCGACGGTGGGCTACCCGACCGGAGGGTATTGGGCTCGCCCCGTGACGGGTTTCAGCGACGCGAACGGCGACGGCATCATCACGTCTAATGAAGTCACCTACAGCCAGACGTTCCAATGGATGGGGACACCGTATCCCACCCAAGGCGCTACGCTGAACACCTCGTGGCGACTGGGCAAGCGCGTCCATGTGTCGACCCTGCTCGATTATCGAGCAGGGCAGACCTTGTACAATCGAATCGCCGATTTTCGCTGTGAGGCATCGCTCTGCCGGGAACGCAACGACCCCACCACGCCACTTGCCGCTCAGGCGATCGCCGTCGCGGCGGGCGCGTCTCCACCCGGCTACTACGAGGACGCCGACTACTTGAAGCTCCGCGAGATTGCCCTTGCGTTCGATGTCCCGGATCACTTGGCTGCGGCGGTAGGCGCGCGCAGCGCCACCATCGTGGTCGGGGGCCGTAACATCGCCACGTGGACCAGCTACTCCGGGGCGGATCCGGAAGCCGGCAGCTATGGCGCATCGCTGACTGGCGCACCGACAATCATCGCTGACTTTGGAACGGTCCCGACCGCGCGCGTATGGACGTTACGCGTGCGCCTTTCGTACTGATCGTTCACCCTTTCCTCTTATAGGACCGCGATGCGTCTGGCCTTTCTCCTCGTCGTCGCCGCTCTGATTCCAGCCGCCGTCCGGGCGCAACAACCCGCTGACTCGTCGCTCCGCGGGGACTCGGGGCTCGCCCACACCGCGCGCTCCCCCAACGACGATTCGGAGCCTTACCGGACTGGCGCACACTTTTCCGACTTGCTCGTCGTCCGCGGCGAGCGCGTCGGTTTGCGCGTTTCCCCGGCCGCGGGCCCGCTTGGTCTCACTGGCCGCCTGCGCTTTCGCGGGCCGCAAACGTTGTTCGACGACCGCCTGCCTCTCGTAATCCTGGACGGGATGCGGCTCGACGCCGCATCAGGTTTACTCGGCGGTACGCTACGACTCGAGGAGATCAGTCCAGAGGACATCGAGTCCATCGAAGTGTTGTCGCCGGCGGAAAGCGTCCGGTACGGTCCTGGAGCGGCGAACGGCGTGCTGATCGTGCGAACACGCCAGGGCTCCCGCGCCGCGCCGCAGTGGCGAGGCTACGCGGAAGTAGGGACGCTCACGCCATCCGATCGTTCGCCGGCGCTCGTGGGTGGTTTCGATGTCGACAATCCTGACTCGTTGCTGCGCAATGGTGGATGCACCCTGCTGGCAGTTGCGGCGGGCAGCTGCGCGCAGGATTCCATCGTGAGACTGGTATCCCCGCTGAGCCAACAGTTGCGCAATGCGCTGCAGCGGCAATATGGGCTCTCCGTTACAGGCGGCTGGGATCGCTTGTCCTACTATGTCGCCGGCGAGTTTGAGGGAGACGGCAGTCCCTTTTCGCTCTCACAAGGCGAGATCACTCGGTTGCAGTCGGGCGGGCAACCGGTTTCTCGCTCGATTCGCTATCCCGAGCGCGTTGGCCGCGCGAATCTGAGTGCCAACATTCGCGTGCAGCCTGTTCCGACACTCACAATCGGTCTGCGCGGGCTCCATGTGTCGAGCGATATCCGCGCCCCGGTATTCGTGAATGATCCGTCGACCGGGGTGCTGTATGACCTCCAAACCGGATACATCCCCCCCGGTGACGCTTTCCAGGACCAAACGGTGAGCGAGGCGACTCGCTGGCTCGGCAACGTCGACGTCGCATGGGTGCCG
>WNEY01009612.1_pt1 | contig 10483 bp, 9 predicted proteins | sample 5400531 | NCBI WGS metagenome assembly WNEY01 (sample SAMN13153338, study PRJNA577476) | soil metagenome | isolation source: 200 cm saprolite under Douglas fir tree site 1 | place: USA:California | collected 2015-04-18
TTCGGCAGCGACGGTCGCCGCCCTGGGTGACGTGATCGCATCGAAAGAGGCAGCAGGCAGGCCAAAGGACCTCGCCCAGCTGCCCATCCTGCGCGAGACGCAACGCGTTCGCGGAGCGCTGAAAGACGGCAGGTAAGGCGCTGCTCGCGCGCTCCATCGGCCCGGGGATGGCCAGCGCCCTGGTGCTGCTCTCGGGCGTCGCGGGGACGTTCGCCGCCGCCGGGTTGCCGCGCCAGAACTTCGTCTCCATTGGCGCCTCGACCGCCGCCTTCGGTGCCCTGGGCTCGCTGGCAGCCTTGCCGCGGCACCGCCGCCGCGCCTGGATCCCCCTGGGTGGCGGGCTCGCGCTGCTGCGCCGGTGGCTGCGTCGGCGAGATAGAGGCCGCTCGCGATGTTTGTAGTCACCCATGGCGAAGGCGAGCTCGCCCTTGCCGGCGCCCTCGGTCAAGAACCAGCTGACGACCGCCGACACGCCCCGTTCGGAGGATCGGCCCGCGGTGGCGAAGGCAGACAGGTCGAGCCGCGTCCGGCGCCATTCCGGGCTGTAGGCGACGGCGAGGCCGAACTCGGGCGCGGCAGTGTCGTATGCCTGGTCTTGTGGGAACATCGAGCCGGCGAGGATGCCCACCGTGAACCGATCCTGCCGGTCAGCGGTGGGCGGTTCCTCGGCGAAAACGCCGAGCGAAACGAGCAGCGGAAGGATACCCAGGCGAAGCGCGCGTCCGGCGGATGATCGCATCCGCGAACGCTAGCATTTCAATTCAGGGGTGCGTACTTCGCAGTGCCCGGGCTCGAGTTCCCGCGTCGGCGCAGCCCGCCGGCCAGAGCACAGCGACGTTGAGCGCCATCTTGCGAGCTGACGGCAGCTCACTACGGAGCAGTCGCACCGCCGTCCGCGCGCGCCAGCCAGCTCATCACGTTGAGCAGGAAGCGCGCATTCTCGCTCGCCTCGGGCACGTTCATTCCCATCGGACGCCGTTCGCGCCCCTGGAACTGGGCCGTGAACATCCCCGCTTCACCGAACACCGCGACGCGGCCCTTACCGCGCTCGAGAAGCGCTCCCTGGCACCAGCCTTCGATGTCGGCGGAAGGAGTCTGCGCAGTGAACTTCCACGCCTCTTGCGGCATGCGCGAGACCAAGCCGCTGCCAAATACGAGCAGCGGCTGCGCTCCGGGAGGCGGCCGGAACGCAGACCCGGTAACGCCGGATTCGACCCAGGACCGCACCACGCCGATCTCCTCTGTAGTGAACGCCGAAGGCGTGGGGAGCGACCAATCCTTCTCGTTACGCTTGTGCAGCGCGTTGGAAATGACGAGCACATCGACGCCGCGCAACGCTCCGAACGGCGTCCTCCACGCCTCGACACGGTAGCCGTCTCTCCGCAAGAGCTTCGCGAATGGCGCATAGCGTCCTTCGGCGGTGTGGAAGTTGTGGTGAGCCTCGTCGATCACGACGCGCGGTCCCGCGCCTCCCGCCCACGTCGTTCGCTGCAGCGGGGGCGAGAAAGTCGCTCGCTGCCTGGGGCTCCGTCCTCCACGACGACGACCTCGCCCAGGCCATCGTCGACCGCGTCCTCGAACGCGGCCGGCTCCTGCGCCTCGACGGTCCTTCGCTGCGCACTAAGCACCTCGGCCTTGACGACCCGACCGCAGCCGAGGCACCGTCATCTCAGGTAGTCAGAATTTCCGGAATCAGCACCTCAGAATTTCCGGAACCCACAGAGCGCGAGCAGCAACGTGGATGCGATCGGCTTGACGAATGTCCTCATGGCGTCCTTGCCATGAGGACTCCGCATCGCGTGGATCGATTTCGACCGACACAATACTGAAACGCAGTCGTGATCCGCACAGTCGCCCGGAGCTAGCCGAAGGGCAGAGTCAGCGAGGTCATGCTCGCGTCCCGCGAGGAGTGAAGCTGACCGTTCGTTCTGACGTCACAGCCGTACGACGAGCTTCCCAAGGGCGCCGCGATCGCTCTCCATCAGGGCGTGTGCTTGTCCGCGTGCGCACCTTCGACTTCGGCGACGTGCGGAAATCCATCACACGACTCAGCGGGGACGGCATCACCGCGAAGCGTCGGTCCGCCCCTTCTGCGTGAGGACAAAGAGGATGACGAAGAGCGCCTCGCACGCGAGCGATGCGACACCCATCGGCTCGAGCCAGGCATCGGGCTCCGCCGGCAGCCCAGGCAACCCGACCGTGCGACTCGCCACATACCCGAGGAAAGCACCCGCTGCGACAACGAGGCCCAACAACCAACCCAACTCCCGCTGGTTCCGATAGATGCCGAACGCCGCCACCAGTGCGCCCAGGCCGTTGGCAACGAAGAGCAACCCCTTGTAGGTGGCCTCGCCGAAGGCATCGCGTGCCTCCGCGACGTGAATGAACCCTGTGCCCAGTATCGCCACGAGAGCCAGCCACTTCAGGGTGGTGGAAGGCGCCGTCATGTGAAGTCCTCGAATTCCCACCATAGGGCGGATGATGCAGCGCCGGTCAACCTGGCGCTCGCTGAGCCTCTGGAGTTACCGTTTCGAGGAGTGCGCCAAGAACGACGTCAAGCTGACCGCCCCCGGCCGTCTGCGCCGGCTGTGTCAAGCGTCGCAACGCCGGTGTGCTACTGATGCGGAAGAGTGGCTCCACGCGCCCGCCCCTGATCGAACCTGGCAATTTGTGGCGCCGCTCGACGACAGCGGTCGGTTGAGCGATCTCCGTAGCTCTCCCGCGCCGCCCACGCTCTAGCCATCGCCACGGGTCACCTCAGAGCCGGCAGCCGGAAATCCACCAGCGCGTTCTCGCGATCGATAGTGGGGTGCTGGAGGCCGCCCGTTGCGCCCACCACGCTCGCCTTCACCGCGCCTTCGAGCTCGTCGATGGAGATCCAGCCGTCGCCGTTGACGTCGGCCTGCTTCGCCGCCAGCACGCGCAGCAGCGCGGCCGTGAACACGCCGTTCCCGAGCGCCGGGCTTTCGAGCGACACTTCGTTTCCCAGCGACGACGAGAAGACGATCGCGCCGGTGCGTCGCTCGAGGCGCGCGTACACGTAGCGGTCGCGCAGGTACAGGTAGGGTCTGCGGGGTGCGCCCCCCCGCGCCGGACCAGGGCCGACGCGCGCCGCGAGTTGGCTCGCGCCCGCCCGCGCCGCGACGGCTGCGAGAGCGTCCGGATCCAGCTCGCCGGACTGGCACGCGTCGACCAGGAGCAGCTTCCGCCGGGGCCCGATCCCACCCAGCAAGCCCTCCAACTCGTCGTAGGCGATGCTGGTCGCGGCCAGGTTCGCCGGGTCAGCCTCGTGCGTCACGAAGTAGAAGGTGGCCTGCGCGCTGGGGTCGCGGGCGCCGTGCCCGGAGGCGAGCAGGACCACCGTGTCGTCCACCGCCGCCGGCGCGAGGAAGGATCGGATCTGGTCCAGCGCGCCGCGCGTGGCGCGGCCGTCGGTCAGCTCGAGCGTGCGCACCTCTCGGAACCGGCCGCGCGCGCGGCGCAGTGCCGCGGCCAGCGCGATGACGTCGCTATGCGCGAAATGCAGGTCGAGGCGCGTGTCCCTGTACTTCGAGATGCCGAGGCCGACGAACCAGAGGGCGCCCGGCGCGCCCACCGGCCGCTCCACGACGACGGCGGCGCGGCGCGACTCAATCCCGGCGCGGTTCACCGCGCTCACTTCGACGCGGTTCCGTCCTTGCCCGAGCGCCACGCGCTCCGCCATCTCGGCGCGGCGCCCCTGAAGCGGCCTCCCGAGGCCGGGGTGGACGGGCACGCCGTTGACGGCCACCTGGAGCGCCTGGAGCTCGCGGGCGTCCTCCACCGCGATCCGCAGATCGAGCGCATCGCCCTCCTGGTGGTGCGAGAGGATCCGCACGCGCGGCGGGTCCACCTCGCTGCCCGCCTCCGTCTTCAGGCCGGCCCGACGGAGCCGGTCCTCGTACTGGAGCCGCAGGTGCTCGAGGAATGCCTCGTCCCCGATCCCAGCGCGGCGGTAGATCAAGTCTGGCCGGTTGAAACGCAGGGCCACTTGCTCGACGCCGTACGCCTCGATGCCGTCCACGAGCGCGACCAAGTCGCCACCGCGCCGGGACGCGTCGAAGTAGCCGTCGTCGCTGTAGATCACCCACTCGTCACCCTGGGAGAGGAGCGAGAACGAGGCGCCGTTCTCGAGGTTCCACACGCGCACGGTGCCGTCGACGCCGCCGCTCACCAGATGGCGCCCGTCGCGCGTGAACGCGAGCGACCGGACGTTGCCCTGGTGGCCGCGGAGCGTCGCGCGCCGCTCCATCGTGGCGAGGTCGAACAGGCCGACATCGGAATTCACGGTGACGGCCGCGACCTGCCCGGACGGCGAAACGGCCAGTGCGCCGGAGAGATACCGGTTCCCGGTCTCGGCGCTCCGCAGCAGGCGACCCTGGAGGTCGAACACCGCGAGCTGCCTGGCCTCGCGACCCGTCGCGACGATCAGCTCGCGTCCGTCGGGCGTGAAGGCCAGCCCCTGGACGTGGCTGAATGGCCCGGGCGTGCCCTTCGGGTTGTCGAACGACGCGCGCACCGTGCCGGTGGGGTCCACGATCCGGAACCGCTCCCAGATCCCGCCCGCCGCGACGAGGTCGCCCGCCGGGTTCACGGCGAGTGCGCTCACGGAACCATCCGTGTAGACGCGGAAGCGCGTCGGCTTCGAGCCGGGCTCGAGCGGCACGACCGTCACTTCTCCGCGCGAGTCGCCGGCGTAGAGCAGCTTCCCGTCGGGAGAGAATGCCAGGGCGTGGCCGAAGCCACGCGAGACGCGGGCGCGCGCCAGCGCTTTCCCTCGGCCGTCCCAAAGGACCAGGTTCTCCGAGCCCGTCACGAGGAACCGGCCGCGCGGCTCGACCGCCAGGAGCTCCGGGTAGTCGTCTCCCGCGGAGAAGCGCCGCACGAGCCGGCCATCGAGCGTCCAGAAGCGGACCTGCCTGTCAGACGCCGTCGTCACGATCACGCCACCCGTCGGATCGAGTGCGATCCGGATGACGCCCGTGCCCGCGCCGGCGAAACGGGAGACGAGCCGCCCCTCGAGGTCGTAGAGGCGCAATGAGACAGGGTTGAAGCGATGGCTCGCGACGGCCAGCAGGCTCCGGTCGGGCGCAAGCGCGACGTGCGCGGGGGAGTCCTCGCCCTTCTTGCCGACCGCGAGCCGCGAGACCGGGTGACCGTCGCGGTCGTGCACGAGGACCAGGCCGTCGTCGCTGCCGCCACTCACGATCCATTGGCCGTCGTCCGAGAAGCGGAGATCGCGCGTGCGGTGCGACGGGAACTCGCCCACCTTCTTCCCGTCGGCGTCGAAGAGCCGCGTCACCCGGACCTCCTCCTTGTCGCCCGGGTGGCGAACGTGGAACAGGTCGCGGTCGCCCGCCGCCGTCGCGAGCCGCGTCCCGTCAGGGCTGATCGCGAGCGCGGAGACGAACTCCGGCCCGGGATCGAACCTCGCGAGCTGCTTGCCGCTCCGGTGCCATTTCACGACCGACTTCTCGCTGGCGGTGTAGAGGACCTCGCCGCCGGACGCGACCACCACGGCGACCAAGCCGGTCAGACCGGCCGGGGTGTCGAGCTTCGCGAGTGGCTGGCCGCCGACGTCGAAGAGCTGGCAGTAGGAGTGCCGGGCCGGCCCGGTGCAGGCGACGACGTAGCTGCCGTCGGGCGAGAATGCGACTGCGCCTAGAATGGACGCGTCCATGCGCGGAAAGAACCGCAGCCGGTTCCCCTGCGTGGACCAGAGCTCGACCCTCCCGTTGCCCGCGACTGCCAGGGTCGTGGCGTCGGGCGCGATCGCGATGCGCGGGCGGGCGGCCGCAACCTCGAGCGTCCGCAGGAGGCGCCCGTCCGGCGTCCACAGCTTCACGGTCCCGTCCACGGCGCTCGTCGCCAGGAACGCGCCGCTGTGGGCGTAGACCATGTCCAGGATTTCCTGCGTGTGGGCGAGCTGCGGGACCACCCGTCCGGTGAAGCGCGGCGCGTCCTCGGCTGCGGCGCGAAGGGTGGAGGACGAGAGAGCCAAGAGCGCGAGCGCGCGGGCGAGGCGGAGGGCTCGGGTCATAGGGCCGAATCGAAGCACGGACCCGCGGCCCTGTCACGAGTGCACGACGGGGCGGCAGTACGGTTTCGCTACGAGGCCGAGCTGTACCGCGAGATGGGGATCGCGCCTCGCTGAGGCGGGCGGGTCACTCCGCCCGCATTCGGTCGGCCCGGTGGGTGACCGGCACGGACCGACCCACCCAGAAGTTCATGAGGCGACCTCGCGGTCCCGGCAGCTGCGTCGTCCGGGATTCGTGGGTCCGCGGCGCGTTCGGATCGTGTAGGTTGCTCGGCGAGATGTTCGGCGAGCACCTCCAGCGTGAAGTGTCCAACTGGCCAGCCTTCGCGCGTCTTTAGGGTGCCGGCCAGGCGGCCGGCGCAATGACCATAGGAAGGAGACAATAATGCCAACCCAGAAATACCTGTTCATCCGACGGAGCCCGCCCGGGCAGCAGCAGCAGCCCTCCCCCGCGCAAATGCAGGAAATGTACGCCGTGTTCAATGCTTGGAAGGAGAAGTTCAAGGCGAATATTCTGGATATGGGAGGCAAGCTCAAGGCCGGCGGCAAAATCCTGACCGCGTCAGGCGTGACGGACGGGCCCTTCGTCGAGGCGAAAGAGATCATCGGAGGGTTCATGATCGTCGCCGCCGAGAGCTACGACCGCGCGCTCGAGGTCGCGCGGGAGATGCCGGTGCCGATGATGCCGGGCTCGAGCATCGAGATCCGGGAGATTGCGGGCCCCTGACAGCACCGGGCCTGGTCGACGCGAGCCGTCGCGAGGGCGGCACGATCGCCACCATCAAGCTGCCGGTACGTGACGCGCAGCCGCCGTTTCGCCTGTAACCTCCGGGGGCATGGACTCCCTCGTCGCCTTCGCGGCGCGTTCGCTGGCGGCCGGCGATCCGCTCGGAGCGCTGAAGCGGATCGCGCTGCGCGACGATCCGCCGGCGCTCGCGCTCCGCGGCATCGCCATGGCCCAGCTCGGAGATTACGAGCGGGCGCGCGAGCTGCTTCGCCGCGCGGCGCGGGGATTCGGCCTGAGCGAGCGCCTCGAGCGCGCGCGCTGTGTAGCCGCCGAGGCCGAGGTGGCGCTGGCCGCGCGCGACCTCCGCTGGCCGGCGCGCGCGCTCGCCGCCGCGGCCCGCTCGCTGGAAGCGCTGGGGGATCGCGCGAACGCGCTGCACGCGCGCCTGGTCGGCGTGCGGCGCTCGGTCCTCCTCGGCCGGCTCGACGAGGGAGAGGCCGCGCTGGCCGCGCTCGACACGAACGGAGCGCCCGCGCCGCTCGCCGCGCTGTTCGAGCTGTCACGCGCCGAGATCGCGCTCCGGCGCGTCCGCGCGAAGGAGGCCGAGCGCTTTCTGGCGCGGTCACACGCGGCCGCGCTCGCGGCGAGGATTCCGGCGCTCGTGGCCGAGGTCGAACGCGCACAGCGGGCGCTGTCGTCGCCGTCTGCGCGGCTGATCCGCGGCGCATCGGTGACGCAGGTGACGCTCGAAGAAGTGGAGGCGCTCTTCGCCTCCGACGATCTGATCGTCGACGCGTGCCGGCGCGCCGTGCGTGCGCGGGGCAGCTCCGTCTCGCTCGCGAGCCGCCCGGTGCTCTTTGAGATCGTCCGCGCGCTCGCGGAGGCCTGGCCCGGCGACGTTCCCCGCGAGGCGCTGATCGCCCGCGCGTTCGAGGCGCGATCGCCGAACGAGTCACACCGCGCGCGGCTGCGCGTCGAGGTCGGGCGCGTGCGGGCTGCTCGCGCCTCGCGCGGCGCATGTGGTGGTGGTGCTCGCGCCTCCGATCGACGGACCCGCGGGGTCGATCCTGGCACTGCTCGAGGGCGGCGAGCCCTGGTCCACCTCCGCGCTCGCGTACGCCCTCGGCGCGAGCCAGCGGACGGTGCAGCGCGCCCTTCGCGACCTCGACGAGTCCAGGGCAGTGCGTCCGGTGGGTCGCGGGCGCTCTCGGCGCTGGGTCGCGCCGCCGCTCACCGGATTCGCGACAACCTTGTTGCTCCCCGGGGCGCTGCCGGTGCGTTAACCCTGACGCTGCCATGAAGACCACGACCAATCCCAAGACAGCGAAGCGCGCGGAGATCGTCCGCGAGTATGGCCCGTTTCCGGGCATCGAGCACGTCCACGGCGTCACCTGGGACGGCCGCAACATCTGGTTCGCCAGGGGCGAAAAGCTCGCCGCCATCGACCCTGCAAGCGGAGAGCTGGTGCGCCAACTCGACGTCGCGGGCGACGCCGGGACCGCTTTCGACGGCAAACATCTCTGGCAGATCGCCGAAGACCGGATCCAGAAGGTGGACCCCAAGACGGGCCGCGTGCTGGGCAGCATTCCCGCGCCGGCACAAGGCCGCGACTCGGGCCTGACGTGGGCCGAGGGCACGCTCTGGGTGGGCGAATACCGCGCGCGCAAGATCCACCAGGTCGACGCGAACACGGGCGCGATCCTGCGCACCATCGAGTCGGATCGGTTCGTCACCGGCGTCTCGTGGGTCGACGGCGAGCTCTGGCACGCCACGATGGAGGGCGAACAGAGCGAGATCCGGCGCATCGATCCGGAGAACGGCGAAGTCCTCGAGCGCCTGGAGATGCCCGCGGGCATCGCCGTCAGCGGACTCGAGGCCGATGGCAAGAATCTGTTCTTCTGCGGCGGCGCCACGAGCGGCAAGGTGCGCGCCGTCCGCAGGCCGACCGCGCGCACGCAGCGCTGACGAGGCTCGCCATGTGCCCGGCTTGCCTCGCGACGATAGGACTACTCGTTGGCGCCGTCAGCTCGGCCGGCGTCGAGTCTTAGCTCCCAGGAACGCAACAAGAGAGGAAGAGACGATGAACGCACAGAGAATCGAAGGAGCGGTCGCCCTGGTGACGGGCGCCAACCGCGGAATCGGGCGAGCACTGACGGAAGCGCTCCTGACCCGGGGCGTGAGGAAGGTCTACGCCACGGCGCGCAATCCGGAGGCGCTGCGCGCCCTGCGTGACGAGCGGCTCGTTTCGCTGCGGCTTGACGTGACCGACGCGGACCAGATCCGCGCGGCCGGAGAAGCGGCTTCGGACGTCGAGCTCGTCTTCAACAACGCCGGCGTGGCGCTTGCCAGAGGAATCGCGGATTCGACGGTCCTCAGCCAAGCCCGGCGCGAGATGGAGGTGAACTACTTCGGGCCTCTGCAGCTGCTTCAACGCCTGGCGCCGACGCTGGCCAGGAACGGCGGGGGGGCGGTCGTCAACATCGGCTCGGCGGCCGGCCTGACCAACATCCCCTTTCTCCCGACCTACAGCGCCTCGAAGGCCGCGCTCCATTCCCTGACCCAGGCCGCGCGTATCCTCCTCGGGGCGCAGGGCACCTCGGTCTTCGGCGTCTACGCGGGCCCCGTTGACACCGACATGACCCGTGAGCTTGCGCTGCCGAAGACCTCGCCGCGTGACGTGGCGTTCGCGATCCTCGACGGCATTGAGGCCGGGCAGGAGGACATCTTCCCGGACCCGTTCGCGGTGGATTTTGGCCGACAGTTCGGGTCCTCGCCGAAGGCCTCGGAACGGCAGATCGCCGCAATGACCGCTGCGATGCTATCGGGCTCCGCGGCGTGAGCGAGAAGGACACCCAAAGACCACGCATCGGCTCGCAAAGGAGCACTCATGGCATCCAACACGTCTAGGACGATGATCGCTGCGCTTCAGGTCTCCTTGGACGGCTTCATCCAAGACCAAACGGAGAGAAGGACTGGGTCGATTCGTGGGCCGACGCGATCGAGCTGATCCCTGACGTCGACACGTTCGTCCTGGGAGGACGCATGTACCCGGACTACGGGGAGTACTGGAAATCGATCTACGCCAATCCTGAGCATGTCCCGCCCTTCCAGGAGCGAATTCCCTCGAAGAGTGAAATCGCGTATGCACGGTTGGCTGCCAAGACACCCCACATTGTTTTGTCCACGACCCTCAAGAGCGTCTCGTGGCCCACAGCGCAGATCATCCGGGACGTCGCGGAGCTCCGAACCCTCAAGGGCGAGCCAGGGAAGAGCATGTATGTAGTCGGCGGGGCAACCCTCGTCGCGAGCCTTCTGAACGAGGACTTGATCGACGAGCTCCGGCTGATTCTTCACCCGATAGTCCTGGGTAAGGGCCAAGCGCTCTTCAGCGGCGTCAACAAGCGGCTCTCGCTCGATCTCGTCCAGGCGAAGTCGACCGAGTCGGGCAGAGTAATCGTGACTTACCGAACCTGACGAATCTCCCACGCCGCGCACTGGGTCCGAGGACCGCTCGCGATCCCCGCCCCGTAGCTCGCGGTTGCCGGCTGAAGCGGACTCGGTGCCGGCGCATGACGTCGACCGAACGCGGGACGGAAGGACACGCACACCGAAGGACATCCGAAGGAAGGAGAGAAGGGCGATGAAGCACATGACCGGGACACGTAAAGAGTGGCTCGCCGCGCGGCTCGAGCTGCTCGAGG
>WNEY01005794.1_pt1 | contig 10482 bp, 10 predicted proteins | sample 5400531 | NCBI WGS metagenome assembly WNEY01 (sample SAMN13153338, study PRJNA577476) | soil metagenome | isolation source: 200 cm saprolite under Douglas fir tree site 1 | place: USA:California | collected 2015-04-18
GAAATCGAACACGGGAACGAAGGGAGGCGTGCCCTTGAACTGCCCGTCCGGGGACGGCGCCCCGGGGCGGAGGAGCCGGCCGACCTTAGTGGAAAGGACGAAGTCACCTCGAGGCTTTGACCGCAGCACCTCGCCGGTCCGCCGCTCGGCGAGCCCGTGGCCATAGAGCGGGGCCGTGTCGAAATATCGCAGGCCGAGGTCGAAGGCGGTGTCGACGACCGCATGCGCGTCGGCGTCCGATACCTCAGCATAAAGCCCGCCAAGTGGAGCGGTGCCGAGGCCCAGGCGCGTGAGCTGCAACCGGGTACGCCCGAGTGCGACTCGCGCGCGGCGATCCATCGGATCTAGAGCTCGAAGATGATCGGCAAACGGTCGCGGCTGCCGCCGCTGTAGTCGTGTGCGACCGCCATCATCGGCGCCATCTCGGCCTGCCAGCGCTGGTTCGCCGGGTCGCGCGCCAGCTCGGCGATGGCGCGATCGTAATCTTGGCAATCGATGACGTGGAAGAGGTCGAGACCATCCCGGAAAATCTGCCAGCGCGTGATGCCGACGCGGCGCATACCGGCGAGGATCTCCGGCCAGACGGCGGCGTGGGCCGTGTCGTAGGGCGCCTCGGCCCCCGGCTTCAGCCGGGTATGCAATCCGACGGTCATCATGGCTCCGTACCCAGGGTGGTGCGAAACCAGCGCTCGCCGGTCGCGACATGGGCGGCGGCTGCGGTGCGAGCCAGCTCCGGGTCGCGGCCGGTGACCGCTTCGAAGATCTGCGTGTGTTCGACACGGGTTTCTTCCAACGCCTGCTGACCCATGCGGCCGCGCAAGAGGCGCGCCCGCATCGTGCGCGACGACAGGCTATCCAGGAGCGAGCTGAGCACCGAGTTCCCGCTAGCTTTCGCGATCAAGGCGTGGAAGGCGGCGTCCGCCTCCACCAGGTCTTCGACCGCCTGAGCGGCGATCATTCGCTCGAGCTGCCCCTTGAGCGCATGACGGCCGGCATCGTCCATCCGGACCGAGGCCAGCGCGGCGGCGGACGGCTCCAGCATGCGGCGAACCTCGAAGAGCTCGATCACGGTGTGGTCGCGCAGGAGATAAGTGACGAACCGCATCGACTCGAGCAAGAGCTCGGCCTCCAGGCTGCTGACGTAGGTGCCATCGCCCTGGCGGACCTCGAGCACCCGCACCATCGAGAGGGCGCGCACCGCTTCGCGTAAGGAGTTGCGCGAGAGCCCGAGTTTCGCCGCCAACTCGGCTTCGGGAGGCAGCCGGTCCCCCGGTCCCCATTCCCCGGAAATGATCAACTGCCGGATCTTGTCGATCGCCTCATCGGTGACGGTTGCCGTTTTCGGCGGGCGCCCGGGCGCCACCGCGGTCCGCCGGCGGACCTCCCGATTGATCTCACGTGCTGTCACGTCCTGTCCCCTCTCGCGTGCATTCTGCGCTGCCGCGCCGGTGCCCGGCAGCGCTCCGATGAATGTCGGTCTGACCGGTCTTCCCAAACTCGGGCGATGCCCAACATATTGACAAACATCGGATGACTTGGCAAGATGCACCTGCTGGAATGGGGATCCGCATCACTCGGGCCGTGACCTATGACGTCCGCTTTCCGACTTCGCGCTCGCTGGCGGGCTCCGATGCGATGAATCACGACCCGGACTATTCCGCCGCCTACGTGGTCCTGCAGACCGATCATCAGGACGGGCTCAGCGGTCACGGCCTCACCTTCACGATCGGACGCGGCACCGAGCTCTGCGTCGCGGCGATCGAGGCCCTGGCCCCGCACGTCGTCGGCAAGATGCTCGAGGACCTGACCTCGGACATGGCCGGGTTCTGGCGGTCGCTTGCCGGAGACAGCCAGCTTCGATGGCTGGGCCCGGAGAAGGGCGTGGTCCACCTGGCAACCGCGGCCCTGGTCAACGCTGTATGGGACCTCTACGCCAAGGTCGAAGGCAAGCCACTGTGGAAGCTGCTGGCCGACATGAGCCCCGAGGAGCTGGTGGCCTGCATCGACTTTCGCTACATCGAGGATGCGCTCTCGCCGGCGCAGGCGCTCGAGATCCTGCGCCGGAACGCCGGCTCGCGCGTGGATCGGGAGGCTCAGATGCGGCAGAAAGGATTTCCTGCCTACACCACCTCGGCCGGTTGGCTCGGCTATGCCGACCAGAAGATTGCGAAGCTTGCGCAGAGCGCGGTCGACGCCGGCTTCGAGCATTTCAAGCTGAAGGTCGGCGCCGATCCGCAGAGCGACCTGCGGCGCGCCCGGCTGCTGCGCCGCATCATCGGCCCGAAGCGCCGGCTGATGCTGGACGCCAACCAGGTGTGGGGTGTCGACGACGCCATCGCCGGGGTCCGCGCACTGGCCGAATGCGAGCCCTGGTGGATCGAAGAGCCGACCAGCCCAGACGACCTCCTCGGCCATCGACGTATCCGAGAGGCGGTCACGCCAATCGGGGTCGCCACCGGCGAGCACGTGCAGAACCGCGTGATGTTCAAGCAGCTGCTGCAGCTGGAGGCGATCGACTTCTGCCAGATCGATAGCTGCCGGCTGGGTGGCGTGAACGAGGTGTTGGCCGTGCTGCTGCTGGCCGCGCGCTTTGGCGTGCCCGTCTGCCCGCACGCCGGTGGGGTGGGGTTGTGCGAATACGTGCAGCACCTCGCGATCTTCGACTTCATCTGCGTCGGTGCCTCGCTCGAAAACCGCGTGTGTGAGTTCGTCGATCACCTGCATGAGCACTTCGTCCACCCGGTCCGGGTGACCGGCGGCCGCTACGAGGCCCCCCTGGCCCCGGGCTATAGCGCGCAGATGAAGCCGGAATCCCTGGCGACCTACGCCTACCCCAACGGGTCGGCCTGGCGTGAGGCCGTTGCAGGACTGGTGAGGTAGACATCGGATGGCTAGTGCCACCGGCCGTGCTCCTTGACAGGGCTTCGAACTCGAACTAAGGTAATTTCTTGAACGGCGACTGTAAGACATCGGGTCAATTGCTAGAAGTATAGGCGCACAACAAGGAGGGGAATTCCGTGAGATTGCATGTCGTGCATAGCCGACCGGCGTTGTTGGGCTGTATAGCCGTCGCCGCGATGACCCTGCTGTCAGCGTGTGGCAGCAGCGCCAATTCGACCGGCGGTTCGAGCAAACCCAAGATCGGCGTCGTCTTGACCTACAACCTCCCCGGCTTCTGGGGTAACTATCTGAAGTACGAGAAGCAGTATGAGAGCGACCTTGGCGTCACCCTGGTCGGACCGCTGGTAGCCAACGTCGAGGCCAAGGGCAACGAGGCCGCCCAGCAGATCAACGATGTCAAGACCCTGATTTCCCAGGGTGTTCAGGCGCTTATCATCAACCCAGCGGACAGCGCCGCCATCGCGCCGGCGCTCGACTACGCGAAGAGCAAGAACATCCCCGTGATCACGGTCGATGTCGCGCCGTCGCAGGGCAATGTCTACATGATCGTGCGCGCCGACAACACCGCCTACGGTACGAAGTCGTGCGATTACATCGCCTCGCACGCCAATGGATCGGGCACGATCGCGATGGTTGAGGGCGACCTGACCTCACTGAACGCCCGGGACCGTGCCACCGGCTGCCAGAACGTCATCAGTCAGAAATATCCCAACCTGAAGGTCAAGGCGTATGAGACCAAAGACTGGGGAACGGACCCGGCGGTGCAGAATGCCACGACCGCGCTGACCGCGATCTCCGACCTGAAAGGTATCTACGTCCACTGGAGCGTGCCGGAGGACGGCATCATCGCCGCCGAGAAGCAGAAGAGCAAGTGGGCCGAGGTCGGTGCGGCCAACCACATCCCGCTCGTCGGCAACGATGGCTCCCCGCATGAGTGTGACCTGATCCGTGGCAACCAGCTGGACGCGACCATCGACCAGCCCGCGGACAAGTACGCCTACTACGCGATCTACTACGCCAAGCAGGCGATCGCCGGCACCAAGTACAGCGAGGGCCAGGCGACCGATCACAGCAGCAAGATTGTCAACGTCGCCGGCAACCTCGAGGATGCGCTGGCGGCACCGCTCGTGACCAAAGCCGGGGACCCCGGATCGACCCAGGTTGATAGCTCGACATTGTGGTGCAACAACATAGCGTAAGTCTGCGGAAGGTGTAAAAACCTGACATGCAGGGGAACCCATCCGAGGGGCCGGTTGAACACCGGCCCCTCGTCGGTGAAGTGGAACGTGTCTCCAAGACCTTTGGTGAAACGCGGGCGCTGATCGAGGTCTCCCTCGGGGTGTCGGCCGGCGAGTGTCACGGGCTGGTAGGGCGCAACGGCGCCGGCAAGTCGACGCTGGTCTCGCTGATGACCGGACTCAGCCGGCCCGATCACGGCACGATCCGACTGGCGAGCCAACTCGCACCCGGACTGGCCGACCGAAGCGCCTGGCTGGAGAAGGTCGCCTGCGTCTATCAACGATCGATGGTGGTCCCACCGCTGACCGTCGCCGAAAACGTGTTCCTGAACCGGCCGACCAGCCGGCGTGGTAGCCCGCTGGTCGATTGGACCGAGATGCGCGAGCGCGCCCACGCCGTAATGCTGGAGTGGGGATTCGATCTCGATGTCGATCGGCAGGCGTCGACCCTGACGGTCGAGCAACGCCAGATCGTCGAGATCGCTCGGGCGCTCTCGATCGGGGCCCGCTTCCTGATCCTCGACGAGCCGACGGCGGCCCTGGAAAAAGCCGCAATCGAGCGGCTCTTCGATCGCGTGCGCCGCCTGCGCGACGGCGGCGTCGGCATCCTATATATCTCGCATCATCTCGAGGAGATCTACGACATCTGCGACCGGGTCAGTGTCCTGCGCGACGGCGAACTGGTGCTGAGCGGCAAGGTTGCGGACGTAAACCAGGGAAGTCTGATCGCGGCCATGGTCGGCAGCACCCCGCCCCGCCGGGTGACCGAGATCGAGGTGGCGCCGACGCGGGCTGCCGTCGGCGATCAGATGCTCGAAGTGTCCCACCTCTCCGTCCACTCCCGGAGTGGTTCGGTCGAGGCCGTCAGTTTCTCGATCCGCGCCGGCGAATGCCTGGGACTGGTTGGTCTCGATGGGTCGGGCAGCGCCACGGTGGCCGACTCGGTGATCGGGCTGGTCAAGCCGAGGTCCGGGTGGGTCAGCATTCATGGGCGGCGCGTGCCACCGGGTAAAGTCGACGCCGTGCTCAGTCTTGGGGTCGGCTACGTGCCCCAGGACCGGCATGCCCGCGGCTTCGCCCCGCAACTCGGCCTCGCTGAAAACCTCACGATGGCCGTGCTCGAGCGGGTATCGAGCGCGCTGGGCCTGGTCTCGGTCGAAGCCCGCGATGCGGTTGGTGCCCAGCAGGTGGAAAAACTCCACATTGTCGCCAGCTCGCTGCAGCAGCCCGTATCGAGCCTGAGCGGCGGAAACCAGCAGAAGGTGGTCGTGGGACGCGCCCTCGCCTCCGACCCATCCGTGCTGGTGGTCGTGAACCCGACCGTCGGCGTCGATGTCGCGGCCAAGGAGCGCCTGCTCGACACCGTCGGGCAGGCCCGGGACGAAGGCATGGCGGTCCTTGTGGTCTCGGACGACTTTGAGGACCTGCGGATCTGCACCCGGTTGCTGGTCATGGTGCGAGGAAAGATTTCGCGGGAGTTCGCCGAGCCGCCATGGGACCGGCAGGAGCTGATTTCGTCGGTCGAGGGCCTCGATGGCTGAGCGCGCGGTCAAGCCCGCCACCCAGGGTCACGGCACGGCGATGCGACGCCGAGATCCTCGACTCATGGTGGTCAACTGGTTCCGGGAGTTGACGCTGGTGCCCGTGATCATCCTGCTGATGATCGCCGGCGCTCTCGTGAATTCCGTCTTCTTCACTTCATCCAACCTGATCAACGTCGCGCAGGGCGGTGCAGCGCTCGGGATGGTCGTGGTCGCCGAGTCGCTGATCCTGCTCACCGGCAAGTTCGACATCTCGCTCCAGGGCACGTTTGGCCTGGCTCCGTTGCTGGGCGCCTGGCTGATCGCACCCAAAGCCAGCGAGGGCCTGGGCACGGAATGGAGCCCATGGGTCGGGCTGCTGGTGGTGCTGCTGGTCGGTCTCGCCGTGGGGACCTTCAACGGCATCTCGGTGATCAAGGGGAATTTCAATGCCTTCATCTTTACGCTGGCGATGAGCATCCTCCTCACCGGTCTCCAGCTCGGATGGCTGGGCGGACAGACGGTCTACCACCTGCCGGCCGCCTTCATCTACCTGGGATCCGAGTCGTGGCTGGGCATTCCGGTCGCCGTCTGGGTCACGACCGCCGTCTTCATCGCCGCCGCGCTCTTCCTCCGTTACCATCGGGTTGGCCGGGCGATGTATGCCATTGGCGGCAACCTGGAGGCCGCCCGCGCCGCGGGCATCAAGGTCGACCGGATCCGGATCGGGGTCTTCATGGCCGCCAGCGTGCTGGCCGCGGTGGGCGGACTCATGCAAGCCGGCCGTGTGACCGCCGTGACGGCAGGTCAAGGCTCGGACCTGATCTTCGGTGTCTTTGCCGCCGCGGTCATCGGCGGCATCTCGCTCGACGGCGGCCGGGGCCGGATGATCGGGGCGCTCACCGGCGTTATCCTGCTCTCGCTGGTGACCAACATCCTGACCCTGTCCAACATCAGCTCCACCTGGATCGATGCGGTGGACGGCGCCATTATCTTGATCGCGCTCGGCATCGCCCGCGTCATCGGCACCGACCGGGCCTGAGCGATGCCGCGACTGAGCGACAAAGTTTGTCTCGTGACCGGTGCCGGGTCCGGCATTGGTGAAGCCACGGCAAGGCTCTTTGGCCGCGAGGGGGCGCACGTCGCGGTCGCCGACATCGACGGCGCCGCCGCCCAGCGTACGGTTGCCGCGATCAGGGACGCGGGTGGCGACGCCGATGACCTACGGCTGGACGTCACCGATGAGGCGCAGACGAGGGCCGCGACGGACGCGACGCTCAAGCGCTTTGGACGGATCGACGTCCTTTTCAACAACGCCGGCATTCCCGGCGTCGGGACGGTCGAGGAAACCGATCCCGACCTCTTCGACCGAGTCATGCGGGTGAATGTCCGCGGCGTTTACCTGATGTGCCGCGCCGTGGTGCCGCACATGCTCGCGCAGCGGTCTGGCTCGGTGATCAACATGTCGTCAGGGATCGCGGACATCGGACTGGCGCGGCGCGTGTCGTACGCCGCGTCCAAGGGGGCGGTGCTCGCCATGACCAAATCGATGCAGGTGGACTGCGCGCCCTCTGGCGTGCGCGTCAATGCGCTGATGCCGGGAACGATCCTGACACCTTTCGTCGAGCGCTACCTGCGCGAGTCCTATGCCAATTACGAGGACGGTCTCAATTCCATCCGCAAGCGGCAATTGGGCGGTGAGCTCGGACGTCCGGAGGACGTGGCGTACGCGGCGCTCTACCTCGCCTCCGATGAGTCGCGCTTCGTGATGGGCTCCGGCCTGATCGTCGATGGCGGGATGACGGGAGGCAAATAACGATGGAGGCCGAGCCGGCGGGCGCCCGCGCGCTGAGCGAGCGATTTCGCCAGCGGGCGGGCCAGGCCGGTGCAACCGTTGAGAGTGTCCCCGACGCGGCTGCCGCGGTCGCGGCAGTGGGAGCCATGGCGCGGCGGCTCGAGGCCGCCCGGGTGACAGCGACTCCCGAAGGCTCGCCGTTCGCCCCGGCCGGCGCCCTCGTCGGTGGATCGGTCACCGAGGTAGCGGACGCCGACCTGGGCGTCTCCGTCGGCCGTCTGGCCGTGGCCGAAACCGGATCGGTGCTGCTCGGGTCGAACGACCCGCAAGCCCGGATGGTCGGCATGCTCGCTCGAACGCACGTGGTCGTGGTCAACGCGGGCAGCCTGGTCCCCTCGCTGGACGAGGCCGCCGCAACGATCCGGTCGCTGACGCGCTCGGGCCCGGACCAGTTGCGTTACGTGGGATTCGTCACCGGTCCGAGCCGCACCGCCGACATCGAGCGGGTGCTGACGATCGGGGTCCAGGGACCGCGCGCACTGCACGTGGTCCTGATCGAGGGCGACTGAGCCCGTGACCGGCATCAGCTTTGGGGCGCGCTACCGCAAGGCCGTGAGGGACATCCAGCTGCGCACCAACCTGCTGGGGTTCCAGCGTGGTTGGCGGCAAAGCCGCGACGAGCGGTTCGCGGACTTCGTTGGCCCGGATGGACAGTCCGGCGAGCCGGAGTTCAACACCCTGCGTGCGCAGCTCGCCGGCGCCAAGGACGCGGTGATCCATGACCAGGGGGCCGTCTTTGCTCGATTCAAGGCTGGCGCTGAAGCCAACGGAGCCTTCGTCTATCAGGCCTCGACTCCGGACGATGCCACTCGATACATCCTGAACCTTTGCGAGCGAACCGGTTCGACCATCCTGGTCAAGAGCAAATCGATGGTGAGCGAAGAGATCTTCCTCAACCATTACCTCGAGGCGCGCGGCATCCGGGCGGTCGAGACCGACCTTGGCGAGTGGATCGTCCAGCTGCGGCACGAAACGCCGTCGCACATGGTGATGCCGGCGATTCACCTCAGTCGCAAGCAGGTTGGCGAGACATTCTCCGAGGCAACCGGCCGGGAGGTCTCCCGGGAGGACGTCGGCGAGCAGGTCGGGCTGGCACGCACCGAGTTGCGTAAGGACTTCCTGGCCGCACATGTCGGCATGACCGGGGCAAATGCGCTGGTCGCCGAGACCGGCACGGCCATGATCATCACGAACGAAGGCAACGAGGCTATGGTCACCACCCTGCCCGATGTCCACGTGGTGCTGGTCGGATACGAAAAGCTGATGGCGACCTTCGACGACGCGATGACGCAGCTGCGCCTCCTGCCGCGCTCCGCCACCGGCCAGCACATCACGTCGTACGTCACCTTCATCAGCGGGCCCGACCGCGCGGGACGCGAGCTGCATTACGTCTTCGTCGACAACGGCCGCAGTGAGATGCGGCATGATCCCGACTTCGTCGATGCGCTGCGCTGCATCAGGTGTGCGGCCTGCGCCAGCGTCTGTCCGCCCTATCAGGTGGTCGGTGGCCACGTCTTTGGCTACATCTACTCGGGCGCGATTGGCCTGGTCAACACCCCGTTTCACCATGGTCTGGACTATGCCGCGGGTCCGCAGTCGCTTTGCGTCAGCTGCAACGCCTGCCAGTCGGTCTGCCCGGTCGACATCCCGCTGCCACGGCAAATTCTCGACGTCCGGCAGCGGGTCGTCGAGAGGAACGGACTGCCAGCGTCGAAACGGGCCCTCCTGTTCGTCTGGGGCCGGCCGCGACTCTTTCGCGCGCTGGCACGCATCGTCGCTATCCTCGGCCGGCCGCTGGCGCGAGACGGCTTCTTGCGAATTCCCCTCACCGCTCGCCATCGCTGGCGAACGCCGCCGGCGCCGAACGTCCGGCCAGCCCGCCAGCGACTGACGCCGGTCGTCGAGCCCGCGACCACCGGGCGACTCGCGAGCAGTGGCGCGAAAGGCATGACGGTCGCCTATTTCATCCAGTGTCTTACCGATCCGCTCGCGCCGGAGCAGGCGGAGTCGGCCGTCAAACTCCTGTCGGCGTGTGGGGCGCGCGTCGTGATCCCGCCCGCCCAACATTGCTGCGGTCTGCCCTTTCTCGACTCCGGCGACGCGCCGGGTGCTTGAGGCGACCGCCGCCGACTACATCGTGTCAGCCGCAAACTCCTGCGTTGCAGCCATCGTCCACGATTATCCGCACCTCTTCAAGGAAGAGCCGGAATGGAAGGCGCGCGCGCAACGGCTCCAGGGACGTGTGCTCGACCTCGCGACCTTCCTCGATAGGGTGGCCGGGCTACCAGCTGGCGCGCTCGCGGCTCCCTCCCAGCACGTCGTCACCTATCATCCGTTTTGCCAGAGCCTCAACGTACTCCAGGCTGATCAGGCGGCGCGGCGAATGCTGACCGAGGTGTGTGGCCTCGAACTGCGCGAGCTGCCGGAGGCCAACGTCTGCTGCGGCTTCGGTGGATCCACCTCGTTCGACGCGCCCGAGGTGGCGCGCGGCATCGTGGAGCGCAAGCTGTCCAATGTCGACAGCACCGGGGCTGAGCTCCTGGTTACCGACAACCCGGGCTGCATCCTACATTTGCGGGGAGCCGCGCACGCCAGCGGCCGCCGTCTGCGCGTAAGCCACTTCGCCGAGATCATGGCAGCCCGGTTAGAAGCCCCTCTCCCGCGCAGCTAAAACGACGGGCTCCGTCCCCCTGCGTTCGGGGGAGCGGCGCTCGGGTCCTCAAACGGCGATCGGCTCGCCCACCTCGATCGGATTCCTGATCGGATCCTTGCTCCACTCGAACCAACCGCCGTCGTACACAGCGATCCGCAGCCACCCCATCAGGTAGGCATAGAACCAGGTCTCGCTGGCGCGCCAGCCGGTGCCGCAATAGAAGGCGACCCACTTGTCGGCGGTGATGGCCGCCCCCTCCCAGTTGGCCGCGATCTCGGGGTAGGCACGCATCGTGTTGTCGACGTTGCGGTAGTG
>WNEY01004644.1_pt1 | contig 10480 bp, 8 predicted proteins | sample 5400531 | NCBI WGS metagenome assembly WNEY01 (sample SAMN13153338, study PRJNA577476) | soil metagenome | isolation source: 200 cm saprolite under Douglas fir tree site 1 | place: USA:California | collected 2015-04-18
CGTCGTGACGCGCGCAGCCGCGCAGGCGCAACGCTTCGTCACGCTGCTCGAAGATGCAGGGGCCCGGGTCCTCGAAGCGCCCACGATCGCCATCGAGCCGCCGGTTTCCTGGGAGCCGCTCGATCGCGGCCTTGACGACCTCACCACCTTCACGTGGGTGATGTTCACCAGCGTCAACGGTGTGGCCATGGTCGACCGCCGGCTCCGCGAGCGTGGTCTCGGGTGGAGTGGCATCGCCGGCAAGCGCGTCGCCGCCATCGGTCCCGCCACCGCGGACGCCCTCGGCGAGCACGACGTCAGTCCCGAGATCGTCCCGGGCGAGTACCGGGCCGAAGCGCTGGTCGAGCATCTCCGCGGCGTGCTACGCGCCGGCGAGCGCGTGCTGTTGCCCCGCGCCGCCCAGACGCGCGACGTCCTGGTGAAGGAGCTGACGCGCCTGGGCGCCGAGGTGCGCGAGGTTCCCGCCTACGTGACGAAACGGGTGGAGGCCAGCGCCGGCCGGCTGCGCGAGGCGCTGGCGGCCGGTGACGTCGACGCGGTGACGTTCACCAGCTCGTCGACGGCCAGGAACTTCGCCGAGCTCTTCACCGAGGACGAACGGCAAACGTGGTTCGCCGACGTCATCGTCGCCTCCATCGGCCCCATCACGGCGGCGACGGCGACGGAGTATGGACTCACGACGCACGTCATGCCCGTCGAATACACCATTCCCGCCCTCGCCCGCGCGCTCGGCGAGCACTTCGCCCGTGTCGGAGCGAAGCCGGCCCGGGCCGAGTCGCGGGGCGCGAGAAGGAGCCAGTGATGCCACACGCGATGTTCCGCCCGCGACGGCTGCGCGAAAAAGGTCTGCTCCGCCGGCTCGTCCGCGAGACGACGCTCAGCGTGCACGACCTCGTCTACCCGATGTTCGCCGTGCACGGGCGCGGCGTGCGCGCGCCGATCGGCTCGATGCCCGGACAGAGCCGGCTGTCGATCGACGAGCTATTGAAGGAAGCCAAGGACGTGGCCGGCATGGGCATCCCCGCCGTGCTGTTGTTCGGACTCCCCGACGACAAGGACGCCCGGGGCTCGGAGGCCTACGCCGACGACGGCATCGTGCAGCAGGCCGTCCGCGCCGTGAAGGACACCGTGCCGGACCTGCTCGTCATCACCGACGTGTGCCTCTGCCAGTACACGAGTCACGGCCACTGCGGGGTGGTGGAGGACGGGACGGTCAAGAACGACCCGTCGCTCGAGCTGATCGCGCGCGTCGCCGTCTCCCACGCCGAGGCCGGCGCCGACATGGTGGCGCCCTCGGACATGATGGACGGCCGCGTCGGCGCCATCCGCGAGGCCCTCGACGAGGCGAGCCTGGTCGAGGTGCCGATCATGGCGTACTCGGCGAAGTACGCCTCGAGCTTCTACGGGCCCTTCCGTGACGCGGCCGACTCCACGCCCCAGTTCGGTGACCGCCGCTCGTACCAGATGGATCCCGCCAACGCGACCGAGGCGATGCGGGAGATCGCGCTCGACCTCGACGAGGGCGCCGACATCGTCATGGTGAAGCCGGCGCTGCCGTATCTGGACGTCATCTCGCGGGCCAAGAGCGACTTCGGCGTGCCGCTGGCCGCCTATTCGGTGTCGGGGGAGTACGCCATGATCAAGGCAGCCGGCCAGCTCGGCTGGCTCGACGAGCGGCGCGCGATGATGGAAGCCCTCACCGCCATCCGCCGCGCCGGCGCCGACATCGTGATCACCTACTTCGCCCGGGAAGCCGCGCGCCTGCTCACCGACGGACGCGAGATGTGACGACCGCCGGCGGCATGCGCATCTCGGCCAAGGGCGAGTACGCCATCAAGGCGGTGCTCGATCTCGCCCTGCACCACGGCCGGGGCCTCATTCCCATCCAGGAGATCGCGGCGAGGCAGGCGATCCCCCAGCGCTATCTCGAACAGGTTCTGCTTGCGCTCAAGCGCGCCGGCCTGCTGACCTCGAAGCGGGGGGCCACGGGGGGGTACCATCTCTCCCGGGCGCCGGAGGCGATCACCGTCGGCGCCGTCCTGCGCGCGGTGGAGGGGACGAGCGGGCCCTTCGAGCCACGGGGCGACGGCCGCTCGACGCGCGATGGTCAGAATTTGATGGAGCTGTGGGACGAGATCGCCGAGGCCGTGTCGCGCGTGATCGACGGGCTCACGTTCGGCGAGATGGCCGAGCGTGTGCGCGAGCGCGAGAGCGCCGCCCGCCCGATGTATCACATCTGAGGAGGCTGTCGCCGTGACCCGATCGCCGATCGCCACCAACGTCCTCGAGCTCATCGGGCACACGCCCATGGTGCGCCTCAATCGCCTGCCCAAGCCGGACGGCGCGACGGTGATCGCGAAGGTCGAGTCGTTCAATCCCGGAGGCAGCGTCAAGGACCGCATCGGCGTGGCCATGGTCGAGGACGCCGAGCGTCGGGGCGCGCTCAAGCCGGGCGGGACGATCGTCGAGCCCACGAGCGGCAACACCGGCATCGGGCTCGCCATCGTCTCCGCCGTGAAGGGCTACCGGCTGATCCTCACCATGCCCGACGACATGAGCGTCGAGCGCCAGCGCCTCTTGCAGCGCCTGGGCGCCGAGATTCACCTCACGCCCGCCATCGAGGGCATGACCGGCGCCGTCTTCGCCGCCGAGGAGCTGCTGCGCGAGCATCCCGAGTTCTTCATGCCCCAGCAGTTTCAGAATCCGGCCAACCCCGAAATCCATCGCCGGACGACGGCGCGGGAGATTCTCGACGCGCTCGGGGATCAGCGCCTGGCCGCGTTCGTCGCTGGAGTGGGCACGGGAGGCACGCTGACCGGCGTGGGCGAGGTCCTCAAGGACGCGATGCCGGACGTGCACGTGGTCGCCGTGGAGCCGGCGCGCTCGCCGGTGCTCTCCGGCGGCAAGGCGCGCCCCCATGCCATCCAGGGCATCGGAGCATCGTTCGTTCCCGGCGTGCTCAACCGTAAGATCATCGACCGCATCGTCCAGGTGCGCGACGAGGACGCGCTGGCGTGGTCGCGGCGGTTGGCCCGCGAGGAGGGAATCCTCGCCGGGATCTCGGCCGGCGCCGCCGCCTTTGCCGCGTGCGCGGTGGCGGCGGATCTCGCGCCGGGCCAGCTCGTGGCCACGGTGCTCCCCGATACCGGCGAGCGCTACCTGAGCGTAGGATAGGGGCCTCAAGGAGGCTCTGATGGCCGTCACCGTCTACATCCCGACTCCGTTTCGGCGCGCGACGGGCAATCGCGACCGGGTGTCCGTGTCCGCCGCCGACGTGGGCACCCTGCTGGATCAGCTCGAACAGTCGTACAGTGCGCTGCGCGGCCTCGTCCGCAACGACGAGGGCGAGGTTCACCATCACGTGAACATCTTCGTCAACAGCGAGGGGATCGAGGCGCTCCAGGGCCTGAAGACGCCGCTGCACGACGGCGACGAGGTGACGATCATTCCGGCGCTGGCCGGCGGCGACCGGTGATCCTGACGCGCGGCGAGCTGGCCCTGATCGAGCGCCAGGCCATCGAGGAGTATCCGCGGGAATGTTGCGGCGTCGTCCTCGAGCGCGCCCGCGAGCGCCGGCTCCTGCGCTGCCGCAACGATCAGGAGGCGCTCCACGCCCGTGATCCCCAGCGCCATCCTCGTGACGCGCGCACGGCCTACCACATCGCGGATGCCGACCGGCTGCAGATGGTGCGCCTGGAGGACGACGGGTTCGCCCCCGCCGTGATTTACCATTCGCACGTCGATGCCGGCGCGTACTTCTCGCCGACCGATCGCCGCCAGGCGCTGATGAACGGCGAGCCCATGTATCCCGACACGACCTACGTGGTGGTGTCCGTCGTCGAAGGCCGGATCGCGGCCGTGGGCGCGTTTCGCTGGAGCACGGGCGCGAACGACTTCGTGCCGATCGACCTCGCGGTGGAGGAGGCTCGGACCTGATGGATTCGGCGAACCTGTTCAAGGCGGCCGCTCGCGTGATTCCCGGCGGCGTCAACAGCCCCGTCCGCGCGTTCCGCGGGGTCGGCGGCGAGCCGTTCTTCGTGGCGAGCGCGGAAGGCGCGCGCCTCACCGACGTCGACGGCCGCAGCTACCTCGACTTCGTCGGCTCGTGGGGCCCGATGATCCTCGGTCACGCCGCCCGGCCTGTCGTCGAGGCGGTGACGGCGGCGGTGTCCCGCGGCACCAGCTATGGCGCGCCGACGCCGGGCGAGGTGGACCTGGCCGAGATGATCACGGCCGCCTATCCGTCCATGGAGATGGTGCGCCTCGTCAGCTCCGGCACCGAGGCGACGATGAGCGCCATCCGCGTCGCGCGCGGAGCGACGGGCCGCGACGTCCTCCTGAAGTTCGATGGCTGCTACCACGGTCATGCCGACAGCCTGCTGGTGAAGGCGGGGTCGGGCGGCGCCACGTTCGGGATTCCCGACAGCGCCGGCGTGCCCGAGAGCCTGGCCCGCCTCACGGTGACCGCAGCCTTCAACGACATCGCCGGCGTCCGGACGATCTTCGAGGCGCGGGGGCGTGAGGTCGCCGCCGTCATCGTGGAGCCGGTGGCCGGCAACATGGGCGTCGTCCCGCCGGCGCCCGGGTTCCTGGAGGCGTTGCGCGAGCTCTGCACGCGCCACGGCGCCGTGCTGATCTTCGACGAGGTCATCACCGGTTTTCGCATCGCCTTCGGCGGCGCCCAGATGAAGTACGGAGTGCGTCCGGACCTGACGTGCCTCGGCAAGATCATCGGCGGTGGCCTGCCCGTCGGCGCCTACGGTGGGCGCCGGGACCTCATGAGCCGGGTCGCGCCACTCGGCGCCGTCTACCAGGCCGGCACGCTCTCCGGGAATCCGCTGGCCGTCGCCGCGGGGCTGGCGACGTTGCGCGCACTGCAGGAAGGGGATGTCTACCGGCGGCTGGACACGCTGGGGGCGGAGCTCGAGCGCGGGTTGCTCGCCGCCGCCGCCAAGGCCGGCGCCCCGCTCACCGTCAATCGTGTGGGGTCCATGCTGACGGGGTTCTTCACCTCCGGGCCCGTGACCGATTACGCCACGGCGAAGCGGTCGGACACGGCGCGCTACGGTCGCTTCTTCCACGCCATGCTCGCGCGCGGCGTCTTCCTGGCGCCCTCGCAGTTCGAGGCAGCCTTCGTCTCGCTCGCCCATCGTGATGGCGACATCGCGGCGGCCGCCGAGGCCGCGGCCCAGTCGATGGCGGTCGCGCACTGAACGTTGACTTCCGTTCGAAGCTGGTGATACGTTGCACACGCTTCGCTCAAACTTTCGGAGGGCATCCGACTGTCGATGAATGCGAGGGCGGGTGTGGGAGCGCTCGGAGTCGCGCTCCTCGCCGTTCTGATCTTCGTGGCAGTGTCGTCGTGGAGCCGTCAACCCGCCGTCGCCACGCCGTCCACGCAGCCGATCAGCTTCCCGCACAGCACCCACGTGCAGCAGTACAAGATCGACTGCCAGTACTGCCACGCTGACGCGCGCCGCTCGGAGTACGCGGGGTTGCCATCCGTCACACGGTGTATGGGCTGCCACAAGATCACCGCCGCCGACAAGCCCGAGATCAAGAAGCTGGCCGAGTACGCGGGCAAGGGCGAGTCGGTCCCGTGGGTGCGAGTCTACAAGCTGCCTGAGTTCACGTACTTTCCCCACAAGGCGCACATCCGCGCCGCGGTCAGGTGCCAGACGTGTCATGGGCCGGTGGAGACGATGACGACCGTCGGCGCGCGCACCGGTCAGCAGCTGAGCAACGACCTCCTGAACCTCGTCGGCCTGCGGCCGGCGGCCCCGCCACTGACCATGGGTTGGTGCGTGGAGTGCCACCGCCGCGAGAACGCGACGCGCGGCACCCATGCCCCGCTCGACTGCATCACCTGCCACCACTGATGACGGAGCCCCGCGTCCCCATCGCTCGCCGTGATCTACGGACGGAGCCCCGCGTCCCCATCGCTCGCCACCCACGGTTCGAACCGAGCAAGAGCCACCGATAAATGAAACGACGCGACTTCTTCAAGATCGTCACCACGTCGGGCGCGGCCGCGGCAGTGGCCGGGTGTCAGCAGTCAGCCGAGAAGATCCTGCCGCTCGTCGTGCCGAACGAGCAGCTGGTCCCCGGCGTGCCCGCATGGTTCGCGACGGTGTGCCGCGAGTGCCCGGCCGGCTGCGGTGTGCTCGCACGCAACCGCGACGGCCGCGTGGTGAAGCTCGAGGGCAACCCCGACCATCCCGTCAATCAGGGCGCCCTCTGCATCCGCGGCCAAGCCGCGCTCCAGCAGGTTTACCACCCCGATCGGTTTGCTGGTCCTCAGCGGCGGGACGGCGAGACGGGAAAGGCGCTGTCGTGGGACGACGCCGTCAAGATCGTGGCCGACAAGGTCGGCGAACTTCGCAAGACGGGCAAGGGGCGCGCGGTTGCGGTCATGACGCAGCTCGAGAGCGGCAGCCAGGCGGCGCTGCTCGATCGCTGGGTGCAGAGCGTGGGCGCGCGGCCGCACGTGGCCTTCGAGCCGTTCGGCTACGAGGCGATCCGCGCCGCGAACCGCCAGGTGTTCGGTCGCGACACGGTGCCGTACTACGCCTTCGAGGACGCCGAGGTCGTGCTCTCCTTCGGCGCCGATTTCATCGAGACGTGGCTGTCGAACGTCGGGTACGCACGCGGCTTCGCGCGATCGCACGGCTTCGCCGGCGGCCGGGCCGGCATGTTCATTCACGTCGAGCCGCGGCAGTCGCTGACGGCGTCGAACGCCGACCAGTGGGTCCGCAACGCCCCTGGCACCGAGGGGCTCGTGGCGCTGGCCGTGCTCAAATCGCTGGTCGAGCAGGGGCTGGTCGACCGGCGCTTCGACGAGGCCGTGGCCTCGGTCAACATCGATAAGGCCGCCGAGGCGAGCGGCGTCTCCGTCGAGACCATCAAGCACGTGGCCCAAGCGTTCGGTCACGCCAGGCCGGGATTGGCCGTCGGGGGCGGCGCGGCGGTGACGGGCACGAACGCCACGGCCACGCTGGCCGCGATCAATCTGCTCAACGCAGCGACGGGCGCGGTCGGCAAGACCGTGCGCTTCGGTCCCGATGCCGCCTGGGGGCGCGTGACGCCGTTCGCCGAGGTCGCCCAGCTCGTCCAGGCGATGGCGAAGGGCGAGGTCGAGGTGCTCCTGCTTGGTCCCGGCGTCAACCCGGCGTTCACGCTGCCGGGCGGGCTCAAGTTCGCCGATGCCGCTCGCAAGGTTCCGCTCGTCGTGAGCTTCGCCAATCAACCCGACGAGACGACGGCGCTCGCTCACATCGTGCTGCCGGCGACCCACTGGCTCGAATCGTGGGGCGACTACTCACCGCGCGAGGGCGTGGTGGGACTCATGCAGCCGGCGATGTCGCCCATCCGGGACTCGCTACCATTCGGCGACGCGATGCTCCGGATCGCGCGCGGCGCGCTCGGTACCGAGGAGGGCAAGGGGCCGCTGCCCTGGCCGACGTTCCAGGCCTATCTCAAGGCGCAGTGGGAGCCGCTGGTGAAGGACAAGTGGGAGGCGGCGCTCCAGCAGGGTGGCGTCTGGCGTGACACGATCACGGCGGCGGTGAGCGCGAAGGTCGCCGCCGTGGATGTTGGAGTGGCGAAGCTCGAGGGCGACAGCGGTGGCTTGGCGCTCGTCGCGTACCCGTCGCTCCGCTTCTACGATGGACGGACGGCAAGCTCGTCGTGGCTGCAGGAAGCACCCGACACGATGACGCAGGCGAGCTGGGACGCCTGGGTCGAGGTTCCCGGGGAGACGGCGACCAGGCTCGGCGTCGCCAACGGCGACGTGCTCCGCGTGACGTCTCCTCACGGCGCCGTTGAGCTGCCCGCCTACGTGTCGCCGACACTTCATCCCGGGGCCGTGGCGATTCCCATCGGTCATCGGTACGCCCCATTCCACCGGCGCTACGTGGCGTCGGCGCCCACGACGATGAATCCGGTCTCGCTTCTCGGTGGGGCCGTGGACACGGCCTCGGGCGGGCTCGCGTATCTGGAAGTGAAGGTGACGCTGGCCAAGACCGGCGCGCGCCGGCCGCTGGCGATCCTGCAAGCCACGCACGACCAGGACGACCGGGAGCTCGCTCGCGAGGTCGACCTCGGGGCCGCGCGGGAGCAGGCGCTGCGCGGCAAGCCGGGTCTGCACGAGCCGATCAGCATGTACCCCGACCAGCAGTATCCCGGCTACCGCTGGGGCATGGTCGTCGACACGGATCTCTGTGTCGGCTGCTCGGCGTGCATGGTCGCCTGCCAGGCCGAGAACAACGTGGCCGTGGTCGGCAAGGCGCAGGCGGCCTACGGCCGCCAGCTGCACTGGATCCGGATCGAGCGCTGGGCGGAGGGCAAGCCCGAGCATCCCCAGAACATGTTCCTGCCCATGCTCTGCCAGCATTGTGAAGTCGCGCCGTGCGAGCCGGTGTGCCCGGTGTTCGCCGCCTATCGCACCGAGGAAGGCCTCAACGGTCAGGTCTACAACCGGTGTGTGGGCACGCGCTATTGCGGCAACAACTGTCCGTACCACGTGCGGCGCTTCAACTGGTACGACTGGGCGTGGCCGGAGCCGCTGGAAGTCCAGCTCAATCCGGACGTGACCGTCCGGCAGCTCGGCGTGATGGAGAAGTGCACGATGTGCATCCAGCGCATCGTGGCCGGCAAGGACCACGCGCGCGACGAGAAGCGGCCGGTGCGCGATGGCGACATCCTGACCGCCTGCCAGCAGACGTGCCCCACGCGGGCCATCACGTTCGGCAACATCAAGGACGACAGGAGCGACGCCGCCAAGCTGCGGCACTCGCCGCGCGCCTACCAGGTCCTGGACGAGTTGGGCACGCGGCCCTCGGTGATCTACCTGAAGAAGGTCGTGCGGGGAGAGCACGCGTGAGGGTCATGGATCACCGCGAGCCCACCTTCGCCGACGTCAACCGCGACGTCCTGCGAACGCTGGCGCCGCCCGGCAATCTCTACTTCGCCTGGATGTGCGTGGTCGGGCTCGTCCTCACCTGCGGCATCCTGGCCTGGACGTGGCAGATCTACGTGGGGATGGGCGCGGCCGGCAAGCGCACGCCCCAGATGTGGGCGATGTACATCACCACGTTCGTCTTCTGGATCGGCATCGGGCACGCGGGCACGCTCATCTCGGCCGTGCTCTATCTGTTCCGGGCCCGCTGGCGTACGCCGATCTACCGGGCGGCGGAGGCGATGACGATCTTCGCGGTCATGACGGCGGGCCTCTTTCCGCTCATCCACGCCGGCCGCATGTGGTTCGCCTACTTCCTGCTTCCGTATCCGAACCAACGCTACCTCTGGCCGAACTTCCGCTCACCGCTGGTGTGGGACGTCTTCGCGATCTCGACCTACCTCTCCATCAGCACGGTGTTCTTCATCGTGGGTCTCGTGCCCGACGTGGCAGCCCTCCGGGACGCCTCGACCGGCTGGCGGCGGCGCGTGTACGCGATGCTCTCGCTCGGCTGGGAGGGCGCCGACAGTCAGTGGCGTCACTATCGGCGGGCGTACGGGCTGCTGGCGGCGCTGGCCACCCCGCTGGTGCTCTCGGTCCACAGCGTCGTGTCGTGGGACTTCGCCATGGCGCTCGTTCCCGGCTGGCACTCGACACTCTTCGCGCCCTTCTTCGTGAACGGAGCGATCTTCTCCGGCTTCGCCATGGTGCTGGTCCTCGTGCTGCCGATGCGCCACTTCTTCGGGCTCCACACCTACATCAGGGACAAGCACCTCGACGCCATGGCCAAGCTGATCCTGGTCACCAGCCTGGTGCTGACGTATTTCTACCTGTGCGAGGTCTTCACCGCGTGGTACAGCGGCGACCACTTCGAGCGCGCCTCGCTCTTCTGGAAGGTGACCAAGTCCTACGCGTGGGCGCTCTGGCTCATGTACTTCTGCAACTGTGTGTCGCCCCTGATCCTCTTCTGGAAGAAGGCGCGCACGAGCCCGTTCGGGCTCTACGTCGTCTCTATTCTCGTGCTCATCGGCATGTGGTTCGAGCGCTTCAACATCATCGTGCCGTCCCTCGGCCACGACTTCTACCCGTACACGTGGGGCATCTACGTGCCGTCGCCGACCGACACGACGATCGTGATCGGCAGCTTCGCCTGGTTCTTCATTCTCTTCCTCGGGTTCATCAAGCTGATGCCATCGGTCTCGGTCGTCGAGGTGAAGGAAACGATTCCCGCGCCCATGAGGGACCACGGTCATGGCCGCGCCCACTGAGACGGTCCTCGGCGTCTTCGCCCACGTGGACACGACCGTCCGCGCCCTCGAAGACCTGAAGGCAAAGGGCTACCACGACCTCACCGTGTACACGCCGGTGCCGGTGCACGAGATCGAGGACGTGCTCGAGCGTGACCGGCCCGTGAGCCGCGTGCGCCTGTTCACGCTGATCGGTGCCCTCACCGGGACCGCCTCGGGTTTCTTCCTGACGATCTGGTCGGCCATGCAGTGGGGACTCGTCACCGGGGGCAAGCCC
>WNEY01004645.1_pt1 | contig 10480 bp, 9 predicted proteins | sample 5400531 | NCBI WGS metagenome assembly WNEY01 (sample SAMN13153338, study PRJNA577476) | soil metagenome | isolation source: 200 cm saprolite under Douglas fir tree site 1 | place: USA:California | collected 2015-04-18
AAGGCCGGCCAGACAGGCTCTGATGGGGGTTCGAGAGTCACCGATTTTGCGTTCGAAACGCTGTAGCAAAGCTCGGCAGTCTCTCCCGCCCGAATGGTTGCGGGGTCCGCATAGAAGCCAAGAATTTCGAAGCGGTCCCCGCCCATCATTTCGAAGGTTTGGCGATCCTGGGCGCGCCGCTGCGTCGCCGCCTTCTCTTCCATCGCTTGATTTGCTTGCCAGCGAGAGAGAAAAATCCAGCCGACATAAAGTCCTGCCAAAAGAAGAACTAGACTCGAAAAAATAAGATATTTCCCAAATCCTGTGCGAGTCTCGGGGGCCGGATCGCTCAACATAGGCGCTTAGTATGGATTTCCGTATAGATTTCCGTGCGTTTGGAGTGTACACCGGAGAACTTCAGGTAAGCTGGTTGGTTATATCATTATTTCCTCTTCGGAATTAATGAAACAAATACTTACACTAGTGTGATTCCGTAAGGGAGCTGATTTGGTTCACTCCGCCAGGAGATATCACGTCCAGAACCGATTTGTGACCCGACTAATGCATCTGGTGGCCCATGCCCGCCACCATGACCGCCTCAGAGCTTCTGTTTCGGCGGGCAGTAGGATAGAGTGGTAGCTTCCGAGCCTCTCACTTGCGGTTCGTTGTGTCTCCCTATGACTGAAAAGCTTCCATCTGTAGTGATCGTCGGGCGCCCGAATGTCGGCAAATCGACAATTTTCAACCGGCTGACCGGCACGCGGCGCTCGATTGTCACCAATGAGCCTGGAATTACGCGCGACCGCATCTACGGCACCGCGACGTGGCAGGGCCGCACGTTCGAAGTCGTCGACACCGGCGGAATCGTGCCGGACGACAAGGCCGCCATCCCGCGCGAAATTCTTCGCCAGGCGCAGGTGGCCATCGAAAGTGCATCGCGACTTCTGCTGGTCGTGGATGTGCGCGCGGGCCTCACGCCTCTCGACTCCGAACTGGCGAACTTGCTGCGCCGCACGGGCAAGCCCCTGGCAATTCTGGCGAATAAAGTCGATACGCAGATGCAGGAGTCGCTTGCGGCGCCGTTTTACGGGCTTTCGAACGAGGTTTTTCCGGTCTCGGCGGAGCATGGCTATGGCTTTGATACGTTGCTGGAGAGCATCACAAATTCCGACGGGCTCCACGCCCCGGTCCGGACCGGGGCGCTCAGCGCAAAAGTAGAGCCCGCACCTGTCAATCTCGAAGACGCCCTGGTTTCGCAAGAGGAGGCGGGTGCAGCCGGCCAGATCAACGTTGCAATCATCGGTCGTCCCAATGTCGGGAAATCGACGATGCTCAACCGGCTGGCAGGCGCGGAGCGCTCGATCGTCTCCGATATGCCCGGAACGACGCGCGACGCCGTGGACACAATCGTGCTGCACGGGGAGCGCACGTACCGGTTTGTTGATACGGCCGGAATTCGGCGCAAGGGAAAGACGAAACTCGTCGCGGAGAAATTGAGCGTGGTCATGGCTCGGCGGCACCTCGAACAAGCTGATGTGGCATTGCTGATCGTGGACGCGAGCCTGGGGGTGACGGCGGGCGATGCCAACATCGCAGGCTACGCGGAGCAGTCCGGCCGGTCTGTCATCATCGTGATGAATAAATGGGATCTGGCGCTGGAGGCTGCCGCGGAAAAAGCCGAGCGCGAATTGGAAAACGTGAACTCGCGCGCGGGGCACGTGGCCGTATCGCGAAAACGCAAACACACTTCGTTGACGCGAAAGAAGGCCGCGACGGGGAAAGTCAGTCCTGCACAATTGCTCATCGATTACGAAAAGATCGTGAGGACGCGATTCAAATTTCTCGATTACGCGCCCATTGTGTTCGTCTCCGCGCTGACGGGCGATCGGTCGGAAAAATTGTTTGATCTGATCGACCGCATCGCAGACGCGCGCCGCAGGCGCATCTCCACCGGCGAACTGAACCGCTGGCTCTCCGAAGTGGATTTGGACCGCGGCACATCCCCCGCGGCCCGCAAGGTGAAAATCTACTACGTCACGCAGGCGGCCACCTCGCCGCCGACGTTTATTATTTTCACGAACCAATCGAAGCGCCTGCATTTCAGCTACGAGCGGTTCCTCGAGAACCAGCTTCGCAAGAGTTTTGATTTCATCGGCGCGCCGATTCGTTTCCTCCAGCGCATGAAGGAAAAGCGCGAGCGGTAGTGAGCGGAATTGAGTTCCGGGTGAGACGAGCTGCGGCCCGCCCAAGAACCGGGCGTCCGCTACAAAAGCAATTCCTCCGCACAGGATGGTTTTGTAGCGGCCGGTCCAGCTACACCGGACCGGGCACATTTCTCTTCCGACTCTCCCGCGAGCGTGGGCGTTGACACGCGCCAGAATCGGATTAGGATAAGCGGGTGTGGGCTCCGCTCGGAGCCCGCCAAAATAAATCAATGGAAGGCAACGGCCAACACGAATCAGCCCTTCCGGCCAAGAATCTGTTCCGGATCGGCGAGGTCAGCCGCCTGACTGCCACGAAGCAGTTTGTCCTGCGGTATTGGGAGACGGAATTCCCAATGCTTCAGCCGGTGAAGAGTCCGAAGGGGCACCGGCTGTATCGGCGTCAGGACATCGAGACTGTCTTCGTGATCAAGCGGCTGCTCTACGACGAAGGGTTCACCATCGCCGGCGCGCGACGCCATTTGCGCGACCAGGGTGCGGAACCGAACGGTTCGACCGGCGGCATTGCAGCGGCAGAAGCGCGGCCCGCGCAGCCTTCCCTGGCGCTCAACCGCAAGACGTTGCTCGACCTGCGCGACTCGCTTCGCTCATTCTTGACGCTCCTCGAACACGAGTGATACGCTGAAGACCTTGTAGCTCGTCCCGGTTCGACCGGGACGAGGGTTTTCTCCTAAGTGGCGCAAGATCCCCGCGTCTGAAGACGCGGGCTACAACAGACGCGATGTGCAGCGGACAGTCGGGACGTAGCGCAGCCTGGTAGCGCGCACGCTTGGGGTGCGTGAGGTCGCTGGTTCAAATCCAGTCGTCCCGACCATTTTTCTCTTCAAAGGTTCCATAAAGGCTCATTTTAGGAAACCACGCTTCCGCCGTGGCTTGTTAGGCCGTGGCCGTTGCGTTAGAGTGTTTCTGTAGGTTGAAATGAAGCCGGGTGGGCCCGTGTAGATTGGCCATGGGTGACCGGCCAGTATTCACGCGCAAGAGGAGCAGCTTCCGAGAAGATTCCCCAGGCCCGCATGAATGCGGCCGCCCTCATTGGAAAGCACTACATGGCGCACATTCTGATTACCAACGACGACGGTATCCAAGCGGAAGGCTTGCGCGCGCTGGTCCAGGCGATGGAAGGGGTGGGAACGATCAGTGTTGTCGCCCCTAACCATGAGCGCAGCGCCTCGGCGCAGTCGCTGACTCTGCGGCAGCCCATTTTCTGGGAGCAGGTAGCCGAGCGCGAATGGGCAGTCGAAGGTACGCCGACCGACGCCGTGATTCTTGCGCTTCACAAGCTGTTGCCGAACCGCCCCGATGTGGTGATTTCCGGAATCAATCGCGGCGGCAACCTCGGCGAAAACGTATTCTATTCTGGGACGGTGGGCGCGGCGATGGAAGCGGCGATCAACCACGTCCCGGCGGTCGCGATATCAGTAGCACACAAGGGAAGAGGTTTCCGTTTCGAGCAGGCCGCGAAATTCGCGCGCGAATTGGCGCAGGTGATTCTGGCGGAGGGAATGCCGCAAGGCGTTCTCCTCAATGTGAACGTGCCGCTCACGTGGAATGGGAGTGTGCGCTTCACGCGCCAGTCCAAGAAGGTTACGCGCAACGTTCTTCAAGAGGGCACCGACCCGCGGGGGCGCTCGTTCTTTTGGCTGCACGAGCAGGAGCACATCGAAGGTCTCGATCCGGAGAGCGATTACGCCGCAATTTTCGATGGAGCCGTTTCGATGACGCCGCTCCAACTCGACCGCACACACGAAACATCACTCAATCACCTATCCCACTGGGCGGCCAAACTCGAATCCAAGGAAAGTTAGTCCGCTATCCCGGAAAAAGCACATCACAGAGGGCACAAAGAATCGCGGAGAACCGCAGAGAAATCGGCCTGGCTCTTTCCGTTGTCTATTCGCGCTACTTTTTTTCAGGAGAGATGCGGGATTCGAGAAGCCGGACGAAATCTGCGAGGTCAGGCGCGCTCGCATCCGTTGCCGCCCAGAACTGGAACCCGCCCTGCGACCACCGCATAAGGTTGTAACCTCGCGATGACTCAATGGCACGGGCTGCGCTCACTCCATCTGGATCAGGCCAGACGAATACGTTGATGAAATGTTTTCGCCGTTGATAGACAAGAGCGGCGACCTCGCGGCCTTCGAGATAGTCGAGGCGCCCTCCGACCAGTGGATAGCCTTCGGTGGCCACATCTTCGACTGGAGGAGAAAAATCGAGCTTGCCGTCGAACCAGGGTTTCACGGTGTGTTGATCGGTGGAGGCGACGTCCATCAGGTGGTTGGCTTCGAGCGAACGAAGGTGGCTGGCGAAGACTTCCGCCGCGATTCGTTGATTGATGGAAGGCGCGTGAAGGCCAGGCACTAACTGCCACGCCGTGACGCCGCACACTGCAAGCACGGCGAACGCGGCAGCCCAGCGCCAGATCTGCAGCGGGTACCATGCGCGGGCGGGTTCAAAGGCTTTGGTCCCGGTGGAGGCGCGCAGCGTGGATTGAATCCGGTCCCGCAGCGCTGTAGGCGTCGCGTACGCGAGCGAACCGCGCCGCAGAGCATCACGCAATGCCTGCTGGTTCTCCAGTTCCCGGGCGCAAACCGCGCAACTTTTCAGGTGCGTTTCCATCTCGATCGTGCGCACCAGATCGAGTTCACCATCCAAGTAGCCGGGAACGAAACGTTGTGTCAGTTCGCAGCTCACTTCAGGACTCCTTGCCTAGAGCGGCGCCCAGCGAGTGGCGCAATCGAGTGCGTGCCCGCGCCAAGCGGGACATCACCGTGCCGAGGGAGACGGAGGCGACGTCGGCAATCTCCTTGTACGACATGCCTTCGATCTCACGCAGGATGAGCGCTTCACGGAAAACATCCGGCAGCTCCTCGAGAGCGCGGCGCACTGTTTCCCTGTCGGCTGAGGCCAAAACCTGAATTTCCGGGTCGGCACTGCCAGGGAATTCGGCGCTGTGAATTTCTTCATCGAATACCTCGACGGAACCGGGCGCCCGATTCTGGTGCAGCCACGTGTAGCACGTATTCCGCACGATCGTGAGGAGCCAGGCCCGCATATTCCCGCCCTGGTAGCCGTCAAAAAAACGGAAGGCGCGCAGACAGGCTTCCTGCGTCACATCTTGCGCATCCTGGTCGTTCCGCGTCAACCAGCGCGCGAGGTTGTACGCGGCGTCCAGGTGAGGCAGGACGGTTTGCTCGAAGCGTTCACGTCTTGCTGTCTCTGGCACCTTCGTGCTTCTCGCTGCTCCTCAGTTGCTGATCTGTAAGACTACGGACCAGCCTTTTTTATTCCCGCTCATAAAATATGCCATCCGCGGGGAATAAGCGCCGCCCGTACAAGTCTTACCTCCAGAGGGCGACGCGTGGCAAGGATTCCATAACCGGCGCCCCCGGAAAAGAGAAAACACAATGGCCGACTTTATTCGCGACAACCTCAATAAGGATGGCATTGACCGCAGAGGATTCCTCCAGTGCATGGCCTGGGCCGGCACCGGTGCACTCTATACGCTGCACGGCGGCATTCTGAAATCGTTGCCCTTGGCGCAGTATGGGGCGAGCGGGAAACACACGGAGAAACTGAAGGGCGCGGATTTCAGCTTCATCCAGATCAGCGACTCCCACATCGGGTTTAACAAAGAGGCTAACCCGGACGTCACCGCGACGCTGCAGATCGCTGTCGACCGCATAAACAGCGCCGCGGCGCGACCTGACTTCCTGTTGCACACGGGCGATATTTCGCAACTGTCGAAACCGTCCGAGTTCGATACAGCCGAGCAGGTGCTCAAGGGCGCGAAGGCGGGAAACATCTTCTACGTTCCCGGCGAACACGATGTGCTTACTGACGACGGCCAGCAGTACTTGGACCGCTTCGGCCGAGGGACGAAAGGAAAGGGCTGGTACAGCTTCGATCATAAGGGAGCGCACTTCATCGGTCTGGTCAACGTGGTCGATCTCAAAGCCGGCGGTCTAGGATCGCTGGGGTCCAGCCAGCTCCAATGGCTTGCAGATGACGTGAAGAGCTTGAGAAGCAGCACGCCCATCATCGTGTTTGCGCACATTCCGCTTTGGGCGGTGTATCCAGAGTGGGGCTGGGGCACCGACGACAGCGAGCAGGCACTGGGGTACTTGAAGCGCTTCGGCTCGGTGTCCGTCCTGAACGGTCACATCCACCAGATCATGCAGAAAGTGGAAGGCAACGTCACATTTCACACGGCGCTGTCCACCGCGTTTCCTCAGCCCGCGCCGGGCACCGCGCCATCGCCCGGCCCCATGAAAGTGCCGGCGGATCAATTGCGCAACGTGCTGGGCATCTCGCACGTGAACTTTGTTCAAGGCAACCATTCGCTCGCGATTGTCGACGCGCCCCTGGCGCAATCTTGAGCGGCCGCTAGCGATTCAAAAATCTTACAAAGGAGATTGAAAACATGAAAAGACATGTGTGGATTTTCGACTTGGCTGCAATCGTAATGACCGCATTCATTCTAGCGGCTGGAATAGGGCCGATTTTCGCCGTCAGCGCTGGCGACAAACCCGCAGCCAGCGCCACGGTAAAAATCGACAATTTCAGCTTTGGCCCCGCGGATCTGACAGTTGCCGCGGGGACGACAATCACATGGACGAATCACGACGACGTCCCGCACGTCGTCGCAAGCGATAAGAAGCTGTTCAAATCGAAGCCGCTCGATACCGATGACCATTTCTCGTTCACGTTCACGAAACCTGGCACGTACATCTACTACTGCTCGATTCACCCAAGAATGACGGCTAAGGTCGTGGTGCGGTGATTCAGGTGACTGAGATGAGTCCTTTCGATCTCAAGTCAGCCCTCCTCGCCAAGCACGCGCAGCATGTGGCAGCGGTACACTTTCCCATCGCTCTTATTGTCGTCAGCGTAGTATTCGATGTGCTGGCAATCCGGAGAAAAAACCTCGCCCTGTTGAACGCCGCTTATTACACCGCGATTGTGGCGTCGATTGCAGCGCTGCCCACGATTGCAACCGGCCTCCTGGCCTGGCAATTGCAGTTTGAAGGCCAGGCGCTGCGCGGAAATCTGCGGCTGCACATGGTCCTCGCGCTTTTTTCCAGTGCGATGATTTGGCTCGTATCTTGGCTTCATTTCAAGGTGCAACAAAGACCGCTGCCCGGTACACCCCGGCTGCGTCTGGCGGTGGAATTCGTGACTGTTTTCCTGACTCTTTTCGCCGGGCATGTTGGCGGGTTCGTTAGCGGTGTCAATGGCCCCGCCTAGAAGTGCGAATGCGGCCACTGTATCGTTGCGCGAGGCTGATTCATTTTTCTCTGGCCCAAAAGCCTTGAAAGTCAGAAAATTTATAGGTGAAGCGCCCGGCCGATAATCCTGTCTCGGGTTTCCCCTCCGTCGTCGATTTCGGCCGCGACATCTGCGGCGATCTAGCCTCCGCGGAATCGCGCGAGTGGCTTGTGACGAACGGTATCGGCGGATACGCCTTCGGCACGATTGCCGGCCATCAGACGCGCTGTTACCACGGGCTGCTTGTGGCCGCGCTGCATCCTCCACTGGCCCGCACGCTCCTGCTGGCCAAGCTTGAGGAGGCCGTGCGATACGGCGCCCGACACTTTGAGCTTTCCACCAATCGCTGGGTCAGCGGGGCGGTAGCTCCCGAAGGTTTCCACCACATCGAACGCTTTCGTTTGGAGGGAAGCATTCCCGTGTGGACGTTTGCCCTGGCCGATGCGCTTCTCGAGAAGCGTATTTTCATGCAGCCCGGAGCGAACACAACGTACATCATGTATCGGCTCGTTCGCGCGAGCGCTTCAATCGAGTTGTCGCTCAAGGCCCTGGTGAACTATTGCGGAGAACACTGCACCATGGCCGCCGACCACATGCCAATGGACATCGCGCGGGTCGAGCATGGGTTGCGCGTCACGGCCTTTGATGGCGCAGTCCCGTTCTACCTGCTGAGCGCATTCGCCACGGCGCGGTGTGCCCACGAATGGTATCGCGATTTCGATCTGGCCTCCGAACGCGCGCGCGGTCTCTCCGATCACACCGATCATTTGTTCGCCGGGGAATTTTCCGCGACCCTCGCTCCTGGAAGTTCGCTCACGATTGTTGCCAGTACCTCTGCCGGACCCTCCATGAATGGCGAAGCCGCTCTGGCTGCGCGTCATCGGGAGACGCACGCCCTGCTCGAACGGTTCTCCGCGGGAAACTTGGGGGTCGCGCCAACGGCTCCCCCGGCGATCCAGCAACTCGTGCTTGCCGCGGACCAATTTATTGCGGCACGGCCTCTTGACGGCGCAGCGGATGCACGGACGATCCTGGCAGGCTATCCCTGGTTTGGGGACTGGGGGCGCGACACCATGATTGCGCTTCCCGGGCTTTGCCTGGCAACCGGACGCCCATGGCTTGCGCGCAACATCCTTCGAACGTTTTCGCACTTTGTCAACGAGGGAATGCTGCCGAACTATTTTCCCCGCGCGGGTGAAGAGCCCCAATACAACACCGTCGATGCAACTCTCTGGTACTTCGAGGCCGTCCGCGAGTATTTCGACGTAACGGGCGATTCGGGCCTGTTGCGCGAATTATATCCCGTGCTCTCCGGCATCGTGGACGCGCACGTGCGCGGCACGCGCTACAACATTCATGTGGATCCAGCCGACGGGCTGCTTTACGCGGGGCAGCCGGGTGTGCAGCTCACGTGGATGGACGCAAAGATCGGCGATTGGATCGTCACCCCGCGCATTGGAAAACCGGTCGAGGTAAACGCGTTGTGGCTCAACGCCACGGCTTTGATGGCCCGATTTGAGCGCGCAATAGGCAGAACAGGGAACCGCTATGAAGAGCTTGCGGAGCTCGCGCGAACCGGCTTCGCGCGTTTTTGGAATCCCGGCGCGCAATTTTGTTTCGATGTGATTGACGGCCCCGAGGGCTCCGGTGGCAACGACGCGTCGTTGCGCCCCAACCAAATCTTTGCCGTCTCGCTGCCGGAGACAGGGCTGACACCGGCGCAACAGCAGGCCGTCGTCGACGTGTGCGCGCGCGAACTCCTCACCTCTTTCGGCCTCCGCAGCCTGGGGCCTGGCGAGCCCGGCTACCTGGGGCGGTATGAGGGCAAGCCGCAAGCGCGCGACGCCGCCTATCATCAAGGGACGGTATGGGGCTGGCTGCTCGGCCCATTCGCGCTTGCGCACTTGCGCGTTTATCAGGATCCTGTCGTTGCGGCCTCGTTCCTCGAGCCGATGTTAAACCACGTCGAAGCCGCTGGCCTCGGCACAGCGAGCGAGATTTTCGATGGTGATCCGCCGTTCGCCCCGCGCGGCTGCATCGCGCAGGCATGGACTGTGGGCGAAACGTTGCGCGCGTGGCGAGCGATCGTTGCGGCGCGAGCCATGCCGGCTCGGCCCACCATAAATCCGCTGGCGGTTAGCCCGCATTGAACAAATAGCATCCTCTCCCGAAACTGCGAATACCGCGCTACACGAGAGGTAAATAAGATTTTTCAATTCTTTCGATTTGAACTTTGAGTTTGCGCATTTGGAGCAGGGTGTGCAAACTAAAAGAGAAGTATAGCGGTGTTTTTCCGCAGTTTGCTGCATCTCGCTTTTCCGCGACGAAACGAGGATTTCCCCCAGCTCTTGGTCATGGCTTGAATTTTCCCGGACACAGTGTTGTGTCCAAATCAAATGAGTGTGCGTTCCGGTGTGGCTTGAGCCAAAGGTCCGCACGGAGATTGCGCGGGCGTCTTGCGATATGAAAAGGGAGGACCATCGAATGTTAAATTCACAGGTGTACGTTCTGGAGGAAATGAATGATGCGAAGCCGAGGCGCGGTGTCGTGTTGCCTGCAACGCAGGTGATGGCGAAAAAGGATGTTCTTGCCGAGGCGTTGCTCGAGAGGAGCTCGACGCGCCAGAAGCGGCACCCGCTGAAGTGGGCGGTGTCGCTCGGGGCTCACGCGGTGGTGCTGGTCCTGCTGCTGTTGATGCCGCTTTATTTTTCGCAGGGGCTGGATATGCACGGGTTGAACATGACGATGCTGATTGCGCCGCTGCCGCCGGAGGCCCCTCCGCCACCTCCGCCCCCAGCGGCAGTCGTGCGCGCGGTGCGCACGCCGCCGAAAACATTCACGCCGGGAAAATTGACAGCGCCGTCGTTTGTCCCCAAGGTGGTGGCGATCGCAAGTGATACGGCCCCGCCCGAAGAGGCTCTCATGGGAATGCCGGGCGGCGTCCCTGGCGGGATCACTGGAGGACAACCCGGCGGCGTTCTCGGCGGCGTGATGAACGGCGTGGCGGCCCCCGC
>WNEY01004647.1_pt1 | contig 10479 bp, 8 predicted proteins | sample 5400531 | NCBI WGS metagenome assembly WNEY01 (sample SAMN13153338, study PRJNA577476) | soil metagenome | isolation source: 200 cm saprolite under Douglas fir tree site 1 | place: USA:California | collected 2015-04-18
CGTGGCAGCGTGAGCTGCGGGACCTGTGCCGCTACCGGCGGACCCTGATCCAGGAGCGGACCTGGGAGAAGCAGCGGGCTGAGAAGCTGCTGGAAGACACCCAGGTGAAGCTGTCGGCCGTGATCAGCGACATCTTCGGCAAGTCCGGCCGGGCGATGCTGGAAGCGCTCATCGCCGGGCAGCGTGACCCTAAAGCGCTGGCCGAGCTGGCCCGCGGAAGCATGCGCGGCAAGATCAGCGTCCTGCAGGAGGCGCTGACCGGGCATTTCCGCGATCATCACGGCTACCTGCTGCCGATGATGCTCGACCGGGCTGACGCGCTCACCGCGCAGGCCGACGCGCTCACCGCGCGGATCCCAGGAAAGGCATTCCAGCTTCATCCCCCGTCCCGACAGGTTTCGCGTGCGGAAAGGCGGTCCGGCTATCCCGGACGCCCAGTGGCACCATCAGTCTCGAGGCGCGGCAGGGCCGCGAGCAGCGCTGCGGTCACGGGTGAGGACGGCTTCCCCAGCACCGCGGGCGCGGGACCAAACTCGACGACCTGTCCCGACGCCATCACCACGACGTCCTGTGCGATGCTCGGCACCAGACCAAGGTTGTGGGTGACGAACAGCATGGAGAGCCCTTGCTGGCGGAGGTCTTCGAGCAGACGCATGATGACCGCCTGGACCGATACATCGAGCGCCGACGTCACCTCGTCGCAGACCAGCAGCTCTGGCTCGACGATCAGCGCGCGCGCGATCGCCACTCGCTGCCGCTGGCCGCCGGACAGCTGGTGCGGATAGCGATCCAGCATCGAGGCGGGCAGCGAGACCCGGTCAAGCACCCGTGTCAGGGGATCACGCTGACCCCCCGGCGGCAGATGGCGTAGCGGCTGCTCGAGGATCCGGCGGATCGTGCGGCGCGGGTTGAGCGAGCCGTAGGGGTTCTGGAAGATGTACTGCACCGCTAGGCGCTGCCGATCGGTGCGCCGTGCTGCGCTCCGGCCGAGTACGTGGCCGTCAAGCGTGACCGTGCCGTCGTGTTCTGGGTGCAATCCCGCGACGGAGCGCGCGAGCGTGGTCTTGCCGGATCCTGACTCGCCGACCACCGCGAGGCAGCGGCCGCGTTCGATCCGGATCGACACGTCGGCGAGGACTCGTGTTCCGCCGTACCAGGCGTTGAGGTTGCTGACGGCCAGCAACGGCTCAGGATCGTCGGCCCGCGGCTGGCCAGCGGACCCGGCATCGGCCTCGTCCTGGCTGGTCACTCGTGCCTCGCCTGCGCGATGGCACCAGGAAAGGTGACCGTCGGCGGCCGCCACCGGTGCGGGATCGACAGTGCGGCAGATATCGATCGCGAGCGAGCACCGTGGCGCGAATGCGCAGCCTCTGGGACGGGCTGCAGGCTCGGGCGCCTGGCCAGGGATCCCGGTGAGCCGATGGCGTGCGCTGGCCTCGGGTATCGCGCGAAGCAAGCCGGTGACATATGGGTGGGACGGCCGGCGCAGTACTACCGAGGTAGGGCCGGCCTCGGCCATCCGGCCCGCGTACATGACCGCCACGTTGTCGGCGAGGGCCGAGACCACGGCAAGGTCGTGCGAGACATAGACGACCGCCGCTTTCTGCGTCCGGCAGATCTCGCGGATGGTGTCCAGCACGTGAGCCTGGGTCGTGACGTCCAGGCCAGTGGTGGGTTCGTCCATGACGATCAGGGCTGGGCGGTTCGCCAGTGCCATCGCAATGGCGATCCGCTGCTGCTGACCGCCCGAGAGCTGGTGCGGGAACCGCCGTAGTAGTGACTCCTGTTGTGCCAGACCGACGTCGGCGAGCACGCCGAGCAGCCGGGCCTGAACTTCGGGTGTCGGCAGGCCACGGTGGTGCACGGTCAGCGTCTCGCGCAGCTGGACGCCCACCCGGCGACCCGGGTTAAGTGCCGACGCCGGATCCTGCGGAACGTAGCTGACCAGGCGTCCCCTGATCCGCTCCAGCTCAGGTCCGCGGAGGCCGAGCAGATCAGTACCGCCGATCGCGACCGACCCGCTGCGGATCCGCAGGCCACGCCGCGCGTGACCGAGCAGGGCGAGTGCGAGCGTGGTCTTGCCGCAGCCTGATTCCCCGACTAGCCCGAGCACCTGACCGGCCGCGAGCCGGAGCGACACGCCGGCCACGACAGGCGTCCCCGTCGCGGAGATCTCCACCACCAGGTCAGTCACCTGGACGGCTGGCCCGTCAGGCACCGCCGCCGCCATCGTCCACGGGGGTGACGAGCACGCCTGCCGGGCCGAGTTCTATCCCTGCCGTTGCCCGCGAAAGCGCGTCCGCATAAAGGCTCGCGCCGATGGTGAGGACGGCCACAAGAGCCACCGGAACCACCACAGGCCACGGATTCTGGCCGATCCCGATCCGGTTCTCGTTGATCATGGCTCCCCAGTCAGGGAACGGTGGCCGCGTTCCGAGGCCGAGGAAGTTCAGCGAGGCGATGATGCCGATCGAGAAAGTGAGCCGCAGCGCGCTCTCGACTAGCAAGGGACCGGAGACGTTGGGCAGCACGTCGGTCAGCATGATCCGCAGCGGCGGATCGTTGAGCGCCTGACTGTACTTCACGAAGTCTTCCTGGGCCGCGCGGAGCGTCGCGGCGCGAGCCACCCGCGCGACCTGCGGAGCGTGGATCAGCACGACTGCCGTCCCGACCAGTAGCGGGCCAGCGCCTGCCAGGCTGACCAGCAGCAATGCAAGGATGATCTGCGGGACGGCGAGCAGCACATCCAGGGTCCGCATCACGATCTCGTCGTAGGCACCGCCCCGGTAGCCCGCGCTGATGCCGAAGAAGGCGCCAAGTCCGACACCGGCCGCCGTCGCGATGGCGGCCAGCGGCAGGATCCTGATCCCGCCGTCCAGCACTCGAGCGAGCGTGTCGCGCCCCACGTACTCCAGGCCGAGCAGGTGGACGCCTCCCGGCGGCGCGAACGGCACGCCCAGCAGCGCGGTCGGCGAGTACGGGCTCAGCAGCGGGCCTAGCAGGGCGATCACGGCGACCAGGCCGACCAGGACGAGGCCTACCCGGCCCCTGGTCGTCCGCGCGGCACGGAACCAGGCGCTCGAGCGCGAGGGTCGCCATTTCACTGACCTGTTCACCTCGTCCGCAGCCGAGGGGTGAGAAGCAGGCTGATCACGTCCGCGACGATGTTCACCAGGACGTAGAAGCCCGCGAACAGCAGGACGGTCAGCTGGATGGTCGGCAGGTCGCGCGCATTGACCGCGTTGACCAGGCCCTGGCCGATGCCCGGGTAGCCGAAGACGTACTCGACCACCACTACGCCGCCGGCCAGGTATGCCAGTGTCAGGCCGACGGCCTGGACCGCCGGCGGCAGCGCGTTCGGCAGGGCGTGCGCCAGCACTCTGCGCCGCAACGGCATGCCTTTCAGCAGCGCCATCTCGACGTAATCGCTGTCCAGTGCCTCGATCATCGACACCCGGATCATCCGGAAGATGTAGGGGAAGACCGCGAGCGTGAGGGTCAGCACGGGCAGGACGAGAATTTCCGGCTGGTTCCACACCGATGTCCCCGGCGGCACCAGCGAGACCGGCGGCAGCAGGTGGAACACCGCGGAGGCCAGCAGCAGAATCAGCGCGATTGCCACCACGAACTCAGGAACCGCCGCGACGGCCAGCGCGAGGAGCGAGCTGACGTGGTCGAACGCGCGGTCTCTGCGGACGGCCGCGGCTACTCCGGCTAGCAGCGACAGCGGGATGGCGCAGGCACTGACGAGCGCGAGCAGGACTGCGGAGTTCACCAGGCGGGACGAGACCAGGTCCCACACTGGTGCTCGGGTCGCCAGCGAGAGCCCGGGATGACCGCGCAGCACGCTGGAAATCCAGAGCCAGTACTGCACTGAAGCGGGCCGGTACAGGTGGAGCTGGAGGCGCAGGGCGTGCAAGGCCGCCGGCGTCGCCGTCCGGCCGAGTACGGCCTGGGCGGCATCGCCGGGCAGAACCTGGGTGGCGGCGAAGACCAGCAGCGACAGCAGGAACAAGGTCAGGACGCCGAGCAGGACGCGCCTGATCACCATTCTGGCAACCTGCCCGGGCCGGCGGCGCGCGGCCGGGCCCGGCGGTGCCTGGCCGACGGCGGTACTCACGGGATCCACCGGCCGTCACCGCCCGCCGGAGCCGTGGACGGCGGCCGCCAGTTGCGCGACCCGGCCGGCCGGGTCTGCGGCGCCCCAGACATTGCGGCCGAACGCGACCCCGGCCGCGCCGGCCTGCATCGCGCTGCGTACTCCGGCCAGTAGTTCGGATCCCTCGGCCGGGTCCCCGCCGGCGACGATGACCGGAACGCCGAACGCGACGCTCTGCACCAGCTCACCTGCAGGCATGGGCAGGGTGGTCTTGACGACATGCGCGCCTAGCTCCACGGCCGCGCGGGTCGCCGCGGCCACGGCGAGGGGATTGCGGGCGTCGGGGAACGCGGGGCTCTCCACCGGCATGGACTCGCAGATGTACGGCAGCCCGGCGGCATCCGCTGCCGCGGCGACCTGGGCGGCGGCGCACAGCGCCTCCAGCTCCTCGGGGCCGCCGACCTGGACATAGGTGAGGACTGCGTCGACGCCGAGCCGTGCCGCGTCCTCGATCGACCAGGCTAGCCGGTAAGGGGTCAGCGGGCACGAGTGCAGCGCGACAGTGGTCAGATCCAGCTTCAGTATCCGCCGGGCAGCTCCGAACGACGACGCCAGGTCGCGCAGCGTGCCGTAGGCACCGATGAAGGCGTCCGCGCCCGCCGCGACGGCGCGCTCGATCAGCCCGCGCCGATCCTCGAGCCCGGCGCACGGCCAGGAGTACAGCGGGTGGTCGATCGCGACCACGACGATCCGGCCGTCCGGGGGGAAGAAGCTGGCGGTCACGCGCTCGTCTCCATTTCAAGCACATACTTGAGCGCTCGCTGCTGGTGGATATCGGCAAAGGCGACAGGCAGGGTGTCCAGCCGGCAGGTCGCGGTGACCAGGCGCTCCAGCGCGAACCTGCCGCCGCCCTGGAGAAGCGCCAGGGCCTGGTCATACCGTGCACGGCGCTGCCTCGGCGGAGTGCCGACCCACTCGCTGCCGGTTATGGTCAGTTCGCGGTAGTGCACCGCGTTCGCGTCGATCGCCGCGATCCATGACTGCCCGAAGCCGGCGAACAGGACGAGCCGCCCTCCCGTCGCGGCCAGGGACAGGCACTGCGCGACCAGCTCCTGGCGGCCGAGCGTGAGGATGATGGCATTGACCCCACCCGGGCTCCAGGCAGTCAGGCCGCTCGCGAGCTCGTCGGGGTGCAAGGCCAGGTCGGCGCCCATCGAAAGGGCCAGCTCGCGCCGGCCGGGCACTGGATCGGAGACGGCCACCGGGACGCCGGCGGTTGCCGCCACCGCGACCATCTGAAGGCCCATCTGGCCGGCGCCGACCACCAGCACGCGGTCCTGCCCGGTCACGGCCGCCTGGTCATGAATGGCATGCAGGCAGTCGGCTAGCGGTTCCACGAAAACCGCCCGGTGCAGCGGCAGGTCGCCGATCCGCAGCGGGCCATAGGACCAGTCGGTCGGAGTCACCGGCATCACGGCCCATTCGCCATATCCGGCATAGGTGTCGCCGAAAACACGCTCGCGGAGATGCCAGCCCGTCACTCCGGCTCCGAGCTCGGCGATCTCCCCCACCCATTCGTGCCCCGGGTTCAGCGGATACTGACCGTCGTCCACGCCCACGGCGAACTTGCGTACGTCGGTGGGGCAGACGCCGCAGCCTTCCACCCGGAGCAGGATCTCGCCTGGACCCGGCGACGGCCGGGGAACCCGCTCGATGCGCAGATCCCCGACGCCGTGCAGCCGGGCCATCCGCATCATGGCTGTCACGTACTCGCCCTTCCGACGCTCATCCCCGACGCGTCCCCCGACCAGCTCGCCAGGCACTCCGCCAACGCGGCGGACTCCGCCACGAGGCTCCGCATCCGAGCGGACCTCACCGGGTCGGGCTCGACCGCCCTCCACCGCTGAACCGGCGGTCCGCCGAGCACGATCTGCCTGGCGACCTCGGCGGCGGCGACCCTGCCGGACCCGGCGGAGAACGCGAGCGGGGAACCGAGGCAGTCGGCCACGGCCTGGGTGAGCGCTGCGCTCTTGAATGCGCCTCCCCAGGCGTGCCAGATCGGCGGATCGCCCGCCGCGCGCGCACACCGGCGGCCGATCCCCGCGACCTCGATGGCGACTGCGTCGACGATCGCGCGGTACATCTCAGCCCGGCCGGTCGCCAGCGACAGCCGGGATATCGCCCCCAGGCCCGTTCCGTCCCGGCGGGGAGCGAGCCCCGCCAGGGCGACCAGGCCACCGGCCCCTGGCGGTAGCGCGGCGGCGAGCCGATCCAGTTCCTGGCGGCCGCCCAGCAGGCCAGCTGCCCAGTCCAGCGCGCTGCCCGCCGCGCCGGTCCAATCCAGGACCAGCCGTCCAGGGCCCAGGTAGGCGCTCACCTCAAGACCGGCGGCGCGTGCCTGGGGTCGCACCTCCGCGCTCGCCGCCTGGGCGACGACCGCCGTACTTCCGGCCACGATCCCGCCATCGCCAGGACGCCGCACTCCTGCCGCGAACAGGTCAAGGAACGAGTCGATACTTCCCGCGAGCACCGGGGCACCTGGGGCGACGCCGAGCCTCTCCGCAGCCGCCGGCGACAGCGTTCCGGCGACCGAGGTGGGCTCGCACCGCCCGGACAGGCGCAGATCGCCGTCGGCCGGCGTACCGTCCAGGTCGTAGTACTCACGGCCGCTGACCGAATCGAGCACCGCACTGCCACTAAGCGCGCACACGAGCGCGCCTGTGACGTCCACCACGGTCCGGGTACGGTCCCACAGGTCCGGATGGTTCTCCCGCCACCAGTGCAGCCGCGGCACGGCGTGGTCGGCGCTGACCGGGCGGCCTGTGAGGTTCTCCAACTGCCGGCGCTGCGGCTCTGACCGGTTATCCAGCCGGTACAGGATCGCCGGCGCAAGTGGCCGCAGATCACCGTCGAGCAGCACGGGAGCCGGGCCCAGCGCGCCCGCACAGATACCTGCGAGCTCGCGGTACCCCGAGGCTCCGATGGCGGACCTGCTCGCGGCATAGACGGCAGCGATCCAAGCCGTCACGTCCTGCTCCGCCCGTCCCGCCATAGCCGCGACCCGCATGGGCACATCCCCCGACCCGAGCACCCGGCCGGAGGTGGCGATCATCTCGGCGCGAGCGCCGCTCTGCCCGACATCGATGCCGAGCGCTGCTGGTTCGGCGCCCATGTCGTGAACGGGCCTCCTTCGGTCCTGCTTTGGTCCCCTAGCCGCGTATGGGCAGGGAGTGACATGTTATTGCTGGTCACCTTAGAGTTAGAGGTCACCTTGGTCAATGAATCAGCAAAACGAGATGAAGGAAGCCCTACTCAGCGCTGATCAGATAGTACGGACCTTCTTTGGTCTAATGATGGTATTGTCTTGGCTCTGACCGTAGGTCTATGCTTCGCCCCATGGTTCGCCGGGTCGAGGGCACAGGGGCGCTTTATGGCAGCCCGCTGCGCTTCGAGCGAGTTGCAGAGGACCTGCGAGGGGAATTGCGCGCGGGCAGCCTTGCGCCCGGCGACCGGCTGCCTGCCGAACGGGACCTGTGCCAGCGGTTCGCGGTCAGCCGCGGCACCGTGCGCCGCGCTCTCGGCCGGCTCAGGGATCTCGGCCTAATCCGCCCGGCCGCCCGGGGGTGGATCGTGTGCGAGCCATCACTTGGCGAACCAAACGTGCTGCTCAGCTTCTCCGAGATGGCAGCCGAAGCCGGAGCGGCGGCCACGTCCGACGTGCTGGCGGCGCGCACTCGCCGGGCCCATCCGGACGAGGCGGCCGCTCTCGACATTTCCGCGGCTGGCCAGATCTTCGAGTTGACCCGCCTGCGGCGGCTGGCGGGCGTGCCGATCGGGATCGAGGTGACCCGGCTGCCCCAGGACATCGCGGAGGTGATAGCCGATGCCGATCTCGCGAATGGCTCGCTGTACGCGCACCTGCGAGCCGGCGGGGTGACACCGGCACGGGCCGAATATGTCGTGCAGGCGTCCGTCGTGAGCGAGTGGGAGGCGTCGCTCCTCGACGTCGCACCAGGATCGGCCGCGCTGATCACGTCGGCTGTGACGTATGACACCGGATTCCGTGCCATCGAGCTGAGCCGCAGTCTCTTCCGCGCGGATCGGTACCGGTTCCTGGCCACGCTGAGCGCTGAGCGCTCCGCCCCCGGCCGCGGGTCATATCTGCTGCACAACCAGGGAGGATCGTCATGACACCGACGGGCATGCCGGAATCCGGACGCGCGCAATCACTCAGCCGCCGCAGCGTACTCAAGCTCGCCGCGGCCACCGGGGCGGCGGCGGCCGCCGTGCCCCTGCTCGATGCGTGCTCGTCCGGATCAGGTTCCGCGCCTTCCTCCAGTCCGGCCGCCGCGAGCGGCAGTCCGCGGCACGGTGGCGACCTGCGCGTCGCCATCCTCGGCGGGAGCAGCAGCGACACTCTGGACGCCGGCCGGGAAGTGACCCAGCCGGACGCACTGCGCGTCATGGCGCTCTACAACGGGCTCGTGCGGCTGGACTCACGTGCCCAGGTCGTGAACGACCTGGCCGAGGAACTCGCGCCTAACGCCGACGCCACCCAATGGGACATCCGGCTGGTGCAGGGCGCCACATTCCACAACGGGAAACCGCTCACCGCCGAGGACGTGATCTTCACGCTGCGACGGATCATGAATCCGAAGAGCCCGCTCAACGGAGCGAGCGCGCTTGCCCCGCTGGATCCGTCCGGCATGAAGGCGCTCGACAGCCGGACCGTGCGGCTGAAGATGCGGACGCCTTACGCATCGTTCCCCGTACAGATCTCCGCTGTGTACAACTTCGGCGTCGTGCCTGTTGGTTACGACCCGAAAAGGCCAGTCGGCACCGGGCCATTCGCCTTCCAGAGCTTCACTCCCGGCCAGCAGAGCGTGTTCACAGCGAACAAGAACTACTTCCAGTCCGGACGCCCCTACCTGGACTCGCTGACCATCATCGATTCCTTCGCCTCAGACACTGCGGCGTTCAACGCGCTCCAGGGCGGCGAGGTCGACGCCTACGCGCAGGCGACGCTCACCCTGTCCGGCCAGGCCACTTCCAGCGGCCTCTCGGCCGTCACGTCGCTGCCTGGGCAGTGGACGCCGTTCACCATGCGCGTCGATCAGCCGCCGTTCAACGACGTGCGGGTGCGGCAGGCGTTCCGGCTGATCGTTGACCGGCCACAGATGATCAGCGTCTCGCTCAGCGGATTCGGCTCGGTCGGCAACGACATCTTCAGCCAGTGGGACCCCGCATATGACCGCTCGCTGGTCAGGCATCAGGACATCGCGCAGGCCAGGTCACTGCTCGCCAAGGCCGGCCACTCCAAGCTCACCGTGGAGCTCACAACGGCGGACATCGCCCCCGGCGTCCTGCAGGCCGCGCAGGTGTTCGCGCAGCAGGCCAGCCAGGCCGGCGTGACCGTCAACATCAAGAAGGTGCCCGTCGGCACCTTCTACGGCCCGAATTATCTCCGCTGGAACCTTGCCCAGGACTTCTGGGCATACAGCCCTTACCTCAGCCAGGTAGCCCAGGGCATGCTCACCACCTCGCCCTTCAACGAGACGCATTGGAACAACCCGGCCTACGTCTCGCTATACAACCAGGCGAATGCGACGGTGGACAAGGCGAAGCAAGCCGATCTGATCCACCAGATGCAGAGGATCGACTTTAACGAGGGCGGATACATCATTCCGGCCTACAACAAGCAGCTCGATCTCCTGTCGCCGAAGGTTCAGGGCGTGCTGCCGTCGGGCACCGGCATCCCGCTTGGAAACGCCGAGTGGGCCAGCCTGTGGCTGTCGAAGTAGGAGCGGCTCGCCAGCAGCCGCCCTCCGGCGGCATCGCGATTATCACGGGAGCGAGCAGCGGCATCGGCGCCGCGACCGCACGGCTGCTCGCATCCCGTGGCACGCGGGTCCTGGCGACCGGTCGCGACCAGGACCGGCTCGCGAAGGTGGCGGCATGCGAGGGCTGTATCGTTCCGCTGCCGTGTGATCTGAGCACATCAGAGGGAGCCCAAGTGCTCGTCACTGAGGCGGTCCGGCTCGCGCCACCTCTGATCGTGGTCCACGCCGCCGGCGTCGGCGGCTACGTGGACCGCGCCATCTGGGACATGGGCCTGACCGCATGGCACCGGACGCTCTCTGTCAACCTGGACGCGGCGTTCTCGCTGTTGCACCTAGTCGCACCGCATATGAAAGACGCTGGCTGGGGCCGGTTCGTGGCGGTCGGGTCGACGGCAGGCTCGGTCGGTGCGCCGGCCATGTCCGCGTACTCTGCGTCCAAGGCCGGATTGCTCGGCCTGGTTCGCAGTGCCGCACAGGACCTGGCCCCGCATGGCGCGACGGTGAACGCCGTCCTGCCGGGCTGGGTACGGGGGACTGCCA
>WNEY01004650.1_pt1 | contig 10478 bp, 8 predicted proteins | sample 5400531 | NCBI WGS metagenome assembly WNEY01 (sample SAMN13153338, study PRJNA577476) | soil metagenome | isolation source: 200 cm saprolite under Douglas fir tree site 1 | place: USA:California | collected 2015-04-18
CAACTGCCTGCGCATGCGGCCCGAGCGTATCATCGTCGGCGAGGTGCGCGGCCCCGAGGCGTTCGACCTGCTGCAGGCCATGAACACCGGCCACGACGGCTCGATGGGCACGCTGCACGCCAACAGCCCGCGCGAGGCGCTCTCCCGCATCGAGTCGATGATCACCATGGGCGGCTATGCGCTCCCGTCCCGCACCATTCGCGAGATGCTGTGCGGGTCGATCGACGTGGTGGTGCAGGTCGCGCGCCTGCGCGACGGTTCTCGTCGCATCACCCACATCACCGAGGTGGTCGGGATGGAAGGCGACGTCATCATCACCCAGGACATCTTCCTCTACGACCTCATTGGCGAGGACGCGCAGGGCAACCTGGTCGGCCGGCATCGCTCGACCGGCATCGGCCGGCCGCGGTTCTGGGAACGGGCGCGCTACTACGGCGAGGAGCAGCGGCTGGCGGCGGCGCTCGATGCCGCCGAGGCTGCGTCGCAGGAACCGCAAGCCTGAGGACGGCCCATGATGGCCATGCCGAACATCGCCCTGTTCTTCTTGGTCGCGGTCGCCATCGGCGGCGTCGCCTGGGTGTTCGTCTATCCGATCCTGTCGGGCGAACGACAGGCCGAGAAGCGCAAGGAAACCGTGGCGCGCACCGGATCGGTGCCGACGCGCGCGGCCCGCAACGCGCCGAAGTCACGACGCGAGCAAGTCGAGGGAACGCTCAAGGAGCTCGAGGGACGTCGCGCCAAATCGGTGCCGCTCTCGGTCAAGATCGCGCAGGCGGGGCTCACCTGGTCGAAGCGGCGCTTCTTCCTCACCGGCGCCGCGCTCGGCGCCGGGGCATTTCTGCTCGCCCTGATGATCGATGCCGGCCTGCCGGCCGCCCTCGGCATGGGATTCGCGATGGGCTGTGGCATGCCGCTCTGGCTCCTCAAATTTCTGAAGAAACGGCGCGAGAACAAGTTCCTGCAGGCATTTCCCGATGCGGTGGACGTCATCGTGCGCGGCATCAAGGCCGGCCTGCCGCTGCTCGACTGCCTGCGCATCATCACCACCGACGCACCCGAGCCGGTCAAGAGCGAGTTCCGTGCAATCCTCGAGACGCAGACGATCGGCATCCCGCTGGGCGAGGCTTGCGCCAAGCTCTACGAGCGCATCCCGGTCGCCGAGGCGAACTTCTTCGGCATCGTCATTGCGATCCAGCAGAAGGCCGGCGGCAACCTGTCGGAGGCGCTCGGCAACCTGTCGCGCGTGCTGCGCGAACGCAAGCGGATGCAAGCCAAGATCCAGGCCATGTCGATGGAGGCGAAGGCGTCGGCCATGATCATCGCCTGCCTGCCGCTCGCGGTGATGATGCTCGTCTACATCACGAGCCCGCAATATATCGAGCTGCTATGGACGCATCCGATGGGACGCATGATGATGGCGGCCTCCGCCGCCTGGATGACGATGGGCGTCCTCGTCATGCGCAAGATGATCAATTTCGATTTCTGATGAAGGTGCCATGGTCGATTTTCTGATCGAAAAGCTCGGCGATACCCGCTTCCTGGCGATGGTGTTCGCGGCGATCGGAGCGGTCGCAACGGTGCTCACCTTGGCGATGCCGCTGCTTGCCACCGACTCGCTGACCAAGCGCATGAAATCGGTCGCGACCGAGCGCGAAAAAATCCGCCAGCGCGAGCGCGAACGGCTCGCTCGCGGCGACAAGGTCACGTTGCGCCGCTCGCCCAAGCAATACATGCAGACGATCGTCGACCGGTTCAACCTGAACAAGTGGGTCGGCCAGGAAACGGCACGCGCGCTGCTGGTGCAGGCCGGCTACCGCGGCCAGGCGCCTTATGTCACCTATCTGTTCTTCCGCATGGTGATGCCGGTGGCGATGCTGGTGCTCTCGCTGTTCTACCTCTTCGTCGTGTTCGATCTCGATCAGCCGGCCATGGTCAAGATCCTGATCTGTCTCGGCGCCACCTATTTCGGCATGTATGTGCCGAGCCTGTTCGTGAAGAACAAGATCGCCCGCCGCCAGGTTTCGATCAAGCGCGCCTTCCCGGACGCGCTCGACCTGCTGCTGATCTGCGTCGAATCCGGCATGTCGATCGAAGCCGGCTTCCGCAAAGTGGCGGAAACGATCGGCTCGCAGTCGATCCCGCTCGCCGAGGAATTGACGCTGACCATGGCCGAGCTCTCCTATCTGCAGGACCGCCGGCACGCCTACGAAAACCTGGCCAAGCGCACCAATCTCGACGGCGTGAAATCGGTATGCATGGCGCTGCAACAGGCCGAACGCTACGGCACGCCGATGGCACAGACGCTGCGGGTGATGGCGCAGGAGAACCGCGACATGCGCATGTCGGAAGCCGAGAAGAAAGCAGCCGCGCTGCCGCCCAAGCTGACGGTGCCGATGATCCTGTTCTTCCTGCCGGTGCTGTTCATCGTCATTCTGGGCCCGGCAGCGATCCGGGTGATGCAGATGAACTGATGAATTGACCAACGTCGCCGGCCGGGCGCCGGTTCATGAGGCGGCGAGCAACGGTCCGCTCAATCAGCTGCCGTTGGCTTTGACCGCCGGCTGGCCGGGCTGCTTCCAGCCGTTCTGCTGCGCCAGCATCTGCCGCAGATAGGTGACATTGGCCGCGGCCTCATCGGACGGCAGGTCGGCGCGCGCAATCGATTCCGCTTCGGTGAACCGCCCCTGCAATCCGACGACCAGCGCGAGGTTCTGCCGCACGCGCGCATCGGCGTGCGCCTGCGTGGAGGCACGCCGCAACGTCGATTCCGCCCGCACCAGATCCTTGGACAGCGCGTAGGACAGCCCGAGATTGGACAGGACCGAAGGCTCGTCGGGCACGATCCTCAGCGCAGTCGCATAATAGCGCTGCGCGTCCTCGTGCCGGCCCATCTGATCGAGCACCGCACCCTGCACCGACAGAATGCGCCAATCGGGCTGGTCGGGCGCGTGGGCGCGGTTGAGCACCTCGAGCGCCTGCTTGTAGTTGCCGGCGTCGGCCAGCGCGCGCCCATAGGCGCCGATCACGCCGGTATGCTTCGGGTTCTGGATCGACGCCTGTTCGAGCACGGCCGCGGCCTGCGCGCGCTGGCCCATTCCACGCAACGCGCGCGCATAATTGACCGCTGCGTCCGGATCCTGCGGATTGGCGCGGTAGCGTTCGCCCCACGCATCGGCGGAGCGCCGCCATTCAGCATCGCTATTCTGTGAGCCGGCACTGCCGAGCGACCCGGTCGTTTCGGTGGGCTGGATGGTTTGGCAGCCAGCGGTCGCCAACGCGATTGCGGCCGCAAGCGCGACCGACGCTACCCAGCGGACGGAATTAGCAGCACTTGAGCAAGTCATTACGGCCTCGTCGGCCCCCACGAGGCTTGGGCGATAAAGCGTTAACCTTAACACCCGGTTAATCCGGAACGTTAAGAGTGTTAACGGTTCCCACCCTGCCTTCCACCACTACTGCCGGTCATGCTAGCAGGGGCGAATTAATGGACGGTTCTCCCATGCATGCGGCCTATCTCCCGCGCGGTCAGGCAACCGCCAAGGTTCCGGTTACGTTCGTTAACGCCTCGACCTGGCCCGACCTACGCGAGCGCCTTGATTCGCGCCAGCGCGGCTTCGCCGATGCGGCCGGTTTCGAGCCGAAAGCCGGCCGCCACCTCCTCCTGCCGACCGCGGAAGGCGGACTGGCCGGAGTCCTGTTTGCGCTCGAGGGAGCCGACGACCCGCACAAGGACTTGTTTCGGCCTGGCGCGCTCACCGGGCTCCTTCCGGCGGGCGCCTACCGCTTCGCCAACGCCCCGCACGACGCGCGATTAGCCGCACTGGCCTTCGCGCTCGGCGCATACCGCTTCACGCGCTATCGCAAGCAGGAGCAGAAGGACGTCCGGCTCGAATTGCCGGCGGGCGTCGACGGCGATGAGCTTAGTCGCATCGCCGAGGGCGTGTGGCTTGCCCGCGATCTGATCAACACCCCGGCGAACGACATGGGCCCGGCCGAGCTCGAAGCGGCCGCACGCACACTCGCGGAGCGCCACGGCGCCAAGGTGCACACCATCGTCGGCGACGACCTGCTCGAGCAGAACTTCCCGCTCATCCACGCGGTCGGTCGCGCCGCCACGCGTCCGCCGCGGCTGATCGACGTCAGCTGGGGCGATCCCGGCCATCCCAAGGTGACGCTGGTCGGCAAGGGCGTTTGCTTCGATACCGGCGGGCTCGACATCAAGCCCGAGAGCGGCATGCTCAACATGAAGAAGGACATGGGCGGGGCCGCCACGATGCTCGCGCTCGCCCACATGCTGATGAGCCGCGACGCCAGGCTGCGATTGCGCGTACTGATTCCGGCGGTCGAGAACGCCATCTCCGGCTCCGCCTTTCGTCCGCGCGACGTCTACCGCTCGCGCAAGGGCTTGACCGTGGAGATCGGCAACACCGACGCGGAAGGCCGCCTGATCCTCGCCGACGCACTCGCGCTCGCCGACGAAGAAGAGCCGGAGCTGATCGCCGACATGGCGACGCTGACCGGCGCCGCCCGCGTCGCGCTCGGCACCGATATTCCCCCGGTCTACACCGACGATGACGAGTTCGCTGTCGGGCTTGCGCGTTTCGCGGCGAGCGAGAACGATCCGGTTTGGCGGATGCCGCTTTGGCGACCCTATGATCAACTGCTCGATTCGAAGGTCGCGGATATCAACAATGTCTCCTCCGGCAATTTCGGCGGCTCGATCACGGCTGCGCTGTTCCTGCGGCGGTTCGTGACCGCGGCCAAGACGTGGCTCCATTGCGACATCTTCGCCTGGAACCAGACCAGCAAGCCGGGGCGGCCGGAAGGCGCCGAATGCCAAGTCGCGCGCGCTCTCTATGCGCTGCTCACCGCCCGCTATGGATAGCGCTCTCGATCCGCGCCTGACGCCGGCCCGCGCCGACATCGCCGCCAAGCATCTCGAGGGCAAGATCACGGCCGCGCGCTTCGTCGAGGGCACCGTGTGCGAGGTCGCCGACCCGCAGGCGCCGTTGCGCCGCACCCCCTCGCCGGAGGCGTCGCTCGACAGCGAGGCGCTCAAGGGCGAGCGCGTCACCGTCTACGAGACCAACGACGAAGGCTGGGCCTGGGGCCAGCTTGAGACCGACGGCTATGTGGGTTGGCTGCCGGCGAACGCGCTGCGGCCGCCCGGCCCGGCGCCCACGCACAAGGTGGCGGCGCTGCGCACGCATGTGTTTCCCGGTCCGTCGATCAAGCTTGCGCCGATCGAGGCGCTTGCGCTCGGCTGCCGGCTGGCGGTCGCCCGCGTCGAGGAGCCGTTTGCCGTCACCGCATCCGGCGGCTTCATCCCCACGCGGCATCTCGCACCGATCGACGCCAAGGAGACCGATTTCGTCGCGGTGGCCGAGCGCTTCGTCGGCGCGCCTTATCTCTGGGGCGGCAAGACCAGCCTCGGCCTCGACTGCTCCGCGCTCGTGCAGGTGGCGCTCGCCGCCTGCGGCATCGCTTCGCCCCGCGACAGCGACATGCAGGAGAACGCGCTGGGCGCGCCGCTCGCCGATCGCTCCGTCCTTTGCCGCGGCGACCTGTTGTTCTGGCAAGGCCACGTCGCCATCGTGCGCGACCAAGCGACACTCGTTCACGCCAATGCCTTCCACATGGCGGTCGCGATCGAGCCGATCCGGGAAGCCATCGCCCGCATCCGCGCGGCCGGCAGCGAGGTGGCGAGCGTGCGGCGGCTGTAGGTCGGCGGCCGGACGTATCCTGGGTCAGCCCTTGCTCGCGCCAGCAAGCCATTGCAACGCTCCGCGGCCGGCCCCGGCGCCGGTCGCGAAGGCCGCCTGCAACAGATAGCCGCCGGTCGGCGCCTCCCAGTCGAGCATCTCGCCGGCGACGAACGTTCCGGGGCGGCGATGCAGCATGTAGTGCTCGTCGACCTCGCCGAAGCCGATGCCGCCCGCGGTCGAGATCGCCCGCGTGATGGGAGCCACGCCGATCAGGCGGACCGGCACGGCCTTGATCAGCGCAGCGAGCACCGCGGGCGCGAGCTCCGACAGCTGCTGCGACGAGGAGGCCGATGCCTCCCGCAGCAATCCAATCGCCACCGGCGAGAGCTTCGTGGTCTTGCGCAGGAACGTCGCCAGCGATTGCTTGCCGCGTGCCGCGCCCAGACGTCGTTCCAGGTCAGCCACGCTGCTGTCGGGGCGCAAGTCGATTTGCAGCATCGCCTCCCCGCAAGCGCCGATCGCGTCGCGCAGCGGTCCCGACAGCGCATAGATGCCGCCGCCCTCCAAGCCCGCCTGCGTGATGAGCGCTTCGCCGCGCACCGTGCGAGCGCCGAACGAGAGCTCGATCCGCTTCAACGGTTGGCCCTCGAAACGGCTGCGAAACACATCGGACCAGCGGACGATGAAGCCGCAATTGGCAGGCCGCAACGGCGCCACCGCGATGCCGGCCTCGGCCAGCGCGGCGACCCATCCGCCATCGGAGCCGAGCCGCGGCCAGCTTGCGCCGCCCAAGGCCAGGACGGTGGCATGCGCCCGCACCGCGAGGCTGCCCTGTGCATTCGTGAACAGGAGACGGCCGTCATCGTCCCAGCCGCGCCAGTGGTGACGCAGCTCGAACGCGACGCCCTCGCTGTCGAGACGCCTGAGCCAGGCACGCAGCAGCGGCGACGCCTTCATGGCTCTCGGAAACACCCGCCCGCTCGATCCGACAAAGGTCGTCTGGCCGAGAGCCTCGCACCAGGCGCGCAGCTGGGCGGGCGAAAACGCCTCGATCGCGGGCCGCAGCCGTGGTTCGCCGTCGCCGTAGCGGCCGAGCAGCCGCTCGAGGTCTTCGCTGTGCGTAAGGTTGAGACCTCCGCGGCCAGCGAGCAGGAATTTGCGACCGACCGACGGCATGCGGTCGTAGACGGTCACCCTCCCACCGCCGCGCGCGAGCACCTCCGCCGCCATCAATCCCGCGGGGCCGCCTCCGACGACGGCAACGTGAAAGCGTGAGGTGCTTGGCACAGCGGTTGTCGCCATAGCGCGCTGTTACGCCCCCGGCGTCAATCGGATAGGACGACTCCGTCCTCCGTGATGAGCCCGAGCTTGATCAGCCGCGACAAAATCGCGCCTGTTTTGCGCTGATGCGCGCTGGCCAGCACTGCGATGGCCTCGCCCGCCACAAACATCGTGCGCAGCCGCTCATCCTCTTCCGCGCTCCAAGACAGGCCGTGACGGGCGGGAGCGCCGTCTTTCTCGTTCCTGGTCTTCCGATCGTGCTCCGTGGCCGAGCGCTTGCGGGCCCGCTTCGGGACCGAGCCGGCATCGAGGTGCCGCCGCTCGCGATCGGACAGCAGCGGCAGCCGCTCGTCGGCGCCGTCGGATCGCGCATCCGTCCAGATGCAGAGGCGTTGCTTCTTGCCGGCAAGCTCGTTGAGGAATCGCGAGGGCTGGGAATGTTGGCGGAAACGCTCACTCGCGTAGGTGAGGCCGAGCAACCGCTTGGCCCGGGTGACTCCGACATAGGCCACCCGGCGCTCTTCCTCCAAGTTCTCGTTGTTGGCGTGCGGCAGCACTCCCTCCTCCACGCCGACGATGAACACGGCCTCCCATTCCAGGCCCTTGGCCGAATGGATCGTCGAGAGCACGACGGCGTTCGCCGGCACCTTGCGCAGCGCGGCCGACTGTTCGGCGATTTTGGCTTCGAGCTCTTGCAATGACCGGCATGATGACGCCAACGCGGTGACGGCTTCGACCACGCTTGTCCACTCCGCCCGATCGCGGTCGGAGGCCTTTGCCGGTAGAGCCGTCACGACCGCTTTGCGGACCAGCCCGCAGGACGCCGCGAATGTGTCTTGCTCGCCGTTGCCGGCCTGGTCGAGCTTCCTGCGTATCAGCTGCGCGCGCCGGCCGGTTCCCATGCGGCTCATGGCCTCGACCGACTCGCCGTCGCGCAGATAGTAGAGCGATCCCACCACCAGCCTGGCGGCCACGCCTTGCCACAGGTCGCCGCCGCCGCGCACCTCGTAGGGGATGTCGAGCGCTTGCAGGGCCGGCTGGAGCGCGAGCCCAACCGAAGCGACGCGATACAGGACGGCGATCTGCTTCGGCGCATGGCCGTGCGCGAGCAGCTTGGCGACCCCTCTGGCAACCTGCCGCGCCTCGATTTCCGGGGCGCTGTAGCCGCGCACCGCGATCTCGCCGGCCTCGACGACGACCGACTGATAGTTCTTTTCGCGGCGGGCGCGGTTGTTGGCGATCAAGCGTTTGGCGGCCGCGACGATCTGCGCCGCCGAGCGATAGTTGCGGGTGAGCACGTGAACCTGCTCGCAGCGATACTTGCGCGGGAAGTCCAGGATGAACCGTACGTCGGCGGCCCGGAACGCGTAGAGCGTCTGGTCGTCGTCGCCGACCACCCAGAGATTCACGCCCGCGCGCACGAAGCGATCAATCAGCTCGACCTGCCCGGGGTTGACGTCCTGATACTCGTCGACCAGCAGGTGGTCGAACGCGCCGGTCACCGCCGCCGCATAGGCGGGATTCTTGTCCATCGCCGCGACCACCAACGGCACCATGTCGGCGAAATCGATGGCACCGGCATCGCGCATGACTTTCTCGTACACCCGGAAGAATTCCGCCGCGTTGGCGAGAACGTCGTCGTTGCCGTCGATCTGCCCGGCGAAGCTCTCCGCGTCCAGAAGGCGCTCCTTGGCACCGGCGATTATGTCCAAAATATCGGTCTCTTCGTTCCACCACATCTTGCGCGAGTTGAAAACGTGCCGCTGCTGCGACGCGTCCCAAAGCTGGAATGTCTCGGGCAGCCCGGCCAATTGCGGGCTCCGCCGGAGATGACGAAAGGTAAAGCCGTGAAACGTCGCGACCGTCAGCTCTCGATCGGATTGCAGCCCGAGCGCCCGTACGATGCGCGCCTTCATGTCGTCCGCGGCCTTCTTGGTGAAGGTCAATGCCAGGACGCGCTTTCGATCGGCTCCCTGCCGCACCAGATGGACGAAGCGCCCGGTCAGGGTCGTGGTCTTGCCGGAACCGGGACCGGCGAGAACCAGCTGGATGCTGCCGGCTGTCGTCGCCGCGGCCCGTTGCGCTGGATCGAGCGTGCCCATCTTCATCACCGCGATTGTTCGATCGTCGATCCTCGTCGGTACCGCAGATAGGCTTGGGAAATCTAGTGCGGTGGATTTGAAGTTCCTATCAGTCTTGCGGCGAGTTCGTTTAGGAACTTCAAATCCAAAACCGCACTAGAATCATAACGTTGCTAGTGTCCCTTTGATTCCGAAGTTCGCATCAGAACGTGCCGCGAACTCTTGCGAACTTCGGAATCGGGACACTAGTATCCGGCACTTCGGTCGATCACATGCTCGAGCGGCAAGCCGGCCTCGAAGCGCTCGATCTGCCGCAGGATATTGGCAACGAGCGCGCGCGAATCGGAGGCCGCGGCACTGTGCGGCGTGATCGTCACCTTAGGGTGGGTCCAGAGCGGACTCGTCGCCGGCAGCGGCTCGGTCGGAAAGACGTCGAGCGTTGCGCCCGCCAGCGACCCTTCTTCCAGCGCCGCGATGATATCGGCGTCGACTTGCAGCGCGCCGCGCCCGACGTTGATCAGATAGGCGCCGCCTGCCGCGCCGTCGCGCTCGAGGCGGCGGAAGAGCTCGAGATTGAGGATGCCCGCGGTCGCCGGTGTCGCCGGCAGCAGGCAGACCAGGATTTCGGTGCGGCGGAGAAAGGCGTCGAGCCGTTCGGCGCCGTAAAAGCTCTCGATGCCGGGCAATTCTTTCGGCGTCCGGCTCCAGCCGGCGACGCGGAAGCCGAGCCGGCGCAGCACCGTCGCGGCATCGCAACCGAGCACGCCCAGCCCCATCACGCCGACCGCCACCATGCCCGCCACCGGCTGTTCATGCTCGTGCCAGACGCGCTGGCGCTGCTGCGCGTCATAAAGGCGCTGCCGGCGGTGATGCATCAGCACGTGGAGCGCGACGTATTCGCTCATGCGCATGGTGAGATCGGGATCCACGATGCGCACGATCGGCACCGGCGGCAGGTGCGGATCTTGCGTCACATGATCGACCCCGGCGCCGAGCGAGAAGATCGCCCGCAGATGCGGAAAGCCTGCCAGCAACCCGGGCGGCGGTTGCCAGACGCAGGCGTAGCTCACCTCGGCGGCGTCACCCGCGCCCCCGCCCCACAGGCGCACGTCCCTGTGCGGGGCGAGCAGGCGGAAGCGGTCATACCATGGTTTCGGATCGAGCCCCGTGATGGCGAGGAGGATGGCGCCCATCAGGGTCCGTTCAGGTCTTCGCCGCGCGCACTTATAGAGTGGCCGCGCTGGCCGCTCGCTTCGCTCGCCAGCGCGGCGCGCGCCGACGAGCCTGGTTCAGGGCGAGTGTCATCAGCGCGTTCACGCGCGTCTTCCGACGCGCTATGCGCGCTCACTATAGAATTGCCGCGCTGGCCGCTCGCTTCGCTCGCCAGCGCGGCGCGCGCCGACGAGCCTGG
>WNEY01004651.1_pt1 | contig 10476 bp, 8 predicted proteins | sample 5400531 | NCBI WGS metagenome assembly WNEY01 (sample SAMN13153338, study PRJNA577476) | soil metagenome | isolation source: 200 cm saprolite under Douglas fir tree site 1 | place: USA:California | collected 2015-04-18
TCTTCGTTAAAAAGACTGCCTGGAGCTTTTGGATAAGGGTAGAGCGGTTTTGCACTCGCGCGGCATTGGTGGCATAGCGCGGATCGTCCAGCATCTCTGCGAGGCCCAGGATGGGGCAGAACAGCCGCCAGAGTCTGTCGCTGCCGACGGCGAGCGCCAAATCTGTGGTTTTGGTGCGGAAGGTCTGGTAGGGGAGCAGTGCCTTGTACGCTGTGCCCATGGGCTCGGGGACAACGCCGTCGGCTATGTAGGCCCCAATGGTCCCCTGTAAGAGACTGAGCTGGCCTTCGAGCATGGAGACGTCGACATACTGTCCCTTGCCCGTCTTTTCCTTCACCCGTAGGGCATTCATGATCCCAAAGGCAGCCCACATACCGGCGACCATATCAGCGATGGAGACCCCATTGCGCACACCACGGCTGCCCGGCTCGCCGGTAATGCTAATCATACCACTTTCAGCCTGGACGATGAGGTCCAGAGCGGCGCGGTCGCGGTAGGGCCCGGTCTGGCCAAAACCCGACACCGAGCAGTAGATAATGCCGGGGTTGCGCCGACGGGCCTGGTCGTAGGCGATACCCAACTTGTCAAGTGTGCCCACCCGGTAGTTCTCGAGGACGACGTCAAAACGCTCGACCAGGCGGAAAAACAGCTCCTTACCAGCCGCTGTCTTGAGGTCGATCTCGATGCTCTTCTTGTTCCGATGCAGGCTGACAAAGTAGGCCGTTTCGGTCTGATAAAAGGGTGGCCCCCAGCCACGGGCGATGTCACCCGCGCCCGGCACCTCGACTTTGACCACCTGGGCGCCAAAATCGCCGAGCATGGTGGAGCAGAAGGGGCCGGCGAGGGCATGCGACAGGTCGAGAATTTTGACGTCTTCGAGGGGCAGTTGCATGGTGGTCTGTCTCCTCTCGGGGCTACTGAAAGACAGCCCGCATCGAACCACCGCCAGCCGCAATGACCTCACCGGTGATCGCCGTGGACTTGGGCGAGGCTAAGAAGGCCACGACATAGCCAATCTCGCGGGCTTCGACGATGCGGCGGATGGCAATGTTCTGCGCGATACGGCGCTCGATCTCCTCGACCGTCACCCCTTCCTGGCGGGCGCGCTCGGCATACATGGGATCGCTGCGCTCCGTGCGCGTGGTACCCGGGTGGATCAGGTTCACCGTAATGCCCGAGGGACCCAGCTGATCGGAGAGCGTTTTGGTGAGGTGCACGATAGCGGCGTTCCGCATGCCGCTGATGACGGTCGACTGGCGGCCGGACAGTCCGCCAATATTGATGATTCTGCCCCAGCCCTGGCGCTGCATGTAGGGGGCAACAGCCTTGGCACAGCGCAAATACCCAACCACCTTGGTGTTGATATCTTCCAATAAATCCTCTTCCCTGGCGTCAGCCAGGGCGCCACGCACCAGGCCTCCAGGCGTGGCAGCGCTATTCACCAGGATATCGACTTTGCCCAGGGTCACCACCGTGGTTTCGACCATGCGGCGTACCGATTCCCAATTGGTCGTGTCGGTCGGCACCGGCAGGATACGACGGCCGGTCTCCTGTTCCAGTTCGCCGGCGGCCTCTTCGAGCGCCTCGCGCGTCCTGGCGCAGAGGGCGACATCGACGCCCTCTTTGGCGAGTTCGCGGGCAATGGCTTTGCCGATGCCCCGGCTCGCTCCAGTGACAACTGCTACTTTACCGGTCAGTTCAAGATCCATACTTCACACTCCTTAGCAAAGTTTGGTGGTTATAGAAGGGCTTTGACTCAGTCCTCAGGCAATTTCCGGAACGCAGTAACCCCGCTGTTGACCGGCTGTATCAGACGTCACAGCGTCTCAGATCAGTAGGAGCGGCTTCAGCCGCGATACCGCGTGCTCTTGTCGCGACTGAAGTCGCTCCTATACAGACAGGAACTACACACAGTGTTATTTTCATCGTAGATACCTGGCAAACCAGTCAAGAATATAGCGATAGCGCTCCAGGCGGTGGCGCGGCTTGCCGGCGCGGGACATTTCGTGGTTCTCGTCCGGGAAGCGCACGCACAGCACCTCTTTGCGCAGACGTTTTAATACTGCAAAGAGCTGTTCGGCCTGCTCGATGGGACAGCGCAGATCGTCTTCAGCGTGCAGGATGAGCAGCGGCGTGGTGATGTGCGGCGCATAGGTGAGTGGTGAGTGCTCAGTGTACCATTGCATATTGTCCCATGGCAACGCGCCGCTTTGGGCCTCAAGGAAGGAGACCCCGATGTCGCTGGTGCCGAAGAGGGTAGCGACATTATTGACGGCGCGTTCTGAGCACGCGGCCTTGAAGCGGTTGGTGTGCCCCACCGTCCAACTGGTCAGAAAGCCCCCGTAGCTGCCTCCCATGATCCCAAGCCGCTGCGGGTCAATGAAGGGGCACTGGCGCAGCGCCTCGTCCACGCCAGCCATCACGTCGGCGGAATCACCACCACCCCAATCGCCGTGCACCGCACGGGTAAAAGCCTCGCCATAGCCCTGGCTGCCGCGTGGATTGGTGTAGATCACGGCGTAGCCGGCACCGGCGTAGACCTGGACCTCATCGAAGAAGTTATGGCCATACTGCGTGTGCGGCCCACCGTGGATGTTGAGGAGGGCTGGGTACCGCTGCCCTGGCGTATAGCCGAAGGGTTTGATGACCCAGCAGTCGAGGGTGTAACCAGCCCGCTCATAGCGCAGCCGTTGTGGCCGTGACAGGGCGACTGCGGCCTTCCACTCGCGGTTGAGATCGGTCAGCTGCTTCTCGCCCGTGCCATCGGCGTGACACAGGAACACTTCTGGCGGTGCCACGGGATCCGTCGCCGTGAAGGCGAGCAGGGTACCGTCTTGGGCGTGCGACACCCCCGTCACCTGACGCGCACCAGTGATGATGCGCTCGGGGACAGTGCCACCGGCAGCCCGCACACGGTAGATGGGCACGTCTCCCTGATCCTCGACGGCAAAGGTAATCCAGGTGCCGTCTGCCGACCACTGTGGCGCAATGCTGGCAAAGAACGGTGCACAGGTGCGGTCCAGGTCCGGGGTGAGACACGTGGGCACCCCGCCAGCCACCGAGACGGTGAACACCCGCACGTTCCGCCCAGCGTCATGGCGGTAGCGGTGCCCCAGGAAGGCGATGGTACGCCCATCCGGTGCGAAGACCGGCGAGTTGACAGGCCCGGCGGTGTCCGTCAGACGTTGGGGCTCACCACCCGTGGCTGCGACGAGCCACACATCGGCGGCGTTGTCGTAGTCGCGGTCTGCGTGCCGTGCTGAGGTGAACGCGATCGTCGTACTATCCGGCGACCAGGCGGGATCAGCATCGGCAAAGTCGCTGTCCGTCAGTTGCTGCGGTGGGCCGCCAGCTACGCCCACGACAAAAATATGCGGCCGGCGATCATAGGTAAAACCCTCGCCGTTGTACTTGTACTTCAGCGTGGTAATGATCCGTGCCGGTTTGGACTTCTGGCGTTCGGCCTCGTCCTCCGGTTCTTGCCACCCTCCGACGCGCGACACAAAGGCGAGTCGCGTGCTGTCCGGTGACCACACGGGGTACGCCACGCCATTGGGGAGATCCGTGAGTCGCGTTGGTTCGCCACCATCGGCTGGCATCACATACAGCTGCGCTGTCTGCTTCGCCTCACGCTCGGAGACAAAGGCCAGTCGCGCGCCGTCTGGCGACCAGCGGGGTGCCGTATCGCGTTTGGGGCCAGTGGTGAAACGACGTGGCTCGCCACCAGTAGTCTCCACGACCCAGATGTTGGACAGATATTCGTCTTTGTCTTCAGAGAGCATCGTCACCACAAATGCGACCCGTCGCCCATCGGGCGAGAGCTGCGGGTCACTCACAAACCGGATGTGTGTAATATCCTGGGGCGTCATGGCACGCTGACTGTGGACGGTCATAGCCCGCTCTCCATCAGGGCAGGTCGAGGTAGCAACTGTGCCTGCCACCCTAGCATGCTGGCCAGGCGGTGTCAAACGTGGAGCAAGAAGGGCGCTCTGGGACGCGGCGACACGGACTGTGATACAATCAGTTGCCAGCGCGAGGCCGGTATGAAATGCAAGCAGCCCGATGCAGAGAGTGAGAGGACACTAGAACGTGCAAGGAGGCAGGGGCAGAAGGGCATCTTTTGTCCTGATGGACGACGATTGGGCTATTCTGGCGTCGTTGACAGAACCAACCCACCTCAACACACTCCCCATGCAAGTGGTGCAGCGGTGTTTGCACTTGTACAAAGCGGGCTACCTCTACACTGATCAGCAAGGATGGGTTGTGTTGTCCCTGCATGGGAGACGGGAACTGGCGCGGCGGCAGCGCACCCAGTGACCCTAGACTGTGGTGACCCACCCCGCCAGTGTGGCGGCACCTGCGGTGTGCAACATCCCCGCCATACTGGCGGGGGTAATGAGCCCTACGCAGCACCCGTGCGCAGCACTTAGGCCCTCAACACCTGTATGACGTCGTCGGCTGTGACCACCTCTGCCTGGCGCGGAAAGATGCGTTGGGTGAGAAAGTCGTGCACGTCGGGATCCTGATCGGCACAGCAGTCTTCCACGACAACCAGACGGTAGTCCAGGTCAGCAGCAAAACGTACAGTGGACAGCACCACACCGCTGGTGGCGTAGCCGAGGATGATCAAAGTATCGCGGTCATTGGCACGCAAGATGAGGTCCAGGGCTGTGCCGTACAGGGCATTGACTCGATGCTTACCAACCACGACCTCACCCTCTATAGGTTTCACGGCTGGGTGAATGAGCTGCACAGGATCACTGATGGGAGGTTGACCCGAATGTTTGCGGGCACTGAATGTTTTATTGCGCTCGCTGATCTCAATGTACCCCGGCCGGAACACGGTAGCGCAATAGCACACAAAGAGGTGCGCCTGGCGCGCGGCGCGTTGCAGCCGCTGGGTGTGTTCCACCACCTGCCGGTCCACGGCGTGGGAGAGGGTAGGCAGGATGGCGGCATAAAAGTCAGCGATAAGCAGGGCGGTGTGTTGGCGATCCAGAGCTACAGCAGCCATGACAAGGTCTCCTCGATAACACCATCGGACTGGGCGTGCCACTGTGCGCATGGGACCTCCCCAGCGACGTGTGACAGGCCCGGCCAGTGGGAGTGCCCTCGCATTGTAGCGGATAGGCAGTCGCAACACACTTTCTTTCTCTGCGCCAGAAGATGACCATGACCCAAGACGAACTCATCCGACGCACGGTTGATTACGTCAAGGAACAGCTTCACAGAGATGCTACCGGTCATGACTGGTGGCATGTCTATCGCGTCAGAACGCGGCCAGGGCGTTCAACGCCTCGACGACTTTGCGTTCCAACACAATGCCCTCGAGGCGTCGGCGCTCGCGCTCGCGGAAGGCGCGCTCTGACGGTATGCGGATCTCTTCAACGCCCGGCTGACGTGGGGTGGCCTTGAGGCGGGCGATCAGGTCTGAGACCTGTTGTGTGAATTGCTCCACTGGGATGAGGAGACCAGGATCAAAGGCGATGAAGAGAAAACCGTAATCCTGCACCTGCCCTCTGGCAAGCGCGGCGCCCGCCAGAAGGCCCATGGCCTGTATCGCAAACGACAGGCCATAGCCTTTATGCCCTCCGAACGGCAGGACGCCACCGAGCACGGCCTCTTTGGCATCGCGCGTTGGCCGGCCGTCTTTGTCGAGCCCGACGCCTTCTGGCAGCGGCGTGCCGAGATGGGCATGCAGCAGCACTTCCCCCCACTGCAAGGCCGCTGTGCCCATGTCGACAATGACTGGTCCATGCACGGACGGGAAGCCGACACAGAATGGGTTGGTGCCCAACGCCGGACGCGTCCCGCCAGGCGGTACCACGTGCGGCTGCGCACTGGCCAGGTGGATGCCGACCAACCCGGCTTTGACGAGCATTTCCACATAGTAGGCATTCCGCCCGCTATAGTAACTGTTATACACTCCAACCACGGCGAATTGCTGCGCCCGTGCCTTGTCAATGGCGATCTGCGCTGCCCGGTACACGGCAACGTAGCCGACGTTATTGCCACCATCGAGCAAGGCCGATACCGGTGTGTCGTGCACCACACGCACCGGTTGGCGTGGCCTCTGGGTCTTGGCATCCTGTGCTATGGCCAGGATGCGTGGCAAACTGGCAAAGGGATAGCCGCACAACGCGTTATCGATCAAGTGGTCGACAATGATGTGCACCTCATCGTCGGGCAATCCAAGACTGTGCAGCGCGCGTGCCCCAAGCGCCGTGGCCTCGGCCACACTCAGGCGTATGGTGTCAGGCGTATCCTGGTCGAGCAGTGCGCCGGTTGGTGGGGTTGTGGACATCAGTAGGCTTCCTCAGTTGACCCATCCCGCCAGTATGGCGGGGTGTTGCGCACGGCAGTAAGCCCTGCCAAACTGGCAGGGGTACTGCGTACCGCAATTGGCCCCGCCAGTTTGGCGGGGCAACTAGCCGTGCGCAGCACTAGCCCCAGAGCTCTTTGGACGCCAGCCGGGCGCCCTCGGCCATGGCGCGCATCTTAGCCCAGACGATGGCCGGCTCGACCTGGTTAGTGGTCCGGGCAAAAGTGCCAAAGCCGCAGTCCGTGCCGGCGATGACGCGCTCCCGGCCCACGACCTCAGCATAGCGCACCAGGCGCTGCGCCACCAGTTCTGGGTGTTCGATGAAGTTGGTGGTGGAATCCAGCACCCCCGGGATGAGGATTTTGTCGTCTGGCAGCCGCACCTCTTTAAACACTACCCACTCGTGCTCGTGGCGGGGATTAGCGCCCTCCAGGGAAATGGCCTGCGGCCGCGCCTTGAGCACAAGGCCAATGATCTCCTTGAGCGGGATGTCGCGGTGGTGCGGTCCTTCGTAGTTGCCCCAGCACAGGTGCAGGCGCAGCCGGTCCGCAGGGATGTCGCGTAGCGCATGGTTGAGTACTTCCACGTTCGCCTCAGCGATCTTCAGGAACTCCGGCGTGCTCAAGTCGGGAAAGGCCAGGTGCCGCCCCATGGCCAGGTCCGGACAATCGATCTGCAGGACAAAGCCGGCCTGGCAAATAGCATCGTACTCTTCCTTCATGACGTCGGCCAGGTGGGCCAGATAGGCGTCACGACTGGGGTAGTATTCGTTGCGCAGGAAATGGGCAATAACGCCAGGCGAGGCGGCCGTCATAAAGACCTCTGTCGGCTGCACGCCAGCCACCACCGCTTGCAGGTTGGCAATGTCCTGCTGCACGGCCGCTTTGTCCTTCCAGGCCACCGGGCCGATGCACGCCGGGCGGGTCCCGGTCGAGCGCCCGTAGCGCTCCACCGACTCAGGAAAATCGGCCCAATCGGCGCGCACGGGTACCTGGCTCTGGCCTCCGAACCCGGTGAGGCGGTGTTGGACGTACGTAGAATAGCTCACCTTGCCCTGCTCGCCATCGTTGACAATGTCCACGCCCGCCTCCACCTGCTGGCGCAGCGCCGCGGCCACGGCGCTGCGCACGCGGGCGTTGAAGGCGACCGGGTCGGGTGCGGTGCCGGCGTCCTGTGCTTCCAGGGCGGCGACGAGATCGAGAGGCCGGGGCAGGCTCCCCGTGTGGGTAGTGAGAATACGTTCGGTACTGCGCTGCATGGGGACTCCTTTCGACGTAATCTTGTGGTCACACGCCATCACGGCTGGTAGAATGCCCGAAGGCCCCGTTTTTTTCAACCCCAGTGCCTTCACCGCATTAAGTGTGATGGTACTGTGCTCCAGCTCAGGAGACTCATTATGCACCCTGATCCGCAAACTATCGACGAGCTGGTCAGGCGCATTGTCGAGGCCGTCCATCCCCAGCGTGTGGTCCTCTTTGGCTCGGCAGCTCGGGGAGAGATGGGACCTAACAGCGACCTTGATGTGCTGGTGATTATGCCGGATGGTACCCACCGGCGTAAGACCGCGCAGGAAATCTATCGTCGCATGTGGGGCTTCGGCTTCGCCAAAGACATTGTCGTCGTGACAGAAAGCGATGTGCGAGAGTATGGTATGAACCCTTATATGATTATCAAGAATGCCTTGGAGGAGGGCAGGGAGCTGTACCATGCCACCGGATAAGCCTATTCCAGGGAGTGCACAGGACTGGCTGGCACGTGCTAAAGGTTCTCTTGCCTTGGCAAAACAATCCAAGCCGGAAGGGGCTTTCTGGGAAGACCAGTGTTTTCTGGCTCAGCAAGCCGCAGAGAAAGCCCTCAAGGCAGTCTACCAACATCAAGGGCTCCTGTTCCGCTATACGCATGATCTGGAAGAACTGGGTAAGGGTCTGGAAGACCGTGGCGTACCCATACCACCTGTGGTCAAGGAGGCTGTCATATTGACCAGATACGCTTTTGAGACCCGCTATCCTGGGCCTTTTGAGCCAGTGACCGTAGAGGAATATCAGGAAGCAGTGCGTCTCGCCACAGCCGTTGTTGCCTGGGCAGAAAGTATCCTCATGAACTGACCGTTCTCGTAAAGGCCCCTCACCCCAGCCCTCTCCCCGAGGGAGAGGGAGCTAAGACCATTGGTGCAGTGATCCGTCAGACCAAAATTGACCAAGCACCAGGCTTGACTGCTACCCACTGTTGACGTGACTTGGCGTGCTGACTAAGATAAGCTATCTGGCTGAAGACCCCCTTGGGCTGAGAAGATCGTGGGAACCAGCTCAGTTCGTGAGGAGACGCGTATGGATGTGCGTTTTGATGCCGCGACCGAGGCGTTTCGACAGGAGGTCCGCGCCTGGCTCACGGCCAATGTCCCCAAAGAGCCCATGCCGAGCGACGCGGAGGGGGTTTTTCACCACATGCGGGCCTGGCAGAAGAAGATGTGCGAGGCGGGCTGGGCTGGCATTCACTGGCCCAAGGCCTATGGTGGGGGTGGGGCAACGCTCCTCGAGCAGGCGGTCTTCCAGCAGGAGTTGGCACGGGCCCAGGCACCGCCTATGGCCAACACGCTCGGGCTGATGATCGTTGGCCCAACGCTCATGGTGCACGGCACGGAAGAGCAGAAGAAGCGCTACATCCCGAAAATCTTGAGCGCCGAGGAGATCTGGTGCCAGGGCTTTTCAGAGCCCAATTCCGGGTCGGATCTGGCCTCACTGCAGACCAGGGCGGTCGAGGACGGCGACGATTTCGTGGTCAATGGCCAGAAGATCTGGACCAGCATGGCGCACCACGCCGACATGTGCATCCTGCTGACGCGTACGGACCCGAATGCCCCCAAACACAAAGGCATCAGCTGCCTGCTGGTGGACATGCACAGCCCGGGCATCGCCGTCAAGCCGCTGCGGCAAATCACCGGCGGGGCGGAGTTTAACGAGGTCTTTTTCGACAACGTGCGCGTATCCAAGAAGCAACTCGTGGGCCAGCTCAACGACGGCTGGCGTATTGCCATGACGACACTGACCCATGAGCGTGCTTCCGCTTCCTTTGGCACGCAAGTCAATATCAAGCGCGCTCTGGATGACATCATCGCGGTGGCCAAAAAGGTCAAGCGCAACGGGGTGCCACTGAGCGCTGATCCGGTGATCCGCCAAAAACTGGCGCAAGCCTACATCCGTGTGGACGTGATGCGTCTGAATAACTACCGCTCGATCACCAACCAGTTACGGGGGCAACCACCTGGTCCCGAAGCTTCACTCGATAAACTGTACTGGAGTGAGATGAACAAGTGGATGCAGGAGATCGGCCAGGAACTTCTTGGGCCATTCGCACAACTGGATCCAGAGTCGGCGTATTATCCGACGTCAGTCAATTTACAGCTCAGCTTTCTGTGGAGTCGTGCCGAAACGATCTATTCCGGGACGTCGGAAATTCAGAAAAACATCATTGGCGAGCGCGTTCTGGGATTACCTAGAGGGTGATGCACGGCATGGTATACTATGCTCACAGGTGCTGGATGGGAAGAGTAACCTCACCCAGCATCTGGATTGAGGAAAGGAGAGCAGTATGTCCGGACACTCCAAATGGGCCTCAATTAAACATAAGAAGGCAGTGGTCGATGCGCGTCGCGGCAAGACGTTTACCAAGCTCATTCGCGAGCTGACCTCGGCAGCCCGTATGGGCGGTGGGGACCCCGACGCGAACCCGCGTCTGCGCACGGCGGTGACGACAGCCAAGAACTCTAATATGCCGTCCGATACGATCCAGCGTGCCATCAAGAAAGGCACGGGCGAACTGCCAGGCGAAGTGTACGAAGAGGTGTTCTACGAGGGCTATGGCGCTGGCGGCGTCGCCATCCTGGTGGATGTACTGACTGACAACAAGAACCGCACAGTCGCGGAGATCCGCCATCTCTTTTCCAAGCACGGGGGCAGCCTGGGTGAGAGTGGCTGTGTCGCCTGGATGTTCGTCCGTAAAGGCCTTATTACGCTGAGTACCAGTCAGATTGCGGAAGACGATCTGCTCGAAATCGTCCTCGAGGTCGGCGGAGACGACGTCAAAGTGGAAGCGGATGCGTATGAGATTGTCACCGCTCCTGAGGCTTTTGAAGACGTGCGCAGTGCGCTCGAACA
>WNEY01005206.1_pt1 | contig 10476 bp, 14 predicted proteins | sample 5400531 | NCBI WGS metagenome assembly WNEY01 (sample SAMN13153338, study PRJNA577476) | soil metagenome | isolation source: 200 cm saprolite under Douglas fir tree site 1 | place: USA:California | collected 2015-04-18
CTTTCCGTTGCGGAAAAAACCACTGTCAGAATGGCTGCGCCGAGGATGCTTCGATATTTCATGATTTCTCGATCAAACTGCTCGAGACCCCCTCGATTTACTCGGCAATCCTCTGCCCATCGCATTTGAAGGCACTTGTGCCCGCGGCTTCTGCTGGCTGCTATTGGAAAAGTCCTCTGTTTAGTTCTAGTTGTGGGTGCTAGGAGGGATCGCCAGGGATGGAGATCTTCGTTTCAAGCAGCGATCGGAAAGATCGATCGGAGTGTTTCACTCTGCTTTACGCTGTGCCATTGCGGAGCAATTCTTGCCAGATGAGAGTCTTCTCAGGGATTTCCCGTGTCGTGCACCGAAACCACTCGGCCATATTCCGAAGCGCGGCTGAGACGGTCAAACATTTGGTACGCGGCTGTTGCGATTCGAATAATTGCATCACCGCCGTCTTTTTCCCGGCGCAGATAAGTTGTCATCACGCTGATGACGAACGGCCGATTGCCCGTGAATACGATGCCGGAGTCGTTGCGCACGCCTTCGAGTTCGCCGGGCTTATTGGCGATGCGCAAATCCTCGGGCAATTCCCGTGGGATGTAGCTTTCCTTGTGAATGCATCTGCTTATTCAGGACTTTTCCGCGGTACAAATCTTCCAGCAGCATCACCATCTCGCGCGGCGTGGCGATGTTTTCGCGGCCTTCCGCGGCGGCCTTCACATCCATCATCTTCCGCCTGAGGCGGGTGTGCGTCAGGCCCAGCGAATCGAGCAGCGCATTCACGTTTTCCATGCCGATGCGGTCGATGATGATATTGGTGGCGGAGTTGTCGCTCACGGAAATCATCAGCGCGGCGACATCGCGGATCGTCAGCCGCGTCACGCCAGCAGTAAGCGCTCCAGCGACGCCGCTTCCGCCAACGAGATCAGACGATTGCAGGGTGTATAGGTCGCCGAGCTTGATTTTGCCCTGCTGCGCCTGATGATAAAGCTCCGCGAGGATGGCGATCTTGATGGAGCTGGCGGTGGGAAGCGCTTCATCGGCGTGGAGCAAATATTTTTGCCCTGTCGTGAGATCGAGGATGGCGACGCCGAGGACCCCGTCCAGATTGCGGTCGACCCCGGTGATGGTTGCCTCCAGCTTTTGCCACAAGACTTGCTCTTTCTCCTGAGGCATTTTTTCTTGAGGAGCGTGCTGCGCGAAGCAAGGCATCGGGGCCCAAATTACGAAGGCGAGCAAAGCGGGAAGGAAAAGGCGTTTCAGCACGGTGACCTCCGGGTCAGCGGGATTATAAGGCCGAACGGGGGCGCGCGAAGGAAAGCCTTGCCTATAATTTTCACCGTCAGCCAAGAGGTTGGGTGGAGCTGCCGAAAGCGCTATGCGGGGGCGGGGGTGCCTGCCGGGAAACGCGGATTTCTCGGCTATTGAAGGGGCACCCTGTAAGGACGACAATAGAAACAGGCACCCATCCGCCCGCGTAACGCCGAACCGATCGAGAAGGAACGCTTGGGAAGAGAAGGATCGGCAGGCGACGCCATTTTGGGAGAGATGACAAATGCGCAAAATCTTATCGGGCATATTTTTCATGGCCTTGGCCGGAACGCTGTCGATTGCTGCACCTAGTCAAGACCACGACAACGGCAAGCACAAAGGCCGGGACAAGCATGAAGATCGCGGCGACGACGGCGACCGCCATGACAACGGAAATCACAAGGGCTGGGATAATCCGCACAACCCCCACTACCGCGACTGGGATTCCGACGGCGACCGCATACGCCCGGGGCGGGCGTATCCTTACGGTCGCTACGATCACGTGAGAGCGGAGTTTATCGCACGGCGCATCGATTACCGGACCCGGCGCGTGGTGCTCTACGACAATTCGAATTGGGTGGTCGCCTCCTACGACCTCGATCGCTGCCGCGATTGGGAATGGGAGCGCGACCGCGTCTATGTGTACGACGACGATCATCACCCCGGGTGGTACTTGCTCTTCAATGCCCGACTGGGGCGGTATGTCCACGTAGAATATTTCGGCCTGCACTAGAAACGCGCGGCGCCTGCCAGCGCCAGCCACAGAAATGAATCCACCGGGCGAAGCGCGTGCTTCGCCCGGCGTTTTTCGTGAACGGGGTTTTGCGAATTGCGCGTTATATGGGCACGCGATCCAACGGCGCGATGAACTGAATTCCGGAAATCTGCTTCGAATGCAACCGCACATCGTTAGTAATGAATAAGTCGGTCCCCGCTGCCGCTGCGCACGCCAGTTGGATCGTGTCGGGAGGCCGCAGCGAGCGGTCTGCCCTCAGCCGAGCGTAAGCCAAGGCGGCCTTCTCCTCGAAAGGGATCACTGCCGCCGTTGTCGCAATCAGCTTCTGGTAATAGGCCACTGCCTTCGCGTCACCATTTTGCATCGGCTTTACCAGGATCTCGCCGAGCGTGATCGCTGAGGTCATTAGCTGGTCTCCGCGCTGCAACATCCGGTCCCTCAGAGCGAAGACCTGCGTCGAAAATTTCCCCGAGCCCTCGAAAAGATAAATGAATAAATTGGTATCCCAAAAGATGCGGCTCATTCCCAACCGTCTCGCAGCCGGTTGACGTATTCGTCTGCGTGTTCGTCCGCCCAAATATGCTTGCCGGAACCGCGCGCTTGTAGAAGAGGATCCGTCTCCGCGAGATTTCGCGTGGCCGTTGCACTCCATTGGCGATACCACTCCAGCAGTTCTGCATATTCAGCGGGAAGTTCTCCGGGCTCCGGAGTGACTTTTGATCCTTCGCGGCCCGGATGATAAATGTCACCCTTTCGATAGAGCCGGCGGCGGCCTTCTGTCGTTTCATAGAGCATGCGGTAGCGGCCTGGATTCGGAGGCCGATTGGCGACGCAGTGCAACACGACGTGAACATAAACACCGGGACGCAGAGGTTCGTGGAGGCCTTCGCGGCGGGCGCGATCAACTATTTCTTCAATCAAGAAATCGGCAGTCTCGGGGTGTTCACGGTGAAGGAGTGCGGTGGCAATCCAAACTTCATCGGCGACTTTGACTTTGGCAAGTACTTGGGCTTTCATAAATCCTCCCTGTGATGTACGGACATCATGACCAAGTATTACAATGAATTACAAGTCGGAGTCAAGAGAAATCGTAAGTAATGGTCCAGACCGCCCTATCTCTAACAGAATCTATAAGTTATCGAGGAAGAATTGGGTGACCCGCTGCATCAGGACACGACGGGCAGGGGGATCGCTAACCCCGTGGCCGCGCCCCGGGAAAGCGAGCACCTCAACGTACTTCCCTGCCTCGATGAGATCGTTGATTACCGAGAGCGTGTTCGCGAAGTGCACGTTGTCGTCGCCGGTGCCATGCGCAATGAGCAATTTGCCCTTAAGCTGGCTGGCATATTTCACCGGCGAAGAGTCCTGGTAGCCTTTCTCGTTTTTCTGCGGCAGGCCGAGGTAGCGCTCGGTATAAATCGAGTCGTAATAGCGCCAGTCGGCGACCGGGCCACCGGCGAAACCCACTTTGAAATCGTCGCCAGCTTCAAACATCGCGTGCAGTGTCATATGGCCGCCGTAGCTCCATCCCCAGACCCCGATGCGTTTCGAATCGACGTACGGCAGCGATTTGAGGTATTGTACCCCGTCGCGCTGGTCGGAAAGTTCCTGTGCGCCCATGCGGAAGTGCAACGGCGTCTCGAACGCATGGCCGCGACCGGCCGAACCGCGATTATCAACTGAAAAAATAACGTAGCCCTTCTGCGCCATGAGCTGGTGCCAGAGAAAATTCGCGCCACCCCAGGCGTTTCGAACGACCTGAGAGTGCGGCCCTCCATAGGTGTAGACCAGCACGGGATATTTCTTCTGCGGATTGAAGTCGGGTGGCTTGATGATGCTGGCGTTGAGCTGCACGCCATCCCGCGACTTCACCGCGACAAATTCCATGGGAGAGAGATGGTAGTCCGCAAGCTCGGCGATTTTGTTTTCGTTAATCGTGGCGATGCGCGATCCATCGGAGCGGCAGAGATCCTGGCGCGGAGGTGTCGCGTTGTTCGAATAGGTCTCGTAGAATGCGGCAGCATTGGGCGCAAAAACAGCAGCGTGCGTGCCTTCTTCCTTGGTGAGCCGGGTGAAGCCGGTCCCGTCGAAGGCCACGCGGTAGAGGTGCCGTTCCCTAGGAGATTTTTCCGTCGCGGTGAAATAGACAAGACCCTTTGCTTCGTCGACCGCATCGACCGCAGAGACTTCCCACTCGCCCTTGGTGAGCTGCGCGAGCTGTTTGCCCTCGAGATCGTGCAAATACAAGTGCCGATACACGCTGTGCTCGCTGGACCACAGGAAGCGCTTGCCATCCTTGAGAAAATAGAGATCGTCGCTGACGTTGATCCAATTGGCGTCATGTTCGCTGAGAGCGGTGCGGGTCTTGCCAGTGGTGGTGTCCGCAATCAGGAGATCAAGCGTGGTCTGCGTGCGATTGAGCCGCTGAATCGCGACGTGTTTCGAATCGGTGAGCCAGTTCACGCGAGGAATGTAGATATCGGTTTCCGTTCCAATGTCCATCGCTCGCGGTTCCCCACCGCTCAGCGATGCCACAAGAACGCGCACGATCGGATTGGCGGCGCCGGCCGTCGGATAACGCTCCATCTCCGCTTCGCCGCTCGGCGAGGAAAAATCGACCATCGGATACTGCGAAACCTTGCGCTCGTCCATTTCGAGATAAGCGATTGCCGACGAATCCGGCGCCCACCAATAAGCCGTCTTGATTTCCAACTCTTCCGGATACACCCAGTCGAGCTCGCCCTTGCGAATTTCTTCTGTGCCGCCTTGGGTGATCGCGCGTTCTTTGCCGTCGGCAAGATTCACGAGCCAAAGATTGTGATCGCGAACGAAGCTGACAAAGCGCCCATCAGGTGAAATCTTCGGGTCCGCAAGCGTGGCTTTACCGGAGACTAGCGTGCGCCCCGATTGCGAATTCACTTCCAGCCACGCAAGCGCCGTCGGACCTTGAAACAAAATACCCGCGCCATCCGGCGCCCATTGATATTGAGACGGAGCGCGGCGCCCAAGCCCGGTAGCTTGCGTAGGCCTCGATGTGTCCACCGGCAAAATGGATTCAAGTTTGTCAGCGGCGACGAGAAGCCGGCGTTCCCCTGACGCGGCGTCCATCACCCAGAGTTCTGTCTTGGCGTCCTTTCCCGCTCCTTTTGTTTCGAAATAGTTGAGCTGCTTGCCATCTGGAGTCCACGCCAAGCCCCGCGTCAACCGCCCGCTCAAGCTTGGCTGCGAATAAATGCGTTCCACCGTAAGAGCTTTCCATGCGCCGGTCGGTTGCTGGGCCGCAGAAGAAGGTGCAAAGACTGCGGAAAGGAGCAGGGTGGCAAGAAGCATAGAGAGGCAGGAAACGCGGCGCCGTAAGGACATTCGATCCTCCTAAGAACGGACGCTAGTTTAAGCCGGAGCGGTGTGAAGAACAAAACCCTTGGGAAGATACTAACCAGGAGGCCAGCGAAATTGGCGTCCGCCGAGCAAGTGCAGGTGCAGATGAAAGACTGACTGGCCGGCGCCGCCGCCGTTGTTTAAGACAGTGCGGTAGCCTTCGAGGAGGTTGCGTTCGCGCGCAAGCTGCGCGGCGACCAGCTGCAGCTTCCCGAGGATGGCTTGATCTCCCGGCGCGGCATCGGTCAGCGATTCGAAATGTTTGCGGGGACAGATCAGGATGTGCGTGGGCGCCTGCGGGCTAATGTCTTCGAAGGCGAAGAGATCAGGATCTTCGTAGACGATCTTCGATGGAATCTTTTTCGCCGCGATTTTGCAGAACAGACAGTCGGCGCTCATCGGTTTCCTCCTGCGGGCGAACCTTCGTCGAGACGCGTGACAAACGAAGTAAAACCTCCGCGGTCGTGGAGTTGTTCGCCGAACTGGTGCGCCGCGTCTTCGCCGGAAATCCTGCCGACGCGCACGCGATAAAACACGCCGTCAGGAGAATCATATTCTTGAATAAAGATGGGCGAATAGGAAGCGCTGAGGCGGTCGCGGAGACGTTCGGCGTTGCCGCGGTCACGGAACGCACCTACCTGCACGGTGAAAAAACCGGCGGTGGGATCGACGCCGCCGAGAACTTCCACGCGCACCGGCACGACACCGGCGTCAACCGAATCCACTTCCCGCGCGGCGGCAAGAGACAGATCGATGATGCGATTGTCGACAAACGGGCCGCGGTCGGTGATGCGCACGACCGTGGACTTGCCGTTGGTCAGATTGGTGACGCGAACCATCGTTTCGAAGGGCAGCGTGCGGTGCGCCGCGGTGAGTTTATACATGTCGTAAATCTCGCCGTTCGAAGCGTGCCGCCCGTGAAACGGCAACCCGTACCAGGAAGCGTTACCTTCTTCCGTGTATCCTGCGGGAGCAGGCCTAGGAGCGAGTTTGCTGCGTTTTGGAGCGGGCGCCACGGCCGGCGGAGTGGCGGAAGGTTCGCGCACATCGGTAGAGCGTTTGGCGGCATCGGCGGTTGCCGATGGCGTGGAGGATGGTTCGGCGGGAGGCGGCTGGCGGTGGTCGGCGATGGGTTTGCGCGAGGCGCAGCCGGAAGAATTAACACCGAGAACACAGAGGGCGCAGAGCACACAGAGTCCGAAAGATGGATTACGCCGAAAATGCGAACGGCAGCAAGATTGGCGATGTGAAACGCGTCTGCGCGAATCCCAACTGACGGAAACTATTTCCAGTGGACGCTTCAAAGCGCGGCCTGTGTCATGAAGATGATGGATTCTGCGGAGGCGGCGCGCCGGGAGGACGCTGGTCGTTCTGCGTAGTGCGCGCGGCGTTGCGTGCTTCGATCCACGATGCCGCCTCTGTGAGCTTTTCGGAAACCTCGCGCAAAAACTGCGCGGTACGCTTTTCCGTCTCGGGTGCAACTTCCTCTTTTACAAAACTTTTCACGCGTGCAAGTTCTTCGTCAACTCTTTTCCCAAAGTCTTCAAAGTTTTTGATGCTCTTAATCCGCGCGAACTCTTCGTCGATGCGCTTGCCGAACTCTTCGAATTTGTCCATAAGTGGCAGACCCCCGGAGAAATCGCCGTAAAGAGAAGAAGCGCGGCGACTTGGGTATTATAGGAACGCGGTGTGCGGGTCGCAAGGAGGAGAATTGGCGCTTCCCTACCGGTGGCAGTGGCGGGTGGAAAAATGCAAGAACGCGATGGGCGGATTTTTCGGCGGAGGCGACCAGCAGCCGCGGCCGAAAATTTGCCCGGCGTGCGGAGCGCTGGTGGGAATCAGCGCGACGCGCTGCCACGAGTGCGGCACGAGCCTGCGATTTTCCCTCACCGCATTGAGCAAAAAACTTTCCCGACTCTTCGGCGAGCAAGAAACTCCCGTGACCTCGACTCTGCTGGTCGCAAACTTTCTGATGTTCGGCGTGAGCTGGGTTTTGACCATGCAAGCTGGCGAAGCCGGCGGCCTGCGCACGCTCTGGGGGATGAGCGGCGCATCGTCTTATCAATTAGGGGCGAGCCTTCCGTTTCTATTCTTGCTCCAGGAACATCAGTGGTGGCGGCTGGTGACGGCGATGTTCCTGCACGGCGGATTGATTCACATCGGCTTTAACATGATGACCCTGATGCAATTTGGTCCGGCGTTGGAAGAACTATATGGGTCCGCACGCTACCTGTTCCTCTACGTGGTCACCGGAGCGCTTGGCTTTGTGGCCAGCGCGCTGATGGGGCACTTTTCCATCGGAGCCAGCGGCGCGTTGTTGGGCCTCATCGGCGCGATGCTGGCGGTTACCTCGAAACGCGGTGGCTCGTTCATGCGCGAATTGCGGTCCCGGCTAATCACTTCGGTGGCGATTCTGTTCATGATCGGATTCTGGGGCGGTCTCGGCATCGATAATTCGGCCCACATTGGCGGCTTTGCCGTTGGATTCGTCCTGGGCAAGATTTTTGAAGACCGCCAGCCGATGAACGCCGCAGAGCGGAAGCGGGCGCAGTTACTTGGCTGGTTCGCGGGAATTGTCATTATCGCGAGCTTTGTGCTGATGATCCTGCACTTTCACGACCCGCTGCCTGGTCGATAATCAGATTCCAACGGCGCAGCTAGAAAAAGTGCGATACTCTATTCGTCACAAGAGGCCTCACCCGTGGATCCACATTCCATCATCGTCGTCAGTCTGCACACGCCGAAGGAAAAAGTGTGGGGCGAGCTGCTGGTCATCAACCCTTCGGGAATCACGGTGCGCGGCATTGATTTGAATTCCTTCGATCACTTCATCCGGCAGATCAATGAGCCGGACGGCGAGCGCATGGGCCTGCCCACTATTTTCTTCCCGATGAACCGCGTCGAGCGCATCTCTCTCGACGAACCTTCCGGCTCCATACCCTCGATGAACGAGCTTTTCGCACGCAAAGTGGGGCGTTCCCTCTCCGACTATCTCGCGCAATTCGCCTGAACTGCGTTATCCTGAATCACAATGAAAGGCCGCATCTGGACGGTTCCCAATCAAATTACGTTTCTGCGTCTCGGCTTTCTGCCGTTCTTTCTGATTCTCATCGCCTACGATCATTACCGTTGGGCGCTTCTTGTTCTTGTCATTTCCGGACTTTCCGATGGTATTGATGGTTTGCTCGCGCGCAAACTGAATCAGCGATCTGCCCTCGGCGCGTATCTCGACCCTATCGCCGACAAACTTCTGCTCTCATCTTCCTTCGTCATCCTGGCGTTCAAGAAGCAACTCGCCTGGTGGCTCACCATCCTGGTTCTCAGCCGAGACGTTCTGATCCTTATTGTCGCCGTCGTGATTTTGCTGGTCTTCGGGTACCGGCCATTTCCGCCGAGTATTTACGGCAAGCTCACAACAGCCGCTGAGATTATTCTTGTGTTCCTCGTAGTTCTTGGTGCGGCTTATTCTAATTACCACGTGGGTGTTCTTAATCACTTCCTGATTTATACGGTTACGGTGTTGAGTATCGGATCCGGCTTCCACTATTCGTTCACCACCGCCAGACACCTCAGCAGTTCCACACCCGAAGTGAAGTGAAAAACCGATCGTGCGGCGAGGTAAGGGCTATTTTTTGGCGGCTTCGTAAGCGCGGCCGAGCCAGCCGAGGGCACCGCGCGTGGCAGAGGCTTCGTCCAATTCAAAAAAGAGCCATCCCGCACTGGACATGGCCGAAACGGTCCCCACTCTGGAATCTTTTTTGGCCGACTCAAGAATGGCCGGGGACGCGGATGCGAACTTGATCATGAGGGATCTTGGCGATCTCATGGCGCGGGAACGTGGAAGCGCAGCAAAAATTCTCCCATCTCGATAGAGCCCTTGGTAGCCAAACATAGGTTTCATTGATACTCCGGGCCAATCTGCGATTTCCTTTTCGAGCATGGCTGAAAGTTCCTTCATCTCGTCGTCGATGGGGAAAAACTTCGGCATTTTGGGGCGCTTGGATTTTGCTTTGGGCGTTTTCTTTTTCGTTTTCATGCCGCATCCCTTCGCTCACGAGATTTGAATCCTACACGGGCATGGGTTTGGGTCCGTCGGGAGGAACGAGAAGTCTTGGCTCGGTGAGTGACTGGACTTGTTCGAGGGTGGCATCGGGGGCCAGTTCGCGAAGGAGGAGGCCGCCGGGAGTGACGTCGATGAGAGCGAGCTCGGTGACGATGTGGTCGACGACTTCGACTCCGGTGAGGGGGAGCGTACACTTTCTGAGGATCTTGGGCTTGTTGTCGCGGGTGGCGTGTTCCATGGCGATGAAGACGCGCTTGGCGCCAGCGACGAGGTCCATGGCCCCACCCATGCCTTTCAGCATTTTGCCGGGGATGGCCCAGTTGGCGAGAGTTCCCTTTTCGTCGACTTGCAAGGCGCCGAGAACGGTGAGGTCGACGTGACCTCCGCGAATCATGGCGAAAGAATCAGCGGAAGAAAAATAAGAAGTGCCCGGGAGTTCGGTGACGGTTTCCTTGCCAGCGTTGATGAGGTCGGGATCGACTTCGGATTCGAGCGGATACGGGCCGACGCCGAGCATGCCGTTTTCGGATTGTAAGATGACGTCCATGCCTTTGGGTACATAGTTGGCGACAAGCGTGGGCATGCCAATGCCGAGATTGACGTAGTAGCCATCGTGCAGTTCAAGGGCAATGCGGCGGGCGATGCGTTCGCGTTTTTGATCTTCGGTTAGTGGCATTAAGAGTTCTCAGTTGGCAGTTTTCAGTTCACAGACAAGCCCAAAGATAAAAGCAACCGGTCTAAAGACTAGCCACTACACTTTCCTCACCGTGCGGCGCTCGATGCGCTTTTCGTATTTGGGGCCTTGGAAAATGGCGTCGATGAAAATTCCGGGCGTATGAACTTGATTGGGGTCGAGCTGGCCCAAGTCGACGAGTTCTTCGACTTCGGCAATGACGTAGTCAGCAGCGGTGGCCATCATGGGATTGAAGTTGCGCGCGGTCTTGCGATAGATGAGATTGCCCCAGCGGTCGCCTTTCCACGCTTTGATGAAAGCGAAATCTCC
>WNEY01004652.1_pt1 | contig 10475 bp, 5 predicted proteins | sample 5400531 | NCBI WGS metagenome assembly WNEY01 (sample SAMN13153338, study PRJNA577476) | soil metagenome | isolation source: 200 cm saprolite under Douglas fir tree site 1 | place: USA:California | collected 2015-04-18
GCGTGCCGCCGGCCGCTCGTCCGGCAGGCCCGCTGGCCGCCGACCGCCGCCGCCCTGCCGCAGGCCCGCCGTGCGTCCGCCGCCTGGCCCGCCGGCGCCGGTTACCGGCCCGTCATACGGCGCATCCGCGTGCCGCCCTCCATGGCGCCGCGGCCAGCCCGATTGCGCCGTCAGAGCCGGCTGAATCGCTGCCGGCGGCCATCGCGATCGCCACCGGCAGCGATACGCCGCTGACGTCCGCCACGGTGCAGGCGATCACAGCTCCGCCGGTGCGCAACAGCACCCAGCGCTCGCTGGAGACTCCGTCGATGAGCAGATGCGGCGCCCGCGGGTCAGGCGGCGGCATGCAGGCCGCGATGGCCCGCAGCCGCGCGTTCAGCGTGGCGCGTGGCTCGCCGAACCGCCGCGCAAGCTCCGCGCGCAGGCCGGCCAGCCGGGGATCGGCTGCCGGGCCGGCTTGCGCCGGATCCGCGGCATGCCAGCCGCAGGCCGCGCGGTTGCCTGTAACGGTCAGCGCGAAGCCCTCAAGGTAGCCGCTGCCCGGCGCGACATGTGGCTGCTGCCCGGCTCCGGACGAGGCGCCCCCGCCGCACTGGACGCTGACCCGGATGCCGTCCAGGCCCAGCTCCGCAGCACTTCGCTCCAGGTAGACAGAGAGCAGCGGGGCCGGCCAAGCGCCGTTGCGGGGCAGCGGCCCGGCGTCCCGCAGCCGCAGCCCTTTCCAGCTCACCAGCAGGTTCCCTGCTGCGTCGACCGCGTCGACATCCCATCGGTACTCGGCGGGCAGCGTGCGCACCCGGGTATCGGTCCGGCCGTCCGGCCGTAGCTGGCCTGCCAGCTCCGGCTGCTCGGGTGCCGGCTGCTCGGGTGCCGGCTGCGCTGACGCCGGCTGCGCGGACGCCGGCTGCGCCGACCGCCGCGCCGTCGCCGGCTGCCCCGACTCCGGCTGCGCCGACCGCGGCTGCGGTACAGGCTGCGGGGACGACGGCGCCGCACTGGTGGCGAGCGCCTCAGCCTGTGCTCCAGCCGCGGCCGGCCCGGCCGCAACGGCGCGGATCTCCACCGCGCCGTCCGTTTCCCTGCCGCTGAACGTCACCGCGTCGCAGCCGGCCGCGACCAGCCGCCGGTGCGGGACGCATGCCTGCAGCACGTGCATGGTCGCGTCGTTCAGCCCGGGGCTGCCAAGGACAAGCGGCGCGCCCGGCAGGGCAAGCGGCATGCCCCGCAGGTCAGGCGCGGCCGGCAGGTCAGGCGCGGCCGGCAGGTCAGGCGTGCCCGGCGGGTCAGCGGTGGCGGACGGGCCGAACCACGGCTGATCGTCCCCGCCCCGTACCAGCGCGCGGCAGGACCGCGGAGTCAACTCGGGCAGAAACGCCACTCGCCGGAACCGCCCGGACTGGAAGCAGATCGGCCCGTAGAGCTCCGTGCCATCGACGATCCCTGCGCTGCCCACATGGGTAGCCCCGCTCTCGCCGGCCCCGCTCTCGCCGGCGCCGCTCTCGGGCCCGCTCTCGCCGGGCCCGCTCTCGCCGGGCCCGCTCTCGCCGGGCCCGCTCTCGCCGGGCCCGCTCTCGCTGGCCCCGCTCTCACCGTGGGCCGCCTCGCTCCCGCTGGGCTCGCCGGGGAGCCCGGCGGTACCGGCTGCATCCGGCTGGCAGCCGAACGTCGCACGGAAATGATCAACGGCGAAGCCGCTGTCCGCGCACCGCACCGCGGTGCGCACCGTGCCGCCGTCGCGCAGCGCGCAGATCCGGATGACGGCCTGACTGTCCGGCTGCCCGGGCGGGATGACGACGGGCGCGATCATCGACACGCCGGCCGCCTGCCGGACTGGCCGGCCTGCCAGCACCGAGGCCACCTGGGCCATCGCCTCAAGTGCCATGGCAGCTGGCAGCACCGGGATGCCGTCCACCCGGTGCTCGGCCAGGTACGGGTCGGAGCGCAGCGACAGCCTGGCTTCGCAGACCAGCTCGACGCCCGGGTAGTGCACCCGCGTGACTTCAACGAACCGGCCCGCGGTGGCCGCGGCCGGCGGCGCGCCGCCGGCCACCGCAAGCGGCGCCGGGACGCCGACCCTGCCGTGCACGGCAACGCGGGCCGGCAGTCCTGGCGTGGCCAGCAGCTTGAGCAGCCGGCGCGAGCCATGCCTGATCGGGATGGGCAGGATTCTCGCCTGGGCCAGGCCAGCCGTCAGGTCGGCGCGCTCGCCGAGCCCCGTGCCGGACCAGCCAGGCCAGTCCACGTGCACGGCCCGGCACCCGTCGATGGCGTCGGACAGCCGCTGCGCCTGCTCGGCCAGCGATCCGCTGGCGAGCGCGAGCAGGCTCTGGCCGGCCATCCCGTATCGCGCGACGACCGAGCCGAAGGTGATGATCAGCCGCAGCCGGTCGGTCTTGATGCTGCTCACCAGGTTGCGCAGGCCAGCGGCGCCGGCCGCGGCATGCGCGCGGAGCTCGTCCTCGGTCAGCTCAGCCACCAGCCGCGGCCGCCCGGCGGTGGCCGCGTGCCCGATCGCCGTCACCGGGCCCAGCCTGCGCTCGATGCGATGCATCGCGGCAGCCATGTCCGCCGGGTTGGCCGCGTCGATGACCTCATAGGCGATCCGCGCGCCGGCCGAGCGAAGCTGCTCAAGGCCGCGCACTACCGCGGGGTCCTCCTCGGGGCCCGCCCGGCCGATGACCGCGACCGGTGACCCGCAGCAGGCGAGCACCTGGGCGAGTGCCAGCCCGGCCCCCTTCGTGCCGCGGCTGACCAGGACGACGTCGGTGGGCCCGAGCGGGAACGCGCCCCCGCCCGGCACCTCCGCGGGCAGCATGACCGGCTCGCGCGGCCGGCCGGCCGGGTCGATCGACAGCTCGCGGAACTGGCCGGGCACCGTGGCGGCATGCCGGCGCGCTGCGCGCAGCCCGGCCGCGCTCTGCGGTACCCGCAGCAAGGTGATGCCCAGCGCCGGGTGCTCGGCGTGCAGGCTCGCCCAGAAGCCGGTGAAGCCGGCCCCGTGGCTGATGACCAAAAGCTGGCCGGTGCTGATCGCGTCCGCTGCTGCGCTCAGCGCAGCGGCACAGGCGTCCGGATCGTCAGGGTCCCCGATGACGGCAAGAGCGCGCCCGGCGCCCGGCTCGGCGGGGAAAAGATCATCAATAACTTTCTTTAACGGATGGTTCGCGGCAACTGTCACCCGCCAGGGCTTGTCGTCCCCGGGGATGACCGGCTGGCGGGGAGGTTGCAGCTGCTCGGTGAAGCAGCGGGTCCACGGCCCGATCCCGGTGACCGGATCGTTGTCCCAGGACGCCGGCTCGGCGGCGCCGGCCAGGCCCCAGGCCGACCGAGCGGATCCTGCCCGCGCTTGCCCGTCCCGCCCCGCCCGCGGGTCGCGGCCGTGGCCGGACTCGGGCCGCGACGAGGACTCAGGCCGCGGGGCCGACCCGGACCGCCTGATCTCGGCCTGCGGCGCGGGCCCTGGCTGCGGGGCCGATGCCGGCCGCGGGCTGGTGCCGTGCTGCGGTGCTGATCCGGGTTGCGAGCCGGCTCCGGGCCACGGGCCGGTCTCGGTCTCCGGCGCGGACGCTGGGTTCCGCGCTGGTGCCGGCCGCGGGCTGGTCTGGGATCGCGGTGCTGATCCGGGCTGCGAGCCGGCCCCGGGCCACGGGCTGGTCTCGGTCTCCGGCGCGGACGCCGGGTTCAGCGCCGATGCCGGCCGCGGGCCGATCTCGGGCTTCGATGCGAACGCAGGCCGCAGGGCCGATGCAGACCGCGGTCCAGACTCAGGTTCCGGTGCGGACTCGGCACGGACGGTCCCAGCTTGCTGCCGTGCCGGTGCCTGCTGCATACCGGATGCGGGCAACGGTGCGGATGCAGGCCGCGCGGCCGATGCGGCCCGCGTGCTTGTCTCGGGCTGCTGCTGGCCCCGCGACGCTGGCAGGGCAGCGCCTTCCGTCCTTGCTGGGGCCAGCTCCGCCGGGTCAGCTAGGCGCACGCCATGCCCGGCTCGGCCCGCGTCCCGTTCGGACCGCCCGGCCGGGGCCGACTGCCGCCCGGCCGCCGGCGGCGTATCCGCGCGCCCGGGCGCAGCCGAGGACCGGGACGCAGCAGGCGGCAGCCCGGCGGCCAGCAGTGCTTCGCTGGCATTCCTGGCGGCCGGGACGGGCACCGCGCCCGCATCTCCGGACAGCAGCGTCTGGCATGGGCTGGCAATGAAGATCCGCTCTCGCCAGATGTCGATCGGCCGCGCGGGCTCCCCGGCATACAGCACGGCGGGACTGCCAAGCGCGCCGGCCACGAACAAGGCCGCGGTCACGCGTGCCGCCGTGCGCCCGTTGCCAGTCCCGGCACCGTCACCCGTGCGATCCTCGGCACCGCCCGCAAGGCTGACCGCCGGAACCCGGCTGCACCACGCAGCGGCGGCGCAAAGCGACTGACCGGGGCCGGTCTCGACAAGCAGGTCAGCGTCCTCGGCGCCGTCGCTGAGAGCCTCCTGCAGCCGGTCCTTCGAGTCCAGCTGCGCGCACAGTGCCGCCACTATTTCGTTAGCCGAGGTCAGCGCGCGCCCGGTGGCGGCGGAGATCAGGCGCCGCCGCGGCGCGGCGAAGACGAACTGGGTCAGCAGCGCACGCAGCTGTGCAGACCGCCCTGCCATGGCCGCCGCGTCGTCGGCCGGACTGTTCATGATCTCGCTGGATCGCCGGGCGAGCCTGGTCGCTTCTGCTTCCGTCAGGCAGCCGGCCCAGGCCAGGCCGGTGATCTCGCCGAGACCACGGCCTACCGCGGCGGCAGCCCGCACGCCGAGCCGGTCCAGCCACGCCAGCGCGGGCCAGGCCAGCACTGGCCAGTCCGGCGCGGGCCCGGGCCGCGTCGGCAGCGGGCCCGCTGCCGCGCTGGCTGTCCGCCCTGCTACCGCCCAGTCGCGCTGCCCGCGGATATCGTCGCCCGGCCGCACTGCCTCCGCCGTGACATTGCCGCCGGACAGCAGCAAGGTGACCCGGCCGCCCATCCCCTCAGCCACGACGATGCCCGGCCGGATGGCGAGCCGTCCGGTGGTCAGATCCGGCAGCAACGCGATGGCCTCGCGGGCCAGCCGCGCAAGCTGCTCCTGCCTGCTGGCTACGATGGCCGCCCGGGCCGGCCCTTGACCCGCGGGCTCGCGGGCTAGCTGGCAGGCGAGGTCATGCAGCTCCGCATCAGTCAGCCAGGGTGCGATGTCGGCGATCCTGCCGAGACTGGCGGCCAGCCCGGCCCGGTCGGGCGCCTGCAGCAGGTAGGCGACGGCCCGGGTAGCCGTGGCTGGTGGCGGCTGCACCATGGCGGCCGGCCTGGCGCCGCTCTCGGCGATCCCGGCCGCGCTGGCTGGCATGCGCCGCCCGCGCGGCCGGACGCGGAAGCCCCGATCGTGGCGTGCCGCCTGGACAGGCTCGCTGCTGAGCACGAGATGCACATTGAGGCCGGCCGGGTCCATCGCGCTGACCGCGGCGATCCTCGGCCCGTCCGGCCAGGGCGCCGGCTCGCCGGGCAGCCGAAGCGCAGCGTCCTTGCCCCGGAGCAGCGGATGCGGCGTGCCGATGCCGGTAGCGGGCGGCAGCACGTCGCTGCTCATCGCGAGCACGGTCTTGATCAGGCCGGCTGCTCCGGCGGCGGCCTTGGCGTGACCGACATTGGCGGTGACCGAGCCAAGCACCGCGGCCCGCGGCGCGCCCCGGCGCAGCTCGGCAAGCGCAGTGAGCTCGGCAAGATCGCCGGCCGCGGTCGCCGACCCGTGCCCTTCGACCAGCTGGACGTCGGCCGGGTCGATGGCGGCCTGCTGGTATGCCCGGCGCAGCGCGAGCAGCTGGCTGGCGTGGTCCGGCGTCGCCAGGCTCGGCTGGCCGGTCGACGATATTCCCCAGCCGGCGATCTCGGCATACACCGGCAGATCGGCGGCGCGGGCATCGGCGGCCCGCATGAGCATCACCACTCCGCAGCCCTCGCCGGGCAGGAACCCGGTCGGGTTCTCGTCGTAGACCCGCACATCTGCGGCGGCCAGTGTGCCGGTCTTGGCGAGGCACACGAGCTCGAACGGATCCAGGCTGACATCGACGCCGCCGGCCATCGCGACGTCAAGCTCGCCCGTCACCAGCGCCGTGCACGCGGACGCCACCGCGAGCAGGGAAGAGGAAGACGCGCCGTCGACCGCATGCCCGCCGCCCCTGAACCCGAAGTAACCGCAGATCCTGGCCGCGATGGACGCCGGGATGCTCCCGGTCATGGTGGCCGCGGTCACCTCGGGGAATGGGGCGAGGTACCGGGTCGCCGCCTGCCTCAGCACCGGCATGCCCTGCTCCCTGGACAGGCCGGACGCGATCATCGCGTCGGCCAGCACCCGGCGCACGTAGGGCCAGCGCAGCCGCAGGGCTGCGGCCCTGGAGACATCTCCGGTGAGGGTGTTGCCAATCACGACGCCGACCCGGTTCCTGGCCAGCCCGCGGCCGCCGGCGAAGCCGGCCCCGGCCAGCGTGCGGGCCACCGTCTCCAGGGCGAGCCAGTGGGCTGGATCGGCGGCCGCATAATCCGCAGCGGATACTCCGAAGGCGGCCCGGTCGAATTGCCAGCCCTCGATCAGCGCGGCCCGGGTGCTGTAGGTCGCGTCTGGAGTCGCCGGGTCGGGGCTGTAGTACTCGGCCAGGTTGAGCCTGCAGGGCGGCAGCCGCCGGAAGGCACGGCGCCCGGTCAGGACCATGTCAAGTAGCGCCGGCGGGTCGTCGGCATCCGGGAAGCGGCACGCTAGGCCGACGATCGCGACCGACTTGCCGACCGCGTCGCCTGGTGCGTCAGCCACGGCGAAGCCCCGCCGAGCCAGTCAGCGGCGTGCCCGGCCCGGCTGGGCCGGCCACGGGTGTGCCTGCACTGGCTGGGCCGGCCACGGGTGCGCCCCGCCCGGCTGAGCAAGCTAACGATGAGCCGGCTAACGGCATGCCCCGCCCGGCTGAGCCAGCTAGTGGCGCGCCCGGCACGGCCTTGGCCGTGCCGTTTCGTGCCGCCGCGGAATTGCGTCCGCGATTCTCCTGGCATAGTCGCGAATAGCGCCCGATGGCGCACGCGATTGCCCCCCACCGAACTTCCATTGTTCCCCCGAAACCCCGAAACCCGCCCGATTTCCCCCGTAGCCCGCCCCGCCGCGGCAATCACCGCCTGGCCCGGGACCAGCGCAATCGCTGGCCTTCCCCTCCGTGCTGGCAGCTCCATGCATGGGTGGCGGGGATGACATTATTGGCGGCAGGCGCTGCGGTCAAGATGAAATCAGGGACGCGTTATTTGGGCACGTTGACCGGTCATGAGAATTGACTGACGAGATCGCCGGAGAAAGGCAGGCAGATAGCGAATAGGTCGGCAAATAGGCCTACCTGTCCGCGGTGGCGGACGAGCCACTGTCAGCTGTGCGCCGCCGGCCTGGGCATCCTCTGCCCATGGATGCGCGGATTGAGGCACTGTTCGAGCAGGCCGGGGGCGGGTAATCCTGCCTGCCACATCCGGACACTGGGCCGCGCTCACAGCGGTGAGGGCGGTGATCAGGTCTGGGCTGACGTGCACGTTGCTCAACGCGCCGTCGGAGAACAAGGCGACCTCGGCGCCAAGTAGATCGCTGGCGGCGCGCTGGAACTCGAACATGTCAAACAGGTCGCGATCCTTGCCGATGTGCCCGCGGAGCCTGCCCGGCGACGCGAATGCCAGGTCGGTGACGCGATGCTCGGCAGCAAGCTCGATCAGGCGGGCGGCGTGCGATCGGACCTGTTGCTCCGGCGCAGGCGCCAGGTGCGGTGGCTCGGCAAGTGGTTGACTCACGTACCAGGTTCACCGGCCGGCGTCTGTTCTGGCACTGTCCGTGGCATATCTGTGTCAGCGATGACGCACCAGACGATCTTGCCGGGGCACCCGGCCGGGGCGTAGGTTCCCCAGTCCGCGCTGAGCGCCTCGATCAGCAGCAGTCCCCGCCCGCTTTCTACATCCGGCCCCGGGTGCTGCCGCTGCGGCTTCGACGGACAGCCGTCCCAGACCTGGACGAGCACCCGCCGCCGGTTCGTTGCCAGCAGTAACCGGACGACCGGCACACCAGCAGGCTCCGCACGGCGGCACCGGTCACCCGCCACAACGACCGACGCCCGGATGGCATTGGTGACGATCTCCGACACCACAAGCTCGACCGTCTCGGCCAGCGCGCCCAGCCCCCACTCCCACGCCACCTGCCGCGCATGCAGCCGCGCGCACGGCACCGCGCCCGGGAACGCTCCGAGGGCCAGGCTTGACCGCTGCGGCCAGGTTGAATGTCGCAGCGAAGGCGGGATACCGGGTGCCTGTCCGCGCTCACTGTCGATCGCCTCGCGCTGAGCGCCGGCCATTGTCAGCGCAGCGTCGAGCGCATCGAGGCAATCTTCCGTCACCGACATTCCTCCTCCAGCCGTTGGTTCTCAATTGCGTTGATCCAAGACTGGCGGGGCGGGCTAAAATACGGCATCGGATCGCGCTGACAAGCGCGGATGTGCAAAGCCTGGACGAGGCTGTGTGAGCAATCATGTGTCTGTGCGTGTGCGGCCAGATTTGTGTGAGGGCAGCATGATCGATCCCGCGTCAAGTCCGCTGGCGTTCTTCGCCTCGGAGATGGTTCGCCTGCGTAACGCGGCAGGCCTAGCCCAGCCGGTCTTAGCCGAGCGGCTGAACTACAGCGCCTCCCAGATCGCGAAGATCGAGACCTGCCAGCGCATCCCGAAACGAGATCTGGCTGAGAAGCTTGATGGCATCTTCGGTACGGACGGCTTGTTCGGCCGGCTGCAGCCCCTGGTCGAGCGCAGTTCAGTTCTGCCGTGGTTCCGTGATCTGTTTGATCTCGAAGGCACCGCCGCGCAGATCCGTAGCTATGAGAGCTACCTGGTGCCGGGCATCTTGCAAACCGAGGCGTACGCGCGCGCGTCGGTCGAGGCGGCCCGCCCGGTGCTGTCGGCCGAGGATGTCGAGCAGGCGGTTGCGCTGCGGATGACCCGCCAGGAGATCCTCGACCGCCCGGACGCGCCGCGGATGTGGGCGATCATTGACGAGTCAGTGCTGCACCGCGAGGTGGGCAGCCCGGCGGTGATGCGCCAGCAGTGTGCCCGCCTGCTGCGGCTGCAGCAGAACTCGAACGTCGTCATCCAGGTCATCAGGAACGGCGACGGGCTGTGCTGTGCGTTCGGCCGGGCTTTCATGCTGCTGTCGTTCAAGCACCAGGGCGACCTGGTCTACCTGGAGGACATCGGCTCAGCGCGCTACCTCCGCGACCTTGATAGCGTGGCCAAGTACTCCCTGGCATTTGATCATCTACGTGGGAGCGCCCTGGCGGACGACAAGTCCGCGGCGCTCATTGAGGTGATGGCGCGTGAAGGATAACCGCGTGTGGCGGACGTCATCGTATTCGGGCGGTCAAGGCAACTGCGTAGAGGTCGCGATCATGCCCGGCAACATCATGGCAGTTCGCGACAGCAAGGACCGGACCGGGCCGGAGCTCGTCTTTACCAGCCGGGCATGGACGGCGTTCATCCACGCCGTGAACACGCATGACGCACCGGCAATCCGCACCCGGGCTGGTTAGCCGAACGTTTGTTTGAATGATGGCTTATGCTTGCGTCATGATGAGCGCATTCCAGGGTTCGCTGCTTGACCTCTCGGATGACGTTGCCCCCGGACCGCTGGGATCGTCTGTGCGGCGGACGCAGCTCGCCCGCGGGGCCTGGATCGACGTGCGGCCGGGCTGGGTCACCGGGGCCGACGCGCTGCTTGGCCGGCTTGCCGACACTGTGCCGTGGCGCGCGGAGCGACGGCAGATGTACGACCGGGTGGTGGACGTCCCCCGGCTCGTCTGCTTCTACGGGGAAGACAGCGGCCTGCCCGATCCCGCGCTCGGCGAGTTCAGGAAGGAGCTGAACGCGCACTACGCGGCGGAACTCGGCGAGCAGTTCGTGACGGCCGGCCTGTGCTACTACCGGGACGGCAGGGACAGCGTCGCGTGGCACGGTGACACCATCGGGCGCGGCGCGACCGCCGACACGATGGTCGCGATCGTGTCGATCGGCACGCCGCGGGCATTGCTGCTGCGCCCGCGCGGCGGCGGCCAGGCGCTCCGCTATGACGTGGGTCACGGCGACCTGCTCGTGATGGGCGGCAGCTGCCAGCGCACCTGGGAGCACGCGATACTGAAGACCGCGCGGGCGGCAGGCCCGCGGATCAGCGTGCAGTTCCGGCCGCGCGGAGTCCGCTGACCGGCGTCGCACGCGCTTCCGGGCGTCGCCTGCGTCAGCGGTTAACTTTCGTCCGGCTCGGACCGGACGAAAGTTAACCGCTAGCGGGGCTCCGCCCCAGCCCGACGAGCCATGTTCGAACTTGACTCTCGAACAAAACTTGACTCGATCTTCACGTCTTTGGACATTCAAGCTCCCTAATCCGCTGGCGGCTGCGACGTGGGGCGGGGCCGCGCTGGC
>WNEY01004653.1_pt1 | contig 10474 bp, 11 predicted proteins | sample 5400531 | NCBI WGS metagenome assembly WNEY01 (sample SAMN13153338, study PRJNA577476) | soil metagenome | isolation source: 200 cm saprolite under Douglas fir tree site 1 | place: USA:California | collected 2015-04-18
CCGCCGACGAGACCGCCCGGCCGTTCGAGCCCGGGCTGGAACGGCACGTCCACCGTGCACTCGCCATCACCGAAGGCGCGCACGCGGAAGGCGTAGTCGCGCGCGAAGACGGCGCCGGACGCGAGGGCCTGGAGCTCGTCGCGCGTGACCATCAGCGAAGAACTTTCTTGGCCTGGTTGAGGTGGTCGATCGGGTGCAGGCGCCACGACGCGATCACATAGGCCTTCCAGTCCATGTCCTCGACCCAGTGCAGCGGATCGAAGCCGCCACCGGGGCGGGGCACGTTGACGACCATGACGATGGGGACCCGAGCGGTCGTCTCGAAGTCGGGCGGCACGGCGGCGAGCAGTCCGAGGACGTCGGCGTTGAGCCGGTGAAGCTCGGCGAGCAACCATGGCCACGGCCGGAGCCGCGGCGCCTTCGACTGGAGGCTGGCCGGAATCGGCTCGCCGGGTGGGTGCTGGCCGGCGAGCACGCAGCGCAGCTCGTCCACCCCGGGCCGGTAGGTCTCGACCAGATGATCCACGATCTCCTGGATCGTCCATTCGCCGGGAATGGTCACGCGCGAGGCCTGGGCCGGCGACACGCCGGCCAGGACGTCGTCGAGGGCGGCGAAGGCCGCCGCCACGCGCCCGTGCACGACCTCGGCGGTCACCTGCGTTCCCCGCGTCGCGAGATAGTCACGCGCCTTCTGCTTGGACTCGTCGGCGAGAGCGGTGTTCATCGTCATCTCCTCTCGGCTCAACGGGCGAGATAGCGGTGCAGCGCGTCTTCGCAGAAGCGCGCCGCCGTCGCCACGCTGAAGGCTCTGGGATCGAACGTCAGTTGCAGCGACACGCCATCGAGCAGACCGAGGATGACCGCGGCCGCCTCGGTGGGACGGACGCGCCGGAAGCGCCCGGCGCGTATGGCCTCGGCCACCGGTCTTCCGATCAGCCGGCGCATGCGCACGTACAGTCCGGCGTTGATCGCGCGCAGTCCGGCGTCGTGCATCATCTCGCTCCAGAACTCGACGAAGACGATCCACACTTCGCGCGCATCCACCGACGATTGCAGGCAGGCGTGGATGAGCGCGCGCAGTCGCGCCCGCGGATCCCGTCCGCTCCGGGCCTGGGCGGCCGCCACCCGCCGATCGAGATCGGTGGCGACCGTCTCGAGAGCGGCGACCAGAATGGCCCGCTTGTCGGCGAAGTAGTAGTGCAGGATGCCCGGGCTGACGCCGGCCAGCCGCGCCACCTTCTTCATGGTGAGCCCCGAGTAGCCGTCGCGGGCCAGGCAGCGGATCGTCGCGCGCACGATCTGCTCGCGCCGGAGCGGGGCCATGCCGACCTTCGGACTCACGATGGGGGGCTCATCGTTTATTGGTTGGTCGACCAATTATCATCGTACGGCGGCCTCTGGGCAAGGGGCGAGTCCGGGTCAGGCTAGCGGGAGCGGACGAGCCGGCGGGACGGCGATCCCGCCGGCTTGACGTCACGCGCGGTGGCGCGTCGTTGATTCACGAGCGTCCGCGGCGCCGCTCGGCGGCGCGCTCGGCTTCCAGACGCTCCAGCGCGACTTCGGAGTGGTCGGCGAAGGTCATGGCCGCCGCGATGGCTCGATGGCCGGCCCGCTCGGCGATGAGCCGATGCATCGCCTGGCAAACGCGACGGTAGGCCGGATGGCCTTGCGGCGCCGTCCGCAGCTCGATCACGTGCATCGCCTCGCGGGCGTTCATGTCCATGTAGAAGCGAACCCGGTAGGCCATCGCGACCGCGTACGAGGCGACCTCCGGGAGCCCGGCGCCGGCGATGGCGTCGTGGAGCTGGGCGGAGTCGTCCATCACGCGGCCCCAGTCATCGCGCCCTCCGGCTTCCTCCACGGCCACCGGCAGGGCGTAGCCGTGGCGCGGCGTCAGGCGCTGCCACTCCAGCGTGAGCAGGCGATGACGTTGGAGATCGCGGAACGCGCCGTAGTCGGTCAGGACGTCGAAGCGATACGCGGTCCGCTCGAACGCGCGGCCCGGGCGGTGACGGCGGTTCCCGCGCTTGCCCGTATAGGCGGCGAGCACGGCCAGCCGCTCCTCGTCGGTCAGCCGGCGCGCGAGGCCGAGCAGCTGATCGTCGGGCAGACTCGACGTCGCGTAGAGCGCGGCGGCCACGACCTTCACCTCGCCGTCAGGATCGAAATCGACGAGCGTGACCTCGTCGCGCGGCTCGGCCGTCACCGTACCGGCCACCCGCTCGGCCATCTCGCGCATCGCCTCGCGCGTCTCGGCCAGGTACGACGACCAGGCGACTCCGCGCTCGGCGAGGTCCACGCGGCGCAGGAAGGCGGGGATCACCTTCCGCAGCTCGACGAGCATCAGGTCGGCGTAGTCGCGGACTTCGGTCAGCGGATGAGCGCGCATGCGCAGGAGCAACTGCTCGTAGGCCTGGCCCGTGGCGAAGATGCCGACGTTCGACGTCGTCGCCGCCGGCAGCAACCCCCGCAGCGTATCGAGCGCCTTGGCCCGGATGGTCATCCGGTACACCGGCTCGGAGTCGCCTGCGCCCTTCGGGAAGCGCGCGGTGAAGAAATCGCGCAGACGAGGGAGCCACGCCCGGTAGGTGTCGAAGGCCCGATCGAGCGTCGCCACGTAGCGCTCGCGCAGCGAGCCCTGGAGCTCGGCCGGAACGTGATAGCGATAACGTCCACCCGGCTGGTCGTCGTAGGGAACGTAGCGCGTGGATTGCTCGAGGTAGGCCATGAGACGGCCCCACTCGAGCACCTTGGTGAGAACGTTGGACGCGCCCTCGCAGGCCAGGTGCACACCGCCGAGCTGCGCCACCGAATCGTCGCCGTACTCGAAGAAGACCCGTTCGTAGAGCTGCTCCGCCCGCGTGTTGCGGGGGTTCGGAACCGTGGTGTCACCCCGGGCGGACCGGGGGGGAGATGGGGGGGGCGTCTCGCCCCCCACATCGTTCATGAATTCGTCGAGAAAGAGTCGTCGGAGGGATTTGGGGGAGCGTGAGTACCGCGCGAAGAGCGCTCCCTTCACCACCTCGGGAAGATTCGTGAGAGCGAAGACCGGACCGGTCAGGTTGGAGAAATACGGGGCGAGGGCCGCGCGCTCTTCGGCCGTGAACGACTCGACCATCGTGCCGATCTTACCCGATCGCCCGGAGGACGGCGACGACGGCCACGCCCGCGGCCACGCTGATGAGCAGATTCACGCGCCGGCCGGCCAGCACGAACACGACGATGGCGCCCCACAACCGTGGCTCGGCGATGCCCGCCACGAGCCGGCCGCCCGGTGCCATCACCATGGGCACGGCCAGCGCCGGCAGGACGGCCAGCGGGATCAGGCGCAGCCAGAGCCGGAGGCGTGGCGGCAGCGGCCGGCGGGCCAGCGCCAGCAACAGCGGCGCGCGCGTGAGGTACGTCGCGACGGCCATGCCGGCGATCGTCAGCGCGACGCTCGCTCTCACGCGGGCTCCCCGGGATCGCCGAGCAGCGCTCCGAAGGTGCTCACCGCGAGGCCGGCAATGATGATGTGCCAGTTGCCGGGCAGTCTGACGGCGATGGCGAGAGCCAGGAGCCCGCTGCCGACGGCGACGAGCCAGTCGCCGCGGCGGCGGAGCTGGGTGGCCACCAGCGCGAGGAAGACGGCCGGAAAGGCGAAGTCGAAGCCGTAGCGCTCGGGCTCCGCGACCAGGCCACCGATCAGCGTCCCCACCGTCACGCCACTCACGAAGGCAGCGGCAATGGCCATGGCGCTGCCCAGGAAGATCCGCGCGTCGGGCGGGTTCGAGCGCGTGACCGCCACCGCGAACGACTCGTCGTTGACGACGTGGGCGATCAGCGCCAGCCGCCACCGCGAGAACTCTCCGAAGGACGGGGCCAGCGTCGCCGCCATCAGGTAATGGCGCATGTTGACGACATAGGTGGTGAGGATCACCGACAGCGGCGACGCGCCGGCCGCGATCATCGGCACGGCGACGAACTGAGCGGCGCCCGCGAAGACGAGCACGGACATCGCCAGCACCTCGACCGCGCGGAGCCCCGCCTGGACGGCGAGGCCACCGAATACCGCGCCGTAGACGAACACCGACGGCACGAGGGCGAGCGAGAGGACGACGCCCTCGCGGAACCGAACGCGGCTCAGGCCGTCACTCAGGCGATCGCGACCGAGTTCCCGGGCGAGCCCGTCGCGCCCTTCAGCGGCAGCGGGTTGAAGGACCACGCGAACTCGTAGACCTTGTCGGCGGCGAGCGCCTCGAGGTCGAGGTTCTCGTTGATGAAGATGCCGTTCATCGTGATCCAGATGGCGTGGCAGGCGAACGGCAGGTCGGCGCTCTCGCCCGGAACCGCCTCCACCGGCCAAGTGTCGCCGCCGACCACGCACACCTTGCGCTCGGCCAGCCATTTCGCCACCGTGGCGCCGGGCCCCGGGCAGCCCTTGTTGAACTCGGCGTTGTCCTTCTTCCAGAGCTTGCCGTGGCCGGTGCGGAACAGCACCACGTCCCCCTCGCCCGGCTCTCGCGTCCCCTGCCGACTCAACGTCTGTTGGACGTCGCTCATCGTGATGACGTAGCCGATGGGCAGGCGCTCGCCGCCCTTGACCGCCAGGACGTCGAGGAGGATGCCGCGCGTGAAGAACGGCTTCAGCTCCTCGATGCCGACCTTCTTGATTCCATACGCGGTGCCGACTTCTTCCTGCGGGTAGCCGTTGTAGTAACGGATCTTGCCGTCGGCGGCCACCATGCCGATGTGACCGAGGCCGTCGAACTGCGAGCCGATCTGGCCGATCTCACCGACGAAGAGCTCGTCGTGGTAATAGAGCTTGTGGGTGCCGAACGGCCCGCCCGTCGGCGTGCCCGGCAGCACCACGTGAGCGCCCAGGCGCTCCCCGAACAGCGGGATGCCTTTCTCGAGCACGCGTCCGAGCTGGTAGATCTTGCCCGTCTTGATCAGGCGGGCAGCTTCCAGGACTTTCTGAGGCGTGATGCGGTTGTTGGCGCCGCGCACGTCTTGAGGACCCCACGGTGACGGCCACCACTGGCCACCCAGCGGGTTGTTGAACGTCTGCGCGGCGGCCGGGTCGGGAGAGCCGGCCACGGCGCCGGCGGCCATACCGGCCGCCATGCCGGCGACGAAGCCGGTCTTGACGAAGTCACGCCGGGACACGTCGTAGTGTTCGTTGAGCCAGCCCGGTTGCATGTCGGCCTCCTTGGCGAACGGTTCGCTCGCGGCTAGCGCTCTCGCATATAGGCGGGAACTTCGTTGGTGAGAAAGTCCTCGCGCGGCGGCGCGAAGACGTCCATGACCTCGGTGTTCTCCGGAAACCACGCCTCGTGCTCGACGCCGCCAGGGATGACGCCGACGTCGCCGGCCACGCACGTGCGCTTCTCGTCGCCGAGCCGGAAATCCATGCGTCCCGACATCACCCAGAAGATCTGCTCGTGCGGATGTCGGTGGGCGGCTGCGTGGGCGCCCGCCTTCATCGACCACCAGACGATCATCCCCTGCTCGCCGGTGAGCACGCGCCGCGTGATCTGGTCGGTGACCTTCTCCTCGGGCAGGCGCTGAAGCGCGTGATAGCCCTTCATGAGTCGCATCGGGCGACCTCCTTGCTCGCCGCGGGCGCGGCGGGAGCCTCACCCTAATCACCGCGTCGGCGGCTGTCAAGGACGCCGTCGTATGGCGTGGCGTCGTCGCGCGCGTGGCGGTGCCGCCCGGGCGGCGAGTACGGTAGTATCGCCCGCGCACGTTCGAGGGCTTCGAGCTTCGACACAGATCGCAACGTACTCCGGGAGTTCATATGCCACCACTGAAGATCGGCTTCATCCCCATCGAAGGCGGCCACTACTACCGCGAGGCGCTGGAGGAAGTCACCCGTGCCGAGGAGCTGGGCTTCGATTCCGCGTGGATGGAGGAGCACCACGCGGTCACGAATCACTACTGGCCCTCGCCGCTGACCGTCCTCGCCGGATTCGCCACCCGGACGTCCCGCATGATGCTGGGCACGAACATTCTCGTCGCGCCGTTCTACCACCCCGTACGTCTGGCCGAAGAGGTCGCCATGCTCGACGTGATGTCGGGCGGCCGCTTCACCCTCGGCATCGCCATCGGCTACAAGCCCGACGAGTTCGCGCTCTACGGCGTCGATCTCGAGAAGCGCGGCGCGAGGTTCGAGGAGCAGCTCACCATCATGAAGGGGCTGTGGACCCAGGAGCGGATCCAGTTCAAGGGCAGATACTACGCCGTCGAGGGTCGGATCGAGCCCAAGCCGGTGACGAAGCCGCATCCCCCCGTCTGGATCGGCGGCTGGGGCGACCTCACGCTGAAGCGCGCAGGGGCGCTGGCCGACAATTGGCTCCCTGGTCCGACGGCAGACCTCACCCGCCTTCTCAAGGGCAAGCGCCAGTTCCTCGACAACCGCAAGACGGCTGGCCGCATCGAGCCCATCACCGAGTGGCCATTGACCCGCGACCTCATCATCGCCGACACCGATCGGCAGGCGCGCGAGTTGGCCGAGCAGCACATCATGGTTGCCTATCGCAGAGAGTACGCCGGCGGGTGGCGCCATCCGTTCATCGACGCTTCCATCGCAACCGACCTCGATAAGCTGATGGAGGATCGCTTCATCATCGGCGGCCCCGCGCAGTGCGTGGCGACGATCCGCCGCTTCGTCGAGCAGTACGGCATGACTCACCTGATCTGCCGGACGTTCTTTCCCGGAATGGAGCATCGCCACATCATGCGCGAGCTCGATTTGCTCGCTCGTGAGGTCCTGCCCGCGTTCAGAAAGGTCTGACCAAACGCGTGCGCGAGGTCTAAGTGCATGATATGATGACGTTTCAAGAGGAAGCATCCCAGGGAAAGGGAGGATGGCGACCATTAACGCCGTCTATCGGGTCGATCGCTCGTACTCGTGGAACTATGCTCACGCTCCGGCACTGCCGCGCCTTCGCCGATTGCCTGCAGGCTCAGGCGCTCGCCTCTTCGGCTACGACCTGAATTCACCGGTCGGCATTGCCGCTGGCCCGCTGCTGAACTCCCGGTGGATCGAAGGCTATTCGCGACTGGGCTACGACATCCTGACTTACGCCACGGTGCGGTCGCAGCCTCACGGCGCCCTCAGCCTGCCCAACATCCGCCATGTGGACAACCGCGAGGAAGGCGCCATCATCTCGCGGCGGCCGGCGATGAACGGCAACACGACCATCGCCGTCTCCCTGGGCCTGCCGTCGATGGATCCGGAGGTGTGGCGGAAGGACGTGCGCCGCGCCAAGGAGCGCATCGGCCGCGGCCAGATGCTCGTCGTCAGCGTCGTCGGCACGCCCAGCGTGATCGACGGCATCGACGCGTTCATCGCCGATTATTCGCTGTGTGCGACGTGGGCGTCGGAAGCCGGCGCCGATGCGATCGAGGTCCATCTGGCGGTGCCGAACCCCTTCGGCGACCCCGGACAGATGGTGTACGAGCACGTGCCGCTCGCCGCCCAGATCCTCTACCGCGTGCGCACGAGCGTCAGCGTACCCGTCGTCGCCAAGCTGGGGATCTTCCGCACGCCTCGCGCGCTCCACGAGACGGCCACCAAGCTGGCCCCGTGGGCCCATGGCTTCACCCTCGTGCACTCCATCCCCCGCCGGGTCGTGGACGACGAGGGCAACGCGGCCTTCGAAGGACGCGAGTGGGCCGAGGTCGTCGGCTCCGCCACCTTCCCGGTGGCCTCGCGCCAGGTCGAGGAACTCCTGGCCTGGCGCAAGGCCGGCGCCTGGCCGCACGCGATCCTTGCCGTCGGCGGCATCTCCACGGAGGAGCGCGCGCACCACCTGCTGCGCGAAGGCGCCGACGCCGCGCTGGTGGCCACCGCGGCGCTCTTCGATCCGCTCTTCGCCGCGCGCTGCCGCCGGGTACTCGCCGCTTCTGCCGTCGCGTAACGGCGCCTTCGGCGGGCGCGTGCTAGGCTACCCGCCGTGCGCTGGCTGATCGTCCTCCCCACCGACCGGCCCGGGCTCATGGGGATGGACTTCGCCGACGAGCTGACCGCCCTCGGCCACGAGGTGCGCACCTTCGCCTACCGTCGCGAGAACGCGCTCTACAAGAACAAGCCCACGAAGGCGCTCTACACCCGCGTCCTGCTCGGGCGCCTGCAGCGCGCGGCCGAGGGGTGGCGTCCGGCCGTGGTGCTCGTCATCAAGGGCGGCCCCATCGCACCCGACATCGTCCACCGCCTGCGGGCCGCCCTCGACGCCGTCGTCGTCAACTTCTTTCCGGACAATCCGCTGTGGATGATTCCGTTCGAGTGCATCGAGGCCTACGATTTCTTCTTCACCAAGGAGCGCTACGCGCTGCGGATGCTGCAGCAGGCCGGGCTGACGAACGTCCACTACCTTCCCATGTACTGCGTACCCGCCGAGCACCATCCGGTCGCCCTCACCGACGAGGACCGCCGGCGCTACGAGTCGCGGCTGTCGTTCGTGGGCAGCCGGTATCCGTATCGCGAGCGCTTCGTGCGCTCGCTGAGCGCCTATCCGCTTCGGCTGTGGGGCGCGGGCTGGGTGGGCAGCCGTGATCCCGACGTGCGGACGCTGGTGGCGGGGCCGGCGGTCTTCGGGCACGACAAGCTGTGCGTCTATTCGGGCTCCGTCCTGTCGCTCAACCAGCATCACCCGATGAACGACATCGTGGGCGTCAATACGCGCACCTTCGAGCTGGCGGCGGCCGCCGCCTGCCAGATCGTCGACTTCAAGGAAGACCTGGCGACCCTCTTCAAGCCGGGCGATGAGGTCGTCGCCTATCGCGACCTCGGCGAGTGCAAGCGGGTGCTCGACCGGTATCTGGCCCACCCCGACGAGGCCCGGGCGATCGGCGAGAACGCCCGTCGGCGCGCGCTGGCCGAACACACGCTCCGCCACCGCCTGGAGGAGATGATCAGCACCATTGAACGCCGGCCCTGAGTCGCTGGCGCGCGCGCTCGTCTGTATCGAGTGTGGCTTCGCCCATGCCCTCGACTACCGCCTCGAGTGCGCCAAGTGCCGCGGCCTGCTCGAAGTGCAGTACGACCTCGACGTCCTGCGCCGTCGCGGACCGTCCCTCTTCGCCGGCCCCGGACTCTGGCGGTACTCGCCAGTCCTACCAATCTCCGATCCCGGCCACCGCGTCTCGCTCGGCGAAGGCGGCACGCCGCTGCTCGACTGTCCACGGCTCGCGCGCCACCTTGGTGTGCGACGACTCCTGCTGAAGTTCGACGGGACCAATCCTACCGGTACCGTGAAGGACCGCACGTCGGCCACCGCCGTCGGGGCCGCGCTCCAGTTCGGCTTCACGGCCACCTCCGTGGTCAGCACCGGCAACGCCGGCTCGTCGATCGCCGCCTACTCGGCGCGGGCCGGGCTGCGCGCGTTCATCTTCGCCTACGAGCGCGTCTCGGCGCCGAAGCTCTTGCACATGTCGGCCACCGCGAGCGATCTCGTCCTCTACCAGGGCGTGTACGACGATCTCATCGGGCTCTGGGACCGGCTCGTGGACGAGCGTCTCTTCTTCGACTGCGGCGCCTCGCGCAACGCCTACAAGCAGGAGGGCAAGAAGACGCTCGCCTGGGAGATCGCCGAGCAGACGGGCTGGCGGCCGCCCGACGTCGTCGTCGCGCCGGTGGCGGTCGGCGAAGTCTTCATCGCGTGCGCCCGCGGCTTTCGCGAGATGCGCGACGCGGGGTTCATCGAGCGGATGCCGAGGATGATCGCCGCCCAGGCCGCCCGCGCGAATCCCATCGCCCGTGCCTGGCGCGAGGGTACGAAACTCACGCCTCAGAAGATCGGCTACACCGTGGCCGAGGGCCTGGCCGCGGGGAATCCCGGCCGCAAGGGCGACTGGGTCCTGCGGTTGCTGCGCGAGCACGACGGACTCGCCGGCGACGCCGAGGACGAGGAGATCCTGGCCGCCCAGCGGCTGCTCGCGCGCACCGAAGGCATCTGGGCGGGACCCACCGGTTGCGGCTCGCTCGCCGTGCTGGCGCGGCTGCTGGCCGATCGGCGTCTCGATCCTGATCAGACGATCGCGGTGATCGTGAGCGAGACCGGCCTCAAGACCGAAGCGGAGCTGCCTCCCCGAACCGGCGTCGCCTTCGACGACGAGTCGCTCCGGCGCTTCGTCGTCGAGCGCCTGCGCGCCTAGTGCCGCTGCCCCGTCGCTTCTATTTGCGGCCGCCTCGCGCCGTCGCCCGTGATCTCCTCGGGTGCGTGGTCGTCTGTCGTCGCGGGCGCACGATCACCGCCGGTCGCATCGTCGAGACGGAAGCGTACCTGGGGCCGGAGGACGCAGCCTCGCACGCTGCGTTCCGTCCGGGGAGCCACGCGCTCTTCTACGGGCCCGGTGGGCACGCGTACGTCTACCTCAACTACGGGATGCACGCCTGCCTCAACGCGATCACCAATCCGGCCGGCCAGCCGGGTTGCGTGCTGATCCGCGCCCTCGAGCCCGTGCTCGGCCTCGCCGCCATGGCGCG
>WNEY01005047.1_pt1 | contig 10474 bp, 8 predicted proteins | sample 5400531 | NCBI WGS metagenome assembly WNEY01 (sample SAMN13153338, study PRJNA577476) | soil metagenome | isolation source: 200 cm saprolite under Douglas fir tree site 1 | place: USA:California | collected 2015-04-18
GAGGGCCAGCCGGTCAGGACCTTCTCAATCGGCTATGACCGAGAATACGAGAGCTATCAAAACGAGCTTCACTACGCCCGGCGCATGGCGAATGAGGTAGGCGCAGAACATCATGAACTGCGGCTCCGGGAAAATGACCTGCTTGACTCTCTTCCCCAGATCATTCGACATCAGGATGAACCGCTGGCAGATCCGGTTTGCGTGCCGGTCTACTACGTCTCAAAACTTGCTCGCGACGCCGGCGTCATTGTTTGCCAGGTGGGAGAAGGATCGGATGAACTGTTCTGGGGCTACAAGTATTGGAGGGACTCTCTGCGTCTGCAGCGCCTTCGTAACTCACTCCCAATTCCAAACGCCCTGAGAAACTTGGGACTTGCCGGTCTCAATTTCGTGGAGAGGGGCCGAAGCTCCTCTTATCGACATCAGTTTTCGTGTGAAGTTCTGCGGAGAGCTCTGTCGAACCGTCCAGTATTTTGGGGTGGGGCGGAGGTGTTCAGCGACTCGCAAAAGCGGCAACTGCTATCGCCACGATTGCGCAAGCAATTCGCCGAGCTGAGTTCTTGGGAGGCCCTTCGGCCGATTCGACAACGCTTCGAGGAAAAAGCCTGGGAGCCCTCGCCTCTCAATTGGATGTCTTATCTCGATTTGAATCTGAGATTGCCGGAACTGTTGCTCATGCGCGTCGACAAGATGAGTATGGCGGTGAGTTTGGAAGCGCGCGTCCCGTTTCTCGACCATAAGTTCGTAGAGCTGGCAATGAGCATTCCTCAAGCGGTAAAAACCAGAAATGGGGTACTCAAATATATTCTGAAGAAAGCAGTCAGGGGAGTGATACCGGACGAGCTTATCGACCGGAAAAAGCAAGGCTTCGGCGTACCCGTGTACGAATGGTATCACACCAAATTCGGGGAATATCTTGTCAAAGAGATGAAGGACTTTTGCGAAAACACCGACCTTTTCCAGTTCGAGGGGGTCCAGCCTTTCCTGAAGAAAAGGGGATGGGCACTGCTGAACGTCGCGCTGTGGTGGAAGCAGTACATTGGTTCTCCAACAGCTGTACCGCACGGTTTGTCGGGAGCAGTTCCTTCAGAAACCCAGCCGGTCGATCTCCGAACTGTGCCGTTGTCTGCTGTAACGGGTGTGTGAACAACATGTTCCACTTACACCGCTTGCGCTCTGGATTGGCTCGTACGACTGACTGGACAGCCGCATTACCGTCATAAAGCGGCGGTTGGCCTATCGAAGAAAGGACAAGACAAATGGCAAAACTATTTGCGGCAGTTATACTGCTATTCGTCGTCTCAGCGGTGTGGCTTCACACCTCAAACCTGTTCCCCCGCGCGACCACGACGCCTTCGATAAACGTCATGGACTACGGTGCGACTGGCAACGGAACAACCGATGACACCGCGGCCATCAACAACGCCATCGCCGCCCTCACGAGTGGCAGCACCCTCCTTTTCCCCTGCGGGACGTATCTGACCATGGCACAGCTCAACATCAACACATCCAATGTCACTGTGGATGGGGGTAGTTGCGCAACCATCCACAATACTGCCTCCGGAACCGTTATGGTGTTTGGCGCGTCCGGCAACACTATCCCTAACGTCGGCCCGGCGATACCGTTAAGCGCGGCCGCAAACGAACTTGATACAACTTTTGCCACGGTTTCAACTCTGGATGTAGTACCGGGAGACTACGTAGCTCTGCTGCAGGGCGGCAAGGACTCTTCCAGCGGCAGCGGAGATACCGGTTGTGATGTTTCTGGTTGTCGTGGCGAGATCGTAAAGGTCGCCTCAGTTTCTGGAAACACGATCTCGATCACAACTGCCCTGCATGACACGTATGACCCAACGGTGAATGCCACGACCGCCCGAAAAATTTTGACCCCGCTCACCGGCATTTCCGTAAAAAACTTAACCTTTGACGGGAACAGTTCTAATAGTTATGGGCTCGCGATGTCTGGAGTCGCAGAATCCACCGTTAGCGGCGTGGTGTCGCGGAATGTGCAGATATCGGCCATCATAGCTTACGGAAACTTTAACGTGGCATGGAACAACGTCACCGTCACTGGCGCCGGAGGTGGCTCGTGGGGCGGAGCTGCCGTCATACTTGGATACCAGGGAGAGATGTCGGTAAATGGAATGTCGATTTCCAACGTGAATCCGGGCGGCTCCGGATTTGCTCTTTCCGCATCAGCGCACAGTAACGTTGCCAACCTCACCGTTGACGCCAGCGGGGCCAACGGACGCCCGTTCAAAACAATCTCTGCCCGCTGGAACACGTTTAACTCCGTGACGGTTAAGAACGGCGTCCGAGCCAACAATGGAATCAGTCTCGAGTACTATTCCTCTCACAATACATTCAACCAATGCGTTGTGACCAACAACGGAGCCGGCACCGATACTGGAACGGGCAACGCCGGAATCAACAGCTTCGGAAATTTCAACCAGTTCAATACTTTCAACAACTGCATCGTAACTGGAAACGGAAACGTGCAGTTCTATGTCAGCAACTTCGATGCATTGAGGTTAGGACAAGACAGCAACGTCACGATCAGCGGTGGGATTTTCACAGGAAGCAACAGTGTGGAGCCGCCGATCGTCATCGCGGGTGCGAACGCGCATATTCATGATGCCACAATTAACGGGCCCGGCTCGCAGGGCATATCGCTGCAAAATCCGGCAGCGAATGCCTGCATCATCAACAATAGCTTCGGTGCGGGCAGCGGCTTAGGCCAAGCCATTTCCTCAAACAGCGGCACCAACGTCGGTTCTGGCAACATTCTGAACGGCTACGGCAGCAATTTGACTCCAGGAGCCTGCTCGGCCCCCTAACATCGCCATCATCATCTCACCCACGACGCCGACAGTAGGCTCGTCTGAAACCTGAAAGCAGTGCTGAGTCGGATCGAGCATCATCATCGCATGATCGGCACGTAGAGCGCACCCTCCTAAGAAGGGGAATCGCCAACATTGGGTGCATCCCAAAGACCATAAGCCTGGGTCAAGCCGACGTCGCACGGCCGCCGTGCAAATCTCTCGAAGAAAGAAGGTACGGGACATTGTTAAGCCTCATGGATCATTCTCTTTCAAGTTTATCGATGGTATTGCCAACATATAATGAAGAAGCTGTCATTGCCGAGACAATTTCGCGAGTGCTTGCGTATGGCCGCAAGCGCAGAATCCCTTTTGAAATTATCGTGATCAATGACGGCTCTCGGGATTGCACCCCCGCGATTGTCCGAGATCTCCAAAGCGCCCACGCCGAAATACGCCTGGTGAGCCACCGCCAGAACAAAGGATACGGAGAAGCATTGCGGAGCGGGTTTGACGCCGCGTCCATGGATTGGATTTTTTTGATGGATTCCGACGGCCAGTTTGACATTGCCCAGCTCGATGAATTTATGCCCTGGGCGGAGGGGCACGATATGGTCATTGGGTATCGCGAGCACCGCGCTGACGCTCTGCACCGCGTTGTATTCGGCTGGGGATTTACCCTGCTCATGAATCTGCTCTTCGACATGCGCTACGCGGACATCGATTGCGCATTCAAGCTCTTCCGGCGCTCCGCATGGAAGGCCGTGCAACCGATCGCCTCAACCGACCACAAGATATTCACCGTGGAATGGCTCTGGAAAGCGAAACGCTCGGGCCTAAATATTAAGGAGCTGCCGATACGGCACTACCAGCGCATCAAGGGTACGCAAACCGGAGCGCGGCTAGACGTCATTTGGCAGATGCTGGGGAGTCTGCTGAGACTTCGCTTGCAGTTCCCGCAAGCTCTCCCCGTGAAGCCCGAAGGTATCGCTCAATTACTGGGACCCGCAGATAGCAAGGCAAAAAGATGACCTATCCCCTTCGGCTTCGCCGACGAACCGCCGGTGGCGATCTGAAAAGATGAACCACGGTCCGCTCTGCCATCGCTACCCTCGTTCGCCGCCACAGACGCACCGGGTTGACGCGAGGACACAGAAACTGTGATCAGTTCACGAAGGTGCCGGCCCCTCTCCTCCAAACGGGTTCTGTTTTGGGTAGCAACAGGAATTAGTGTAGTCCTGATGTTCGTGGCAAAATCCATTTACGGGTTTTTTGTGGTAAACAATCCGTTAGGGGAGGGAGTCCTCGTGGTAGAAGCGCGGATCCCTGACGCCCTCAGTAACGGAAACGGAACGCCCGTTTAGGAGAGACTCCGCTTGCGCCTTCCCTCATTTCACAGATTTTGGTCCCCCGGCCATGCCGTGCAGGTTGCTGTGGTTCTTATCCTTATGGTGACTACGGGTCGCTCCGCTCCGTTTGCGCAGGCGGATTGCGAGGTTGCGCAATCAACCTTCGACACGGATATACAATTGTTGAAGCAACATGCTCCTACCCACCTACGACTCATGCCCGCCAGATATGTTGAACTCCGACGCGCGGCGCGCGGCTTGAGCTGCTCAGGAGTGGCGCTGGTGGCGTTTGATGGCTTGCGGTATCGGCCAGCCGAGTGGACCGACGATCCGGGCCTTTTTTTATTCGTGCCAGAACTTGCAAGCGTCTTCGGGCTTGGCCTAGCGACAGCTACAGATGGTTTGTTGATTGGAGTCGTTCTCCTGACGTCCGCCTTTGGGCTCCTGGGGTTCCTGCGGACGGTAGAAACAAAGCTAGGGCGGCGAATCGGCATTGTCGCTTTCCTGCTGTTGACGATCGTGGAGTTGATCGCAGGCGATGTCTACATCATGAATGCTGCGCCGGCGATAGCCTGCGTGCCTTGGATCCTGTACTTCGTGTCACGCAGGAAGATCACGACCGGCATGCTGATAATGTTCGCCGTGACGGGAATGCTGGGTGAAACGGCAACCCTTTTTCGAGCCCATGCAGGAACGGGGCTTCTGCTATTTACGCTAGTGGTCACAGCCGGGCTCTACCAGATCAAACCTGCGGCGCGGGTTCTACTGGTAACGCTACTCGTGCTGAGCGCCGCCACCCCGGAGTTGCTGCTTCGAGAACTCTATACCCGGAGAATTGTGTTCCTGGAGCACCAACCCGGGGCAATGCCTGAGACCGGGCGAGCGCACCCTCTCTGGCATTCCATTTACATCGGTCTCTCCTACGTAAGAAACTCCGAGGTTCCAGAATATAGCGACGAGGTCGCTGCGGCAAAGGTGCGGGAATTGCGGCCAGAGGCTACGTACATTTCGCCGGAGTACGAGCAGGTGCTGAAGCAAGAAATCTTGAAGCTGGCCAAACGCCGGCCCTTCCTGATCCTGGCGAATTTATTCGTTAAGCTAGTGGTCGTCTCGCTTTTCTGCGTTTTTGCGGCCAACGTGGGGCTTTACGGAGTCAAGTTGGCCCCGAAGCCGGTTTGGTTGGAGCTGGCATTCTGGCTGGCCATTGCGTTCAATGGGCTGTATGGAATCCTTGTACTTCCAAACCCGAAGTATCTGGTCGGTCTGATTGCATTTGCGGTGCTGTACGGGGTGTATAGCATCGAATTTGCGGCGGGACAGCCGAATCTAAAGAGTCGACTCAGATGGCTTGAGAAACTGGTATTCATTGGATCTCGGTGCGAAACGTAGTGGCGGGTCCTTGGAGAATATGCGTGAGAATGGCGTGTTTTGCACTCGCTGCTATGAGTGTGACGGCATGGCCAGTTGCTGCGTCGAGTTCCGCAGATCTTGCACGGTGCCGGGCTTGGCAGGAGACGCAGGCGGTGGCCGCGAAGTTAGCTGCCATGGGCCCGCCACCCACTCGCATACGCATTATGAGCGCCCGGTATCTCGACTTGGTACGCGCAGAAACCGGGCTTGAGAAAACCAACCTCTTGGGTTTGGGTTTTGAAGGCGGGCAATGGACGCCCACTACAGACGACGTCGGAGTATACATTATCGTTCCGTGGTTGGCGCATGGACTCGGGTTACCACTCAGATGCGCCTATGATCTGTTTTTCAGTCTTCTGATTGCGGTAAGCTTCGTTTCGGGCACAATAGGATTCCTGACTCTTACGCCTGCCCCTTGGCCGCGCCTGGTGGGCGTTGCTGCACTAGCGACGGTATCTCTGCTCGCATTCTGGGTCGGCGATGTCTACATCCTGCTGGGCATGGTCCCGGTTGCGCTCGTACCTTGGATCCTTCTGGCCACCCGCCGCAGTACGTTGCTTCCTTTGGCTACTGTGGCGGCGATCTCAGGGGCGGTGGCAGCAGCCAGCGACTTCGTGAGAGCAGGCTCCGGAACCATCCTGCTGATCTTTCTCACCTTGGCCCTGGCCTTCGGCAAGAGTCTTCGCCCCAAAGTCAAACTCGCGGGCGTGGCGACGACAGTCATATGTTTCGCAATCGTCTGGGCGGCGTTCATGCACCTTGTCGCGGAACGTGACACATTTCTCCGCGCTCAGACGTCTAATGAATCGCAGCTTCGTTTTCGGCATCCCTTTTGGCATTCTGTATATATCGGTCTTGGGTACGCAAAGAACGACTTGGTCCCAGCCTACCGAGATGAGGTTGGAGTCGCCAGGGTTTGTTCCGAAAGCCCCAGTGTGGATTACCTTTCGCAGGAGTACGAACGCGTCTTAAGGAATGCGACTGAACAGCTAGTGCGACATCATCCGGGGATTGTCGTCCGAAACTTAGTGAAGAAAACACTCGTCGTTGCCCTTCTCGTTCTCGTATGCGGAAACATTGGTTGGATTGCCTTCTTGCGCAGGCCGATTGTTTGGTCGATTGATCTGGCCTTCTATGCCGCGATGGCCGTGAATTCGCTATATGGGATATTGGTCGCCCCATATGCTAGCTACCTTTTCGGTCTAATCAGCTATTCCGCTCTTTTCGGAGCAACGAGCGTCATGTTGCGGTCTGAGAATGCCGACACTGGATCATACAACAGACGGAGATAACTTGCTTCCAGCGTGAAGAGTGGACCGCTCCGATCGCAAAAGGTTTGGACCTGGTCAGAAAGCGCTCAACACGAAGCTATTGGTCGATCCAACCACCAGCGGTCCCGTGTAGTCGGTTGACCTCCAAGGAGCGAGATTGTCGCCGAAGAGTTGGTGGCGTCACTTACTACGGACACGTTACCAGTCACATCCCCTGCAACTGCTGGGCAAGCGCCCCCGGGTGACGGTCGCGCTGGAAACAGTGACATTCGAGTTCCCAGCGTTCGTCAGTGTACGCCGAACGAAGCCACTATCCCAGACTCAGAGGGTCTCGTAAGATTCCGTGCGCGGAGTAAGGGAGCACGTCAATAGGTCGCGTACATAGAGGCGCTCGAGCTGTTCGTACCCGCTATCGGTCCGTAGGTGGCAGGCCAAGTGCCGAAAGGCTCCGACGTGATCCACGTGGAAGTGGCTCCTCCAACGTCGTATCGGAGGTTGTTCGTATTTGCGGCAAGGCCATTTGTATCGTAAGCCAGCCAGTAATAGGTGTTTGCCGTAACCGGAGCGTTGATCAGGACGGTATTCCAGGCATCAGGCACGATGGTTTGTGACGCGCTGGACGCGAGCAGCGCGCCAGGCGTGCCGTTGTTGTCGGCATAGATCGCAACCTGGAATTGGTTATTCGGAGACGCGGAGATGGGCGAGGCGATAAACACGGACATCGAGGTTACCATGCCGTTTTGGCCGGCCATTTGATATCGCGTGGCCAAGACAGAGTTCGACATAGTGCTGCCGACGGACGCACCTTGGACGGCATACCCGAAAGTGTTGGGCGGTGCAGGCAGGGTCACCTTGACTGTGGCGGAGGCCGTCTGGCTCGTGTCGGCTTGGCTGGTGGCCGCGACGGTTACGCTCATGTTGGTGCTCGCGGTCGGAGCGGTGAAGAGTCCTGAGCTTGAGATCGATCCCGCTGTGGCCGTCCATGTGACAGCTGTATTGCTCGACCCAGTCACAGTCGCCGTGAACTGTTGAGCGCCCCCAGACGTCACTGCTGCCGTCGTCGGCGAAACACTGACGGTAACGCCGGATGGTCCGCATGTTCCGGCGGTGAGATTGCTGTTCAAGCCGTTCAGGATGTTGCCCAAACCGGTATTCGTGCTGCCATTTGAGGAGATGGCAGAGCCAAGTCCAGTTCCCGCCCCAAAGGTATTATTGTTGATGCAGCTATTCGCCGTAGGACTGGACATCCCTATGCCCGGTCCTGCAGGTCCACTGATCATTACACCGTGAACGTATGGACTGTCACCAGAAAGGCCAATCGCTGGGTTGCCGCCCGTGTTCACACCAGCGCCGATCGTGCCACCGCTGATGGTAGTATGAGAATCCGTCAGCTGCTGAACTCCGTACTGATAGAATTGAAGATTCCCATTGCCAGTAATCGTTGGAGTGTTGAAGGTGTTGTATTGATTGTAGTTACCGAACATCATGACACCAGCCCCACCGCAGCCATTACAGCTCTGGTTGCCCTGTATGACAGGGCTGTTGAAAGTGTTGTGGGACGAGTAGTACTCAACGCTTACGCCGTTGAAGGCGCTCGGACCGTTTTTCACTGTCAGATTATTGAAAGTATTGTAGCGCGCCCCGTCCAGCTTCATGGGCCTGCCGCCGGAAGTACCCGCCTTGTCGACTAGGATGTTGGAGAACGTGCTGTCGGCGGTTTGCTTGACGCCCAAGCCGTTGCTGCCTCCTGACCCGCCGCACCATGCTCCGTTTCCTCCCGAACTGGTCAAACCATTAACCGTATTATGGCCGCCGCCAAAAAAGTCGATGCCGAAGTCGTCGCAACCATCTACGGACAGATTGATATTGGTCCACGACGTATTGAAGTTAAACTGCGGATAAATGCCATGGCCGGTGAAGTTTTGGGCGGAAATGTTGTTGACCGTGAGATCCGCGAGTCCGAACGCCAGTATTGAGGTATGCGAGCTACCGGAGCCGTCGAAGGCGAGATCATGGATATTGATCCCGGCAATTATATTCGTAAATTTGGTGATTCCCAGTCCGATGTTGCTGGCGCTCGCGCCGCCGGGAACAATGTTCGCCGGGTCATAGGTATCATGGAACGCCGTGGTGACCGTAGCTGTGTTCCCATTTACGCTGGCGACCTTCAACATCTCTCCCTGACAACCAGCTACATCGCACTGTGTAGCGGTACTATTCTGCGGACCTCCGCTCGTATTACCGCCGACTCCACCTTGACTGATCGAGATGTAGTCCCCTGGAGCCAAGCCAATGCTCGAGAAGTTGCCGGTGAACGTATTACTGAGTTCAGCGACCGGCGCATTCAAGTTTATATACCCGGTATGCGGCACGGAGGTGTCGCCGATCAGCAAATTGTCAGTGCTGCCCGTGTTCTTGATGGTCACCGGGCCAGTAGAGCAACCGAGCTGCCCGTCAATGGTGACATTGTTTTTTGTAATCGAAGCGAGTTGGGAAGAGACAAGATATGTCCCGCAGGGGAAGTACAGTTCGTAGCCCGGCTGCAGTGCGGCGATGGCGTTGTCGATAGCGGCGGTGTCGTCGGTTGACCCGTTGCCCGTCGCGCCGTAGTTCTTGACGTTGATTATCGTCGTGGCCACACCCGTGCCGGACAACGCGATGATCGCTGGAGAGTTGGTGGCGTTGCTGGCCACCGTGACGCTACCAATCAGGCTGCCGGCGCCCGTCGGCGCGGCCGTCACATTCAGGCTGACTGATTGATTGGGGGTTAGCGTTGTACCGGCACTGACGCCGTTCGCGCTAAATCCTGTGCCGGTCACGGTCACGCTCGAAATCGTGACATTCGAGTTTCCGCTATTGGTTAAGGTTGCGCCCAGTTGGCTGTTGCTACCCACGTTCACGGTTCCAAAGCCCAGGGTCGCCGGATTCGCACCGAGCAGGAACGTTGCGGCAACCCCGGCCCCGCTCAAGGGGATCGCCAGTGGAGAATTGGATGCGTTGCCGACCACTGATACGCTGCCCGACGCACTGCCGGCGCCCGCCGGAGCGAACGCTGCGTTGAAGTTCGTGCTTTGCCCTGGGCTGAGCGTCAAGGGGAGAGTTAGGCCGCTGATAGAGAAACCGTTTCCAGAGACCGGCGCTTGAGAAAGAGTCAAGCTGGCCGTACCGGAGTTCGTCAGTTTAATGCTTTGCGTGTTGGTGGTTCCCGTCACGACATTCCCAAAACTGACGCTCGTTGGCACAACCGCAATCTGGGCCGCATTCACCGTGAGGGTGGCGGGGTTGCTGGTGACACTCCCGGCGGTGTTGCTGATTACCACGCCGGTGTGGCATAGGTGGAAGAGGTTGCCCCAGAAATGGCTGTCCCGTTCTTGTTCCATTGATAGTTCAGCGGGGCGGTGCCGGTCGCGGCCACGCTGAAAGAGGCCGACTGGCCTGTCGTCACCGTCTGGCTGGCGGGCTGTGTCGTGATCGAAGGCGCGGCTGGGGCTGCATTCACCGTGAGGGTGGCCACGTTGCTGGTGACACTCCCGGCGGTGTTGCTGATTAGCACGGTGAACTGCGCCCCGTTGTCAGAACTGCTTGTGGCGAGCGTGGTGTAGCCAGAGGAAGTCGCCCCGCTGAT
>WNEY01004654.1_pt1 | contig 10471 bp, 12 predicted proteins | sample 5400531 | NCBI WGS metagenome assembly WNEY01 (sample SAMN13153338, study PRJNA577476) | soil metagenome | isolation source: 200 cm saprolite under Douglas fir tree site 1 | place: USA:California | collected 2015-04-18
ATGGCGGCGATGAGCCCCGGCGCCACGAGCATCCGCATGAGCAGGAGCGGCGGCCCCTTGCGGACGTACTCGGCGGCGCGCGTGTAGTAGCGCAGGAACCGGTAGCCGGTCACCCCAAGCTTCAGCGCGACCGGCGGGACCAGCAGCAGCCCGACGAACACGTGCACGGACAGCAACTGACGGATGGAGAGGATGGTCACGCCCTCGACCGCCAGCAACACCAGCAGCACGAGGCCGGTCGTGGCAGTCAGGCGCGCATTGCCCTCGGTCCCGCCGCGCAGGAGCCGCGTGACGCGGGCGCCCGCCGGGCGAACCGACTCGTCACGGGCCTGCATGACCGAAGTCAAGCAAGCGCGGATGAGAATTGGATGAGATCGAAGCTCAGTCCGCGAAGAGCGTGAGCTCCGGCTCGCGCTCGCCGCGCAGCACTGCGAGGTCGACCTCGACGCAGTGGATGCCGCGCGCCTCCGCGAGCGTCCGTGCCTGCGGCTTGATCGACTGTGCGGCGAGCACGCCGCGACAGCCTTCGATCTCGATCCGCTTCAGGTAACGCGTGAGCTGTTCGACGGCGTCGATCGTCCCGATACGCTTGATCTCGACGGCGATCGCCCGCTTCGTCGCGGCACATGAGGTCGACGGGACCGATGTCGGTCGGCAACTCGCGCCACACGAGTTGCAGGTCTTGACCGAGCGCGCCTGGGGGATGTCTAGCGGCCTTGACGCACCGGGCGCTCTTCGACAAACAGCGCCACGATGAGCACGGCGCAGAAGGCGCAAGCGATGCCCAGCACGATCCACATGACTGGGATCACGGCCGCAGCTCTCTTGGGAGCGCCGCGAACAGCTCGCCGAGTCCTACCGCACGCAGAAATCGCTTCACGAGCCCGGGGCCTCTGCAGGCCTCGCACCGCTCGCCGGCGGTCCACCCCGACCCGCCTGAGCGTCCCGTGTCGTAGCACTCGCGACAGGCCACGTCGCTCAGCATCGGCGGCCCGAACTGGGCCTGATTCGTGACCGGTACCTCGAGTGTGGCCATCGCATGGAATGGTGCTCCAAGCCTTACCGCGGACTCGACTGGCGGCCGTCTAGGCCGGCCCACACGATGGGCTAGAGGCGCGAATTTCCGCGATTCCGCGAAAAATCCGCCGGGCCTGCGCGCGGGATGTGCGCGGCACGTGCTCACGGGAGTATCGGGGGCTCTGGCATGGCCCGAGACGAACGTGCGGCACGACCTAGACCCAGTGGCAGCGGAATCCGCGGTGAGGGTGGCGACGATTCAGACCGTGAGCCAAGCTCTGCTCGGGGTCGAACGCGAGGCGCCGGTTGCGCTCGGACCGCGTCTGCCGCTCGCAGCGTTGGCCCGGTCGGTCGCCTGGTCGCTCAGCTGGCCTGTGCGCTTCTACTGGGCACACTCGTCACGCCAGCTCGGCAAGAAGCTCGTAGTCGACCGTGTCCTGAAGCGCGCACTACCGGACTCCACCTTCGAAGCGACGCTCGCCGGCGGCGGCAAGGTCGTTCTAAGTCCGCGCGAGGACATCGGGCTCATCACGCTCCTGCACGGGACGTTCGAGCCAGCCGAAACCGAGTGTGCCCGCAGGTACGCGCGGACCGGGACGATGGCGATCGACGTCGGCGCGAACATTGGCATGTTCACGATCCCGCTGGCGCGCGCCGTCGGAGAAAGCGGCCGCGTCCTCGCGATCGAGCCCGCAGCCGAGAACGTCGAACGGCTCGAATCCAATCTGCTCCTGAACAGGCTCTGCAACGTGGAGGTCAAGCCGATGGCGGCCGCCGAAAAGGCCGGGCCGCTGCTGCTCAAGCTTGGCGCCGACCCGGCGTTCCACTCCACCACCGCAATCGTGCGCGGACGGGAAGGCGACGGCAGCGTCACCGTCCCGGCGGACACGCTGGACAACGTCTGGGCGGCGGCCGGGACGCCGCCCGTGTCGTTCCTGAAGATCGACATCGAGGGGGGCGAGATCAGCGTGCTCCGGGGTGCCGAAAAGCTGCTGCGCACCGACAGGCCGGTGATCCTCGTCGAGGCGAAAGGCAGACGGGTCCGCGAGCTCGACGAACTGCTCGTACCGCTGCGCTACCGCCGCAGCCGCCCGGCTGGGTTCGCCGTCGGCAACCACCTCTACACGCACGTCAGGCCGTCAACCTGAACCAGCAGCGGCGCGGCATCGCCTCCCCCGAGCATGTAAGCGACGAGGCTCCAGCTCGATCGCGTACTCAGGATGGACGCCGACGCCGGCCGAGAGGTCTGCGGCCCCGTCGAAAAACTCGCGCCAGTCAGCGCAGCTGAATACCGATCAGTTGCCGGGCTGAGAGGACGTGCTCCTCATTGCCTAAGACCGTCGAGCTCACTCCGCGAACAGCGTGAGATCCGGCTCACGCTCGCCGCGCAGCACCGCGAGATCGACCTCGACGCAGTGGATGCCTCGCGCCTCCGCGAGCGTGCGGGCCTGGGGCTTGATCACTTGCGCGGCGAGCACGCCGCGACAGCCTTCGATCTCGATCCGCTCCAGGTAACGCGTGAGCTGCTCGACTGCATCGATGGTTCCGATGCGCTTGATCTCGACCGCGACCCAGTCGCCCTTTTCGTCGCGGCACATGAGGTCGACGGGCCCGATGTCGGTTGGCCACTCCCGCCGCACGAGCTGCAGGCGTTGACCGAGGGCGGCGGGGCGCGCGGCGAGCTCTTCCTGGAGATGCCGCTCGACGCCGTCCTTCTGCAGCGCCGCCGACTCGCCCATGTCGTGCGTGACGTCACTCAGGAGCTCGGTCACACGGATCTCGAGCCGGTCTTCCGATTTGCCGGCCCGCTTGCGCACGACGATCCGGCCTTCTCCTTCCTCGACGACCGTCGGCGGGGTCATCCAGTTGAGCGGGCGAAATCCGCCGGCATCGTCGTGGACCAGGAAGGAACCGTCCGCTTTGAAAATCAGGAGCCGAACGGCGTCAGGAAGTCGAGCCGTCAGTCGGCCGGTGTAGAGAACCTCGCAGCGCGCAACGACCAGACGCATTGCCCGCGGACCGTACTGTCCGTTTCGGACGGTTCAAGCAGGCGCTGCCGCGGTCGCCTGCGACCAGACGACCTGCCACCCGTCCTCACGCTTCTCGTAGTAGTCCGTGTGCCAGTAGCGCGCAGGCGGCGCCTCCTGACCCCCAACCCGGATGTGGATCCTCGAGGCGTAGCGGATGCAGCCCGCGTCGCCTCGAACGAGCGACTCGATCTCCTCCGGCTCCCAGACGAGGTAGTCGATCTCGCCGGAGGCGACAGCTTGCAGATACTCGTCCTTCGAGTGGGCGGTGCCTGCAGGCGTGATCAACTGGAAGTCCTCCGCGTGCAGCTCGTTCGCAGCGCTCATGTCGGCATCGACAAGAGCGCGAAGCCGCCTGCGTTCCAGATTGGCGAGCTCGTCGGCGTTCATTCCGGGCGGAACTCCCTCCGAATCCTGTTCAAGGGCTTGTAGCCGCCGGCGTCGTCGTGGATGAGCACCGAGCCGTCGGCCTTGAAGACGAGGAGGCGCACAGCCTCGGGCAGGACGGCGGTCAATCGCCCCGTGTAGTGGACCTCGCAGCGTGCAACGACCAGACGCATGGTCGCCGGACCGTACTGTCCCTTTCGGACAGGTAGGAGTTAGTGGCTCTGAGCCACTAACTCCGCTCGACCCGGGAGCCGCCGACGATCGCGTCGCGGCCGTCGTCGAAGCGCACCCAGGCCTTGCCGCCACCGTCGTAGTCCGGCGACCAGACGATCAGCGTCGCGTCTTCACCCGCGACGCGGACGCGCTCCGTTCCCTCCGGCTCGACGCCGCGCCAGACGCGCACGAACGGATTCTCCTCCCACTCCCGGCCGATCGTCGTCTCGTCGGTGTGGCCTGGGAGGACTCGGGTCTCAGGCGGCAGCTTCATCAGGACGTCCATCACCGACTGCCGCACCTGCTCGAAGTTCCCGCCGCCGACCGAATCCTTGAAGAGCGTGTCACCCGTGAACACCGCCTCGCCGTTGACGACGAACGCGACCATGTCGTCGGAGTGGCCGGGCGTGGACAACGCCTCGACGCGCAGGCCGCCGATCTCGGTGGCACCGGTCTCGACCGGCAGGCCGAGCTCGCCCTCGTGCTCGACGTGGTCGGCGTGCGAGTGCGTCCGTAAGACGACCTCGGGCTCGACCCGCCAGCGCTGGGCCGCGCCCCTGAGCGGCTCCAGCGGCGCGCCCGAGTCCACGTAAAGGGCCGCCCCACCCTCCTCGTCTGCGACGAGGTAGGCGTTGGAGAGGTAACGCGGGTGGAGGCTCCGTTCCAGAAGCACGGCGGTACGCTACCGGCATACCTGCGAAGAGGAGGAACTGAGATGGGGCTTCTGGGCCGAGCTGGCGAGATCATCAGGGCGAAGTTCAGCGCACTGCTGAACCGCGCTGAGAACCCGAACGAGACGCTCGACTATTCCTACGAGAAGCAGCTCCAGTCGCTGCAGAACGTCAAGCGTGGAGTCGCCGACGTCGTCACCGCCAAGAAGCGGCTCGAGCTCCAGACCGCGCAGCTGGAACAGAACGTCGTCACGCTCGACACCCAGGCGCGCCAGGCTCTCGCCGCCGGCCGCGAGGATCTCGCCCGGCAGGCGCTCGAGCGGAAGTCGGGGATCCAGCAGCAGCTCCAGGATCTCGACACGCAGGTGAAGCAGCTCCAGGACCAGCAAGAGAAGCTCGTCGCCAGCGAGAAGCAGCTGTCCGCGCGGGTCGAGCAGTTCCGCTCGCAGAAGGAAGTCATCAAGGCGCAGTACTCGGCGGCGGAGGCGCAGGTGCGGATCGGTGAGGCCGCCACCGGGATCGGCCGCGAGATGGACAACACCGGCCTCGCGATCACCCGCGCGAAGGACAAGACCGAGCAGATGCAGGCGCGCGCGTCGGCGATCGACGAGCTCGTCTCCTCGGGCGACCTCGAGGAGCTCGGCTCGAACAAGACCCAGCTCGACCGCGAGCTCTCGCAGCTCGCGTCACAGCAGCAGGTGGACCGGGAGCTCGAGCAGATGAAGGCCGAGGTCGGTTCCGGCGGCGAGAAGAAGGAGCTCGACGAGGCCCCGCCCTCGAACTGAGCCCTCTAACCGTAAGTCCGGACCTTCGGGCCACTGACCTGAACGTTTGAGGATCGAACCGACGAGCGGGCTGCATTAAATCTCGCAACATGGGCAAGCTCGGCTACCGGCCGGCGTTGGACGGCGTGCGCGCCCTGGCGATCGTGCCGGTCGTGGGGTTGCATGCGTTCGGCTGGCCTCGCGAGGGAGGGCTTGGCGTTGAGATCTTCTTCGTATTGAGTGGGTTCCTGATCACGACCCTGCTGCTCGAGGAGCGGGTTGCGACCGGGACGATCTCATTCACCCGTTTCTACCGTCGCCGGGCGGCGCGACTGGCACCCGGCCTCGTCTTGATGCTCGCCGTCTACGCGATCGTCACCCACGGGGCCCATGCTTGGGCACTTGTATCTGGGCTGACCTACACGTCGAACATCGCCACTGTTGTCGATGCCAACGCAATGCCGTGGTCACTGAGCCACCTATGGTCCCTCGCCCAGGAGGAGCAGTTCTACCTCCTCTGGCCGCCGCTGCTCTTGCTGCTGACACGAGTGCGGACCACGTTCCTTCCGAAAGCCCTTGGCCTGCTGCTTCTTGTGGCGATGCTCGAGAAGTTGTCCCTGGTCGCACACGGCTCCGACATCCACCGGATCTATTTCGCACCCGATACCCACGCCGAACCGATCCTCATCGGATGCCTCTTTGGAGCGCTCCATTCTCGGTGGTCTCCCGCAGCCGTCCGGAGCTGGGGCGGCCCGGCAGCCCTCCTGATCGTGATCGGATCGGTCTTGGCGAGCCAGTGGACTTGGATCTTCTCGACTTTGAGTCCCATCCGGACCCTCTTCTGCTTCGCCTGCGGTTTTCTCATTCTCGCCGCTGCGCAGGGGGACGTTCTCTCGCGCGCGCTCGGAAATCGTGCGCTGACCTTTCTCGGGCAGATCTCGTACTCGCTCTACCTGTGGCACATGCCCGTACTGGCCGCTGCCGGTGCGACCGAATACGACCACAGATTCGGGCGATCGGCTGCGGCATCCCTGGCCGCTATCGGGGTCGCAACTGCGTCATTCTTCTTCGTCGAGCAGCCGCTGAGGCGGCGGTGGCGGCATGCGAGACCAGTTCCGGAGGAAAGAGCGCCTGAGAGCAAGCCCGTCTTCGTAAGTTAGGCAGCGAGCCGAGCCGCGGCTGCGTTCGAGGTTTCCAGACAGTTGCCTAGCATCCGCTAACCGTTTGGTGGTGCTGCTTCTGGGGTCCGGTGTCTCAATCTTCGGTCTATGACTGGCGGTGCCCCGAAGCGGCGGCGGATTCTGACGCTGCGCTTCTCAATGCTGTGCCTGGGAGTCGTTTCGCTGTTGACGCTCACAACTGCGCTCGCGACCAAGACGCAAAACAAGCAACAGCTCGGAATCGCACGTGGCGTTGTCGACGGCTCTTTTCACCCGGTCGCGGGGAAATTCGTTCCCGACACCACGAAGCTCGATGACTGCGACGCTGAGGATCCGCGTTGCCTCGAGCAGGGCTTCGGGAACCTTGCGTACAGCGCCGGGCCGAAAGCCGCACTCGCCCTCTTCGATCGGCGCCGAGTGGCGGAGAAAGCTGTGGCCGCCGACTGCCACCGGATCGCCCACATCATCGGCTCGGCCGCCTTGCTCTATTTCAAGGGGAACGTCGCGCAGACATACGCCCACGGCTCTCCGAGCTGTACCTCCGGCTATTACCACGGAATCTTGGAGCGGGCGTTCACAAACGTCTTCTCCACGCGTGGGCTCGTCAGGGTCGCGCGTTCGCTTTGCCGTGATGCCGGAGTACGCAGGAGGGGATTTCTGGACTACCAGTGCAACCACGGTCTTGGACACGGACTGATGATCCAAACCGGATATGACCTTCCGACGGCTCTGGCGGTCTGCCGGGGCTTGCAAACGCGGTGGGACGAGGTCTCGTGCACGGGCGGCGCTTTCATGGAGAACGGCAGCACGGTTTACGGCCTGCGCTCGCAGTGGCTCAAGAGCGACGACCCGATCTATCCGTGCAGGCGCATCACGCTTCGCAACCGGGCGTCCTGCTTCCTTCGCGTCACCACTCAGATTTTACGCACGAACAAGTTCAACTTCGCGAAAACAGTGCAAACGTGTCGCTCGCTCGAGCCGATATGGCGCCTGTATTGCTTCCGCTCCTATGGGCGCGATGCGGAGCATGCCATGGGTGGGAAAGTAAAACCGACCCTCCGGCTCTGTCGGCTTGCCGGCTCCGCGGAAGGGCAATGCCTTTACGGAGCCGCCCGAACGATCGCAGATCGCGATGGGAACACCGACCTGGCGGCAACGCTCTGCCAGGCTGCGGATCCTCGGCGACAGGCCGGCTGCTACGCGGGTCTCGGAGTCGTCGTCGGCCTCTTGCAACCGACCGATGAGGACCGTGCAAAGGCATGCAGAAGCCTGAGCCACACGTACGCGCGCGAATGTGCCACAGCGGCAATTGCCGAGGTGAAACCGGACGGTAGAGGCGCGTGGGGCTGACGATAGGCCGAAGACAGCAGCTCGGCTATCGACCGGCGCTTGACGGCGTGCGCGGCCTCGCGATCGCGATCGTCGTCTCATTTCACGCGTTCGGTTGGCCGCGAGGAGGAACGCTCGGGGTCGACCTCTTCTTCGTGCTGAGCGGTTTCCTGATTACCACGCTACTGCTCGAGGAGCACGAGGCGATGGGAACGATCAGCATCCGCCGCTTTTACGGTCGCCGTGCGCGCCGACTGCTTCCTGCGCTGTTCGTCCTGATGGCGCCGTTCCTGCTCCTCGCTGCGGTGTCGGCGGCGGCGACGGGTTCGCTCAGGTCGCCGCTCCTCGTGGGTCTGGCCTCGGCCTTGACCTATACGTCGAACATTGTGGTGGCCGCCGATCCTTCAGCCGTGCCCGCCGGGATGATCCACCTATGGTCGCTGGCGGCGGAAGAGCAGTTCTACATCGTCTGGCCGCTGCTGCTGCTCATTTTGATCCGGATTGGCGGAGTCCGACTTGTAGCTCGAGCCCTCGTCGTGCTGCTGATGGTTGCGGTCGTGTACCGCCTTCAGCTTCTCATGCGGGGAGCCTCGATCGAACGCCTCTACTACGGGCCCGATACTCATGCGGACTCTCTACTGATCGGCTGCGCGTTCGGCTGCTACTTCGCTCACCGCGGCCTGCCCGTCTGGATCAGGTCTTCGGCGCGGGCGCGGGAGGTTGCAAGCGCCGTGGCGCTGACGCTCGTCATCGCGGCTGTTGTTCTTCTCGAGCACATGCCGCAGCGACTCGCGTATGAGACCCAGCTCCTTCCCACGGCCTTTGCGCTTGTCGCCGGTATTTTCGTCGTCTGCGCCGTGACTGGAGAGACGGTTGTGGCGAGGGGGCTCAGCGTTCGGCCGGTGGTCTTTCTCGGCCGGATCTCCTATTCGCTCTACCTCTGGCACCTGCCACTGCTCGTTGCTTTCGCCGGAGTCGACCGGGAGCTCGGATTGCCCACGATCGCCGCGGTGGCAGTGGCGATCGCCCTGGCGAGCTGCTCGCGAAAGTTCATCGAGGTGCCCTTCCTTCTTCGGCGAACCGAGGCCGGAACTGGGCGCTTGGACGCTACGCCCGCACCCGCACCTGCCTGAGAAGGCGCCGCACGACCTAGCGGTTGGTTGGGTCGGAGCTAGCCCTGCGGCATAGGAAAGCTCAAGGAGACCTCTCTTAGATGCAGAAGGACCAGCATCAACCACCGAAAGGAACTCGATGTTCTACGTGGTTCTCATCGTTCTCGCAGTACTCGTGGCCGGCGCGCTCTACTTCATGCGCGGCCGCAGCGCGTAGCTTCAAATCCAAGGAATCACTCGCCTCACGCGAGCCCGACGGGCTTAGCTTCGGTAGCGCGCGATGTTGTCGGTCGCGAGCTTGAAGAACCAGGCGCCTGAGAGGAACGTGTAGAACAGGATCGGCAAGAGCACCGCGAAAATCGCGACCATGGCGGCCGCGTACCCGTGCACCCACAGGGCGGCGACAAGGATGGGCGCCACCGGCCCGAGCAAGAGTGCGAGACCCACGTGGATAAGCGCTCTGGCGAAGCTTTCCGGGGTCCTGTCCGGGAAGCGGATAACGAACCAAAACGCCAGCAACGCCGACCCGACTCCGAGCGACAGAAGGAAGTTGTGGAAGGTCATCGGGGTTCAGTTCCTGAAACGAGAACCGAGGCCGAACGGATACGCCTCGGCTTATTGCTTTTAGACCATCGGGCGGACATCCAAACCGTCGCTCCCCCGGAAGGGGGACTTCTGGCCGAGCGGGGCGAGGCCAGCCGAAGGCCCTGGCCGGTCCAGACTCGCGGCGGTCGATGGAACCAGGCTCGTCGAGCAAGATCGAACTGATGACGGTGGTGACCGAAGGCAGCGGCATGACCCCTGGGGTCGTTGCCTGGAGAGGTTCCACCCGGTGGCGCCGGGCGCTCGCCGCCCCGCGTCCGGTCCTCGACTCCCTGTTCTGCATCCTCCTGCCGCTCGCGGCACCGGCGATGATCGTCGCGTACCTCATCGGTGCGTACAAGCCGCGCCCGGGCTGGGTCGAGGGCATCTACTTCCCTGACGGCGGCTTCCTCTTCGATCTCCATGTCATGTGGAAGGCGGGACATGACGTCGTCACGGGCCACTCGCCTTATCCGTTCGTCTACCCCCCGCCGGCGGCCTTCTTCATGGCACCCTTCGGCGCCCTCCCTTGGAGCGTCGCTGTGGTGGCGTTCACGCTTTCGGCCATCGCAGCGCTGGTCCTCGCGTTGCGGCTGCTAGGAGTCCGCGACTGGCGCTGCTACGCCCTGGCGTTGGGTGCGCTTCCGATGTCCAGCTCGCTCATGATCGGGACGCTGAGCCCGTTCCTCGCGCTCGGCGCCGCCGCTGCATGGCGATATCGCCACACCCGCTGGCCCGTGGCAGTCGCAATCGTGGGCGTCGTGGCCACGAAAATCTTTCTCTGGCCGCTCGTGTTCTGGCTCTTGGCGACCCGCCGGTATCGCACAGGCGCAACAACGGTTGCCCTGGGGATCGCCACGGTATTTGTCACGTGGGGAATCATTGGGTTCGACGGGCTCCGCGACTATCCGCATCGCCTCCGCTGGGTGGCGGGGATCGAGCAAGACAAAAGTTATTCCCCGTTCGCCTTCCTCCGCTTGCTGGGCCTGTCCCCCGGCGCGGCTCGGCTCGCAGTGCTCGCCTTGACGATTGCCGCCCTCGGCGCTGTCGCGGCCCTCGCGCGCGGCAAAGACGGCGACAGGAGGAGCTTCCTCGTTGCGCTCGGGGCCGGGCTGGTCGCCTCACCGATCCTCTGGATGCACTATCTCGTCCTGCTCGTGGTGCCCATTGCGCTCTACCGCCCGCGGTTTGGCGCTGCCTGGTTCGTTC
>WNEY01005580.1_pt1 | contig 10471 bp, 10 predicted proteins | sample 5400531 | NCBI WGS metagenome assembly WNEY01 (sample SAMN13153338, study PRJNA577476) | soil metagenome | isolation source: 200 cm saprolite under Douglas fir tree site 1 | place: USA:California | collected 2015-04-18
CGATTCCGTCGGCGATATCAAGCAGAACCGGCCCCGTTTCGATCATGGTGAGGTCTCTTTTCTTTTTCGCGGCCAGTGAAAAATCTAGATCAGGAACGACAGCGTAAACAGCGCCTTCTCGTTATTGACCAGCGTGACCTTCTTGTACGCCATCCGCAGCTCGCCATCGACGTAGCGCAGTCGGTACTCGTTCCGCGCCGCCCAGATGGTGTCGTCACGGAGACTGGATTCGAATACCATGCTGTTGCTGGCAACCGCGATATCGCCGCCGCTCTGCTCGTTCAGCAATTCGATTTTCGACACGATCCGGCGCAGCCGAGATTGCGGCGTCTGGGTATGGCGCTTGCCGGTCAGCAATTGCTTGATGCGCAGCGAAATCCGCGAGCGATTGTCGTAAATGATCGACATTTCCTTTTCGGGATCGATATCGGCGCCATTGGCGGGCACCCAATAGACGCCGTCGTCGGTCCACAGGGCTTCCCAGGCCTGATACAGATGCTCGTCCTGTAATCGCGCCTCCTTGTAGACGAAGGCCGTCACGGCGCTCATCAGCGTGGCGCTGCCTTCGCGCGCGAGCATTACCTTGTCTCCATCAGGCTGCGATAATGGCGCCAGATGCCGCGCGACGGTATCTCGTCGGTGACGTGGCCGACCTTGAAACCGTCCGCGTCGGTGCCTTCGCGCTGCTTGCCGCGGGCAAGGAAGATCCATTCGGGATTGCGAGCCAGCACACCGCGATGACAGCGTTCATACATTTCGGAGTCGTCGGCGAGCAACAACCCTGCCGGGCCAACCGATCCCATGGTTTGCTGCCGCAATCGCCGGTTCATGTCCGGCGCGCCCTTGAACTGCAGCGCGGTGACGTGCTGCACGCTGTCGTCGACCGCCAGCGGCTGAATCACGAACATCTGGATTTCCGCGATGAACAGGTTCGGGAAGATCATGACATGCGGCGTGCCGTCGATCATGATCTCGCGGGCCTGTTTCTCGCCGTAGGCGGCGTTCATTCGCGACACATAGTCGGGCAATCGCTCTGCGGTGGTACCGAACCAGCTCAACGGCTGGTCGCGTTTGCGAAACTCGGGCCGAAGATCGATCTCGGTATGGCCGTTGCCATAATCGCGCGTCACCGCGGTCGATTTGCCGCCATACAGCGTTCCGATCGCGCTGTCGGCGACGTTAAAGATCGAGGAATGCACGAACGCCGGGTGATAACCGTCGCACTCGTTCTCCAGGATGAATTTCCAGTTGGCCTTGACGCGATGTTTCAAAAATCCCGCAGTGACCTCGACCTCGCCTTCGGGCGAGGTGCGAACCAGACGATCGATTGTCTCTTTGGCGCCGCCAAGATGCTCTTCAAGCGTTGGGCCTTCGGCGGCGAACGAGCCAAATACAAAACCGCGATAGGATTGCACGCGCGTGACGCGGCCAAGCCCGAGCTTTGTCTTGTCGACACCTTCGTATCCGTCCGGAAATGCGTAACCGACCAGGCGACCGTCATTGGCAAACGTCCAGGAGTGGAATGGACAGGTGAAGGAGCGCGCATTGCCCTTATCATAGGAGCAGACTTGGTTGCCCCGGTGGCTGCATCGATTGAGCAACAGGTTGACCTTTCCTTGCTCGTCGCGCGTCATGATGATGGATTGCGGGCCGATCGATTTGACTACGTAGTCGTTGGCGCTCGGCACTTCGCTCTCGTGACCGACATAGACCCAGGTGCGGTACCAGATGTTCTGCAGCTCGGCCTCAAAGATCGCGGGATCCTTGTATAGCGAACCATGGACTCGATCCGGGCGGATCAGTTCGTCCCACTGTGACGCGCGCGGCATGACGTTCATCGCTGCATCTCCGATGACTAAGGCGAAGCCGCCACCACCCTCACGGAAACTGGCGGCAGCACCAAACCAAAAATAATCCGGCTGACCGTTCTAATAATAACACCGGATTTTCCAACCTTCAAGGGCATTTTTCGGGCCGAAGCGACATCCTATGCCGATGAGCATCGCGATCGGCCGGTTGTATCTACGTCCACGCGCGCGGGGATTCGGGCGTAATCCGGTCGAGCGATTGATGCGCCATGCCAACGCGGAGCAACTGATTAAAGAGATCTGCGGAATCCAGCCGCTCGCATTTTCCGGCAACTAAGAAGCGCACATTTGGAAATTGCGTCACGCTAGTGACCCCTGACTGCACGGGCCCACCTGCAGCGATCTTTCATATCACCCATCCAGAGAATCGATTCGATTGCGTTACCGCGGTGCGAACTGACACGTACGCAATTGATTGGCGAAAGGCAGCTTTGCTTTAAAATGCGGACTAGCAAACGGCACATCCGCTATCTGCCCATGAGCGGAAATCCCGCCAATTGTGGGTCCCGTGTCAAGACCACCATGGCCGGTCCGCAAAGTGAGGACGGCCGACGATGAGCCTTTGATCGCACGTCTTTCCACCCGGCACTCCGTCTGCGCGGCGTCAGAAAAATGACCAATATGTTGACAACACAACAAAATAAGGGAAGCTTTCGGCTTGGGCATTCGCAACTGACCTACACCAGATGACTCAATGTCACCCCGGTTGGACGATGATCGATCATCACGTGGCGTCTTAGGATTATTCTACCGTGACATTTGCGTTCGTGATAACGCCGCGCCATTTAATACGCTCATCGGCTAGAAATTTTGTCGTTTCAGCGATGCTTCCGCCGACCGGTTCCACCGCAATCTTTGCGAATTGCTCCCTCACCTCCGGCAACATCAGCACTTCTGTTATTTGCTGATTTAGATATTGGGTGATGGAAGACGGCGTTTGAGGCGGCGCCACGATCGCAAACCAAGTTGTAGATTCAAAAGCCGACACCCCCGCCTCTTGAAGAGTCGGGACATCGGGCAGAGCCGGGTTTCGTTGTTTGCCACCCGTGGCCAGGATTCGAAGTTTTTTACCCTGATGCAGCGAAAGCGACGAACCGAGGTTATCGAAGAACAGATCAACGTTGCTGCCCATAATATCCTGCAACGCCGGCGCCGTTCCCCGATACGGGATATGCACCATCTGCACGTTGGTCAGCTTCTGAAACAGGATTCCGGTCAGATGGGACGTAGAACCGTTGCCTTGCGACGCGAAACTGACTTTTCCCGGATTCGCCTTGGCATACTCGATCAGCTCCTTGGCGCTCTTTGCGGGAAAGTCCGGCCTGACATCGAGGACATTCGGCACCGCGCCAAGCACCGTGACAGGCTCGAGGTCGGACGGGCGAAAACCGAGCGAGTCGGGCTTGTAAAGCGACTCGTTGATCGCAAGCGGACCGGGGGGACTGGCAAGAAGCGTGTATCCATCGGGCGGCGCCGTTGCCACCGATGCGGCGCCGATGTTGCCGCCGGCGCCGGACTTGTTCTCCACCACGACGGACTGTTTCCAACGTTCGCGGAGTTTCTGGGCAATAATCCTCGGCAGCGTGTCGGCCGTTCCGCCCGCCGGGAACGGCACGACGATCCGGACGGTCCGATTCGGATAATCCGCCGGGCCGTCCGCGGCGCCCGCGCGATGGATGCCGCAGCATTGGAATGTGGCCAGGCCGAGTGCGATGACGAACAGCCTGCAATGCATCGCTCGCTTGAACGGCGAATGCCTATCGAAAGAGGCCATTACTCCGGTCATTTGATTTTCCCCGCATCTGTCATTGTTGTCGTTGCTGTCTCGGCGTTTCCCGACGAAACGAAGGGATCCGCGAAGAATTGATCGTCGGGCAGACCGCCCAAATCTTGAAAATCACGCCGCGCGTTGCGGATCATCAGAGGATTGCCGCAGGCGTAGACCTGCCAATTCGACAAATCGGGCACGTCACGCAGCACGGCGTGATGGACAAGCCCGGTCGCTTCGTTCCAGCCGGCATCGGGCTCGGACAGCACAGGAATGTACGTAAGCCAGGCTGCGCGGGCTTGCCATTTTTGCGGAAGGTCCGCGAGATACAGATCTTGCCGGTGGCGGCCTCCCCAGTAGAAGCGCACCGTTCGACTGTTGCCGCGAGCGATCAGGTCCTCGATTACAGCCTTGAGCGGTGCAAAGCCGGTACCCGTCGCAAGGCAGACGATCGGCTTTTCCAACCCGGTACGCAGATAGAATTCGCCGTAGGGAATTTCGATCTTGAGCTTGTCGCCCTTCTTAAGGCTAGCAAGCACGCCTTCGGAAAAGCGGCCACCGGGGATGCGCCGGATATGCAGATGCACGCCGTCGCTCTCCTTTGGCTGATTGGCCATCGAGAAATTGCGGGTGTCGCCGTCGGGCATGAAGACGCGCAGATACTGCCCCGCCTTGAATCGGGCGCGTATGCTGGCGGGAAAGCGCAACATCAGCGTGATCACGTCATCTGCCGGCTGGCTGACCCGATAGACATTCGCCGTGATCGTCTTCCGCGCCGTTGGGTCGTAACGATCAATTCTCTTGGGGCGAATGACAATGTTGGTTTGAGGTTTCGCCTGGCAGAGCAGAACATCACGCTGCGGGCCGGCAATTTGCCTCGAGCGCAGAGTGACGTCGCCGCGGCAAAGCTCTGCCGCGCATGTGGAGCAAACCCCCTTCCGGCACGAATACGGCAGCGAAAAGCCGGCCCGCTCTGCCGCATCGAGCACGGTCTCACCCGGCTCGCAGCCAAACTCTATCGCGCTTCCATCGACCGCTATCTGCAACGTCATGAGGCGCCGAGTTCCGCAAGATCGGTCGCTCCCGACACAAGTTTCAGCGACCGGAACACGGCGTCGGGCTCCGCAAGGCCGCGACCGGCGATATCGAATGCGCTGCCGTGCCCGACGCTCGAAAAAAGCACCCCCGCCCCGATCGACATCGCCGCGGAATTGCGCCCCGCCATCAACTTCACCGGGATATGGCCCTGGTCGTGATACATCGCGACAAATGCATCGCAGTCGCGCCGGCCCAGCATCAGGTCCGCCCCGACAGGGCCTTCCACATCGAAACCGGCGGCCTGCAACCGCTTCACGGCGGGGACGGTGATGTTCTCATCATCGTCGCCGAACAGCCCGCCCTCGCCGGCGTGGGGATTGATTCCGAACACGCCGATGCGCGGCTGTTTTACATTCAACTGTCGCAACGCGCTATCCGCGGTTCGCGCTGCGCGCTCGACCAGCTCCGGCGTGATCCTTTTGAGTGCGGTCTGCAACCGTTCATGCAGCGTAGCGTGGACAATCCGCAGTCCGCCGCCGACCAGCATCAGGAAGACATTCTCTTCGGGAATTCCCGACAAACGCGCCAGCAGGCCGGGATAGCCGGTAAAGGGAATCCCTGCCGCGTTGACATTGGTTTCCGAGTGCGGACAGGCCACGATCGCAGACACGTGTTTTTCGCTCACCAGCCGCATTGCCGCCGAGACGTAGTCCACGGTCGCACGGCCGCCGGCGGCCACTGGTGTACCGGGACAGAAGGCGCCGCGCGGCAACGCGTCGACGCCCAACACATACAGCGCGTCTCGCCGGAGCGCCAATCCCCCGAACGGTTCGACGGCAAAATCCTTCGCATATCGTTCGGCGTAAAACCGGATGACGAACTCATCGCCGACCAGCACGATCGAAGGCCCGGCTTCGCGGGCCATCTGTGCGGCCGCCTTGATGGCGATTTCCGGGCCGATGCCATTAGGATCGCCAATAGTCAAAGCGATGGCGGCAGCACTCACAGCGGCAGTGCCAGAAGCGTATCGATGCGCGAACTGTCGCAAACCACCGTCCGCTCGTTCAGCCGCGCCTGGCCGTCTTCGATCTTGTAACAATCGAGGTAACGGCCTGTCGCAAAGATATCGGTGTCGCCATCCTGCAATATCCGCGCAACCAGGAACGGTGTCTCACATCGAACCTCGCCGTCGCTCTCATGCAGGATCGACGGCTGACCGAGAATGTGGCGATAGGACTGCCGCTCGTAGATATTGGCTTCCCGCAGCGCGGAGACCCGATCGAGCAGCATGCCCTTGGAATTCGCAAAGATGATTCCAGCTTCCAGACCCTCGCGATAATTAGCCGCGGTGGTGATCTTGTAGAAGCAGCGGCCGTGGAAATGATCGGGCCACTCTTCAAGCCGGTCGTCGTCGATGCATCTGGCGTACTCGGCCTGGGCCCGCGAGATCATGTGATACAAACTGTCGTTCATCTTCTACGCGCCCTTACACGCCCATAGTGTTTCGATAGGCCTTCCAGAAACCGCGGACCGAAGCTTCGGTAACGCGGCTTTCACTGCTTTGGGCCTCGCTGCCGCCCATTTCGAGAACGGCTTCCTGTTCGGACGCGCCGGCGATTCCACGCTGCACGAAGCCTCCGACGCATCCGTCCTCCATGGAAATGTAGCCGGCCGGGCCGACCAGATTGTTTTGTTTGATGCGGGTCAGCCGCTGCTCGGGGCTGTCGTCGGCAAAACCAAGATAGGTCCAATTGAGATCGGTCTTGTCGACCGCGCGGGGAACAATCTGACGGACGGCAATGGCGTTCTGGATCTGCTGCAGCACGAAGCTCGGAAATACCGAGAGGATCTGAAGCGTGACCCCGTCATGATATTCGTCGAATCCCTGCAGAAGGGACGGCTCGGCCAGTTTGTATTCGCTCTCCGACCGCAGCTGCTGTTTGGCATATTCCGCATCTTTCTGAGCGCTGGGGTCGATCGCGGAGTAGCTGACATGATGTCCACCGCTATCGTCGACGATGATGCCGCCCTTTTGCGATAACCTGTTCAATTCGAAGGTCGTAAAAAACAGGTGGAGAATACTGGCGTGGTAGGAGTCCTTCACGTTCTCCATGTACAGCTTCCAGTTGTTCGGAAGCGCTTGGGTAAAGCGCCCGAGGACGACGGGTTTGCGTCCGCCGAGAACGCGCTCGATGCGCGACGATATCTCGTCTCCGAGATACTCATCGATCGGCAACACGTCTTCGGAGAACGATCCGAAGATCAAGCCGTGCAGGATCGCGATGCGTAATTTGCGGGGGCTATGATCTTCCATCCGGAAGGTATCGGGCATCCCGCCTTTGCCCTTCACGCCGTCCTTGAACGCGACGCCCCTGAGATTGCCTTGCCGGTCGTAGGTCCAGCCGTGATAGACACAGGTGAAATCCTTTTTGCCTTTGCCGTTGTTGTCGAGACAGATCAGCGCCCCGCGATGCGCGCAGCGGTTCTCGAACGCATAGATCTCGCCATCATAGTCGCGGGTGACGACGACTGGGGTGTCGCCGATCTTGGTGGTGCGAAAGTCGCCGGGCTCCGGCAACTCCACCTCGAGCGCCAGATAATGCCAGCACGGCCCCTGGAAGATGCGCTCCTGTTCCTGCCGGTAGGTCTCCGCGGTCTGGAAAACCCAATACGGAACCCGCGTCAGACTTTCCGCAGGTCCGGCTTCGTGAGTTTCATGCAACATCGTTCAATATTCCTGTTAGGCAACAGCCGAGCGGCCGGATTTTTATTTGACAGCGTCAATGCCAAGTGTTCGTATACCGAACAATGTCTCCATATCGAACAGACTGAACGCCCTTAAAATTTCTGTCAAGGTTGGCGATGCATCCACGAACCGCATCAAATGAGAGATCAAGCGAGGGCATGGGAGGTCTTGCCAAAGGGCTGGCCATTATTGAGGCGCTCACAACCCACGGCGTTCTCAGCGTCTCCGACGCAGCTCGTGCATCGAGCATTACCCGTGCCGCAGCGCGAAGATGTCTGATTACGCTCACCGAGCTTGGTTACGTCGAGCACTCCGGCCGGGAATTCCGTCCCCTCCCTCGACTTCGGAGATTGGGCGGCGCGACAACGAAGCGCGACCAAATTGCCCGGCTCGCTGAGCCATTCCTTGCGCGTGCGCGGGACGAATTAGCCGAGTCGGTATCCCTAGCCGTACTCGACAAGGATGCATCACTTTTCATCGCGCGCGCCGAGGCGGAGCATATTGTTTCTACCGGTGTCCGCGTGGGCGCGAATCTTCCCGCGTATTGTTCTGCGACCGGGCGCGTCCTGCTCAGTCAATTCTCCGACGACGAGATCATGAAACGTATCGGCAGAAAGCCGCTTCGTTCGAGAACTACACGTACCATCACCAAGATATCGTTGCTTCTGGCTGAAATTCAGGCGGTCCGGAAACGAGCATACGCTATCAGCGACGAGGAGCTTGAACTAGGTATGCGCTCACTTGCCGTACCCGTCATCGGCGAGAATCACGAGACAATCGCGGCTATTAGCGTAAGCGCCGCGTCAGCACGAGTTCGCGTCGCAGATTTGCGAAGTGATTTCCTGCCCATTCTCCAGTCTTGCTCCAGAACGCTAAGCCAGCGGATTTCAAACGCTTAAATCCGACGGGCTAGACGGCGATGGAGTCCATCAGCCGCGCTCTATCGGATTTGCTCGCCGTGTCACCTGCGAAAATGATGAGGTTCAATGTCCGCTATGCCCCGATGGACTAAACCGCTCTCGCGGTAGGTCGCTGCGGCTGGCGCTAGGGCCAATGGGATAGCGCGACGGGGCGTCCTGTTTTGAGATGAGGGGTTCGCAACCTTCACTCAAAACAGGAGCATCCCCCATGACCGATAAGGCCATAAGCCCGCTGCGGCAGCGCATGATCGAAGACATGACGATCCGCAAGTTAGCACCGAAGACCCAACGTGACTATGTGCAGAGGGTCAAGCACTTCGCTGCCTTCCTTGGTCGATCGCCCGATACCGCGAGTTTCGAAGACGTTCGCCGCTATCAGCTTCATCTGGCGGCAGGTGGCGCGGGGGTTCCGACTCTCAACCAAAGCGTCTCGACGCTGCGGTTCCTTTTCAGGATCACGCTTGGGCGCGCCGACATCGTGAACCATACCCAGTTTGTCCACGAGCCACGCAAACTACCGGTCGTCCTGAGCCCGGAAGAAGTCGCGCGTTTTCTCGATGCGGCACCGGGGCTCAAATACAAGGCGGCATTGAGTGTGGCCTATGGGGCCGGATTGCGCGTGTCCGAGGTGGTCGCACTGAAGGTATCCGACATCGACAGCAAGCGCATGGTGATCCGGATCGAACAGGGCAAGGGCCACAAAGACCGCTACGTGATGCTTTCGCCGCATCTGCTTGAGCTGCTGCGTGCCTGGTACAAGGCGGCCCGCCCACAAGGGTGGCTGTTTCCCGGAATGAACCCGGTCAATCCGATGACGACGCGCCAACTCAGGCGCGCCTGCCATGCCGCGGCCCACATGGCCGACATCGGCAAGCAGGTGTCCCCGCACACCCTTCGTCACAGCTTTGCGACGCATCTTCTGGAGCAGAACACCGACGTTCGGGTGATCCAGGTCTTGTTGGGCCATGCCAAGCTCGACACCACGGCGCTCTATACGCGCGTCGCCACCAAGACCATCCGGGAGATCATCAGCCCGCTCGATCGCATTACGAGCAAGATCAAGGAGGGCGCCGAACCGCCCGCCTGAAGCACCGGGCGTGTCGCGTTCACAGCTGGAGGTCGCGGACATCTTCCGCGGCCACGGCCCGGCATGGCGCCGGGCCAATGCCGGCCATGTGAGCCTCGGCCAATTGAAGGTGATGTCGGCAATCGAGAGCTGCCGCACGGCAGCCCTCGGCGGCCACGTCGCCCGCTGCGAGGAGTGCGCCCACACCACGATCGCCTACAACAGCTGCCTTATGGGCAGATCCGGTAATGGGGAGCTGGCGGCGAGCTGACCGCGTTTTTGAGCAAGTCGCCACCAGTCCGCTCTCCATTATGAAGTGCGCTTGAGCAGCGCGAGCAGTTTGTCGGACGGCTGGAATGTGCCGCCAGATGTGGCGGCACGATCGCTTCCATGGCGTCGAGCTTTTCTGTCGGATCGCCGCGCGTGTAGACCTCGGTGGTCGTCAGCGTGGCGTGGCCCAGCCACAGCGAGACCTTCCGTATGTCTCCCGTCGCCTGCAGGACGATCATCGCGCAAGTGTGCCGGAGCACGTGGGGCGAGACGCGCTTCTTCTTCAGGCCGGGCTTGTGTCGAGCGGCAGTTGCGACGTGCTGCTTGAGCAGATACGCGAAGCCCCATCGGGTCAGCGGCTCGCCTCGGGCGTTGACGAACACCTCGGGTGCGGCGGCCCGCCCGCGAACGGCGAGCCAGGCACGCAGAGCCGCGGCCGTGGTCTTCCACAAGGGCAGCGTCCGCTCCCGCCGTCCCTTGCCAAGAACGCGGACGCTCATCGACGGCAGGTCGATATCGTCGATCTTCAAGCCTGTCAGCTCGGACACACGCAGCCCTGCGCAGACGGCCAGATGCAACATCGCCCGATCGCGGATGCCGTCACGCGTGGCGGGATCGGGCGCGTCGAGCACAGCTTGCAACTCATCCTTCAGCAGATAGGGAACGAGCCGTTGATCCGTCCTCTTGAACGGGATCGCCAGTACGCGGCGGATCTGCTCGAGCGCCGCCGGCTGTCGGTATTCGAGGAAGCGGAAGAACGACTTGATGGCCGCAAGCCGCACGTTGCGCGTGACG